>Ga0209208_10006606_pt1 | contig 15963 bp, 11 predicted proteins | sample S1TSphfallax_3_FD_187694 | JGI IMG/M metagenome (GOLD analysis project Ga0209208, IMG submission 187694) | Host-associated microbial communities from peat moss isolated from Minnesota, USA - S1T2_Fd - Sphagnum fallax MG (SPAdes) (version 2) | ecosystem: Host-associated > Plants > Peat moss >...
TGAGAGAGAGAGAGAGAGAGAGAGAGAGAGAGAGAGAGAGAGAGAGAGAGAGAGATGGGTTTCATGGTTTTATGGTTATGAAGACTACATTTAACCATTTTAGAAATCAATCCTTGTATTTAGGATCAAACACTATGTCCTTGAGTTTTATACTTCTAAATACAAAGACTAAATATGTTGCCTTTTTATGTTGTTAACCTATTTTGACATTTACTCTAAATAAAATCAAAAGTACTCTAGTTTCGTTCACCCGTTGAAGCCATGTCACTTGACTTCAAGAAATTTCACAACAAACTTTTGGAGCTCCAATGTCTCAAATCCATACAATTTCCACCAAACATGCGTTGGCATTTCTTTGGCATAAAAAAAATTTACAATATCTTTAAAAAAGATCTTCCATATTTTTGTGTGATGTTGAGTTTTTAAAACTTAACTTGATCAAGGAAATCACAAATTGAGTTAATATCAAAGTTCAAGTTAATATTTTTTTTAAAACTCAAGTAATTGATGTTAACCATGAGCATCCAAACGATGAGCATTGCATCTATTAAAGATATGTGTGAATATTTTTCAATTAAGTGACTAGATCACTTGCAAACAATAACGGTGTCCATCACCATTTGTGCCATATTTGATGACCCCACCTTGTCGATTGCAATGTATTTTGCAAGTTTCTCCCTTTTGCTTCTATTAACATCCTTTAAAAAATTCTCCCTTGTAAGACAAACACTTCAAATGTTTAACAAAGGTTTGCTAAAACTACTTGACCATCCATCAAAGGTTATTGTATAACTTGAATCAACCCAAGTTGCTTTTACAATTACCAAATCTTTCATCAAATCATTTTTCAGTTTAGAAATAAAAGGTAATGCACAATTTTTCTAAACTAGGTGCTACATAACTAGGACCATAATTTCCAATATCAAAAATTATATTCTAAAAATGTTGATTTCTTGCCACATTAAATGGAATGCCACAAGCAAAAAAGATTTTGCTACATACTTATTAATGTATTCTTTCTTAAGGAAATAAAGCATAATGGAAAAAAAAGAGTAATAAAAGTTTTTTTAAATAACAAAGAAATCCAAAAATTCAATTTGAAAAAGCAAGCAAAAAAAATTCAATGTCACTAAGTACATCAAAAATATGCATTCTTAAGGTAGTGGGTAGTGTATTTTGTGAAATTGATGCATGCATGCATGCATGTATACATATACCATTAAAATATTTGGTCAATACATATTGGTTGCCATCATTACCAACAATCCAAATAAGTAAATCAATGCCACAATCTTGCAAGGAAGAAAATGAGAAAAATAAACATTTGAGAGGAAATCAAGCTCAAGTTGTGTACATGTAATATATGAATAATTGGTGTATATATATATATATGCACATATATAATTTGTATGCAATATTTTGACAAGCCAAAGAAAACACTTGAAAAACATAGTCTTCTAAAAACAAGCTTTGATAGTGAATATGTATATTATGTGTACATTGTACCTAAAAATAATTCAAATTTTTTAACAAATTTTTTTTGACAACCCCATTTCGTATTCTTCAAAATTTCAATAGTCAATCTTTAAGTACAAGAGATGCACACATGTTTTAAGGCATGAGTTGATGGAGTAGTGGCAAGGACAATCTCTTCCAATCAAAATGTTGAAAGTTCAAATCTTAAATCCAAGTATTGTTTTTTATTTTCTTGGCTTTCCCTCGTGGGAATTATTTAATGTCAAAAGAGTGAGAGATGCAATATATGCAATTTAAACATATGTCCTTATATTATTTTTTTATGAGTGACAAATGAATACATACATGATTGGATTTAATGGACATGGATATGTCACTCATTAAACCAATTTTCTTTCTTTTTGGTTGGCTCTATTCATCCAAGGAGAGAATATGGACATGATGTGCAGTTCATATGGTCCCACACTTTTTCACCCATGTTCTCATTAAATTCTCGTTTTCATCAATGTTTAACATGAAGTTCCCATGGAATGTTAAGGATTTGGTTCATTCATGTTCCCATGTCCAACATTGTTAACTATGAAGTTTTCATGGAATAAGAATGTGGTTCACCCATGTTCCGATGTAATTCCCATGGTTGAATAAAGATCTAGTTCATTAATGTTCCCATGAAGATCTTATAAACACCAATGCTAACCTTGAAGTTTTCCCATGGAATAAGAATATGGTTAGGTGTCATAAAAAATACACAGTCACCCAACCTTTGCTTTTTCAATCGTCATAGGACCAAACATTACAATTTTTGAAACACTTGCCTTTCATAGATGAAAATTTAAGGTGCCCTCTAACTACACTAAAATAATTAAAGCACGTTTTTACAAAAATGGGGTCACATGTTTTGGTTGCATTTTGAAGGAGATATGGCCATTTGAATTTTTGGACATCATTTGTCATAAAATTGATAGTGAATCCCATAAAAGTTTTTATTCTAATGTAGGTGTTGCAACAACCTACAAACTATGTTTCGAGGAACAAAATGATTTTTCCTATGAGTTTTGTCCATGGTGAGTCCAATTTGTGTTGGTGGTAGGTTGTGTCAAGCTTGTGTCCCAATTCTTAGTCCAATTACATTAATCATCCTTTATAAAATGGTTAACATAGTTGATATATTACAATAAAACATATTTTATTTGATTGAAAAATTAGATTAAAAAATCATTCATTTTGACATTTGGTCAATTTGATAACTTGGTCTTATTAAACAAGTCAATTTGAACATGTAGAACTTGACTAATGAGTTTTTTGACTAACCATAAGATGATTTTTCTAATTAGTCAAATTGGGCAAAAAAATTTGAGTAGTCACAAAACTAAATTAAGAAAAACCCAATATTTAAAAATGATTTATTAATAAATTTTACTTATTTATACCATGTAGGTAGACATGTAGTTAGCTAGCCACCCACCCATGACCTACCTATCAACCATGGGCTTTTATTTGCCTATTCACAACCCACCTAAATATTATACATTTACACACGTACAAGATATATAAATATGAACATAGATACTACACATATTATATGTTGGTAAGGGGATTGAACCTTGATATCTTTGGTGACACACCAATGTTTTGGCCATTAAATCATCACATCATTTTTAAAAACAATATACTACCAAATCATTTTAATGTGGTTCCCTAAACTTCAATTTTTTCATAAGTTGGTAACTAGGTACCTAATTAAATAGAATGGTAGGTATACACGCCTACTTACTTATGTTTTTAGATGTACGTATCTAATTATGTAAAAAGTAGGTAGGTATGTAGGTATGTAAATAGGTATGTATATATGGATACCGAGGTAAATACATAGGAGATAGGTAGGTAGATAAATATTTAAGTAATTAAGTAGGTAGATAGTATGTAAGTAGATAAATATAATATGGCCAATTTGACTAAGCCATGGGCATCTTGATAGACCATTTCAAAAATTTGTCCATTTTGATTAGATGTATGATTTAACACTTGGTCAAATGGTCATTTTAGTCAAATGAATCAACCAAAAAAAACATATGTGCCCCATGTTTTTAGTCAAAATGGACATTCTTTTAGTCAATGTAGGCATTTTAGTTAAATAAACATTTTGAAAAGTCGTGATTTATTGTAGTGATGTGAATGTGAAATAAGTACTTTTGAATAATGTTGCCACATCTTATTTTATATTTGAAATCTTATACAGTTTTTTTGTTCAAACAATGTGGACTAACATTAGTCAAAAAATGGAGTGTCATTCATTAACCTAAATCATTATGAAATTTTTTAAGTGAAATAGGTTCATGCCATCTTAATGATTTCACCCCTAGTTAAAGTTATTTTATTATAGGGTCACTATGTAAACATCATGTTTCATTACTAATTGACATAATTCATTATTATAATTTACTATTTTAAATAGGTTTATTTTATGTTGTTATTTTAAATACCCTAGGTTAATTTAGGTTATGTCTTATGTTATTTTAGACTATCTTAGTTATTATAATTTATACCTTAAATTATTATAAAATATTATAACCCGTTATAAATTATTATGCCCTCAATTATAATTTAAATTTTTATAGGTTATTTTACCTTAAGGTATCTTAACTTAGTATAGATAGTTTTTTTAAAGTTATTTTGAGTTAAAATATTTAACTAACCCTAGGTTATACTTTGGGGTATTTTATTTTAAGTTAATATATGTTATTAAAAAAAAATTCAAGGTCATTTTACTTTATGTTATTATAAGTTATTTTATCCTAAGGTATAATAGTTTAAAATAACCTGAAACAAAATATAATAACTTAAGGTAAAATAACATGTAAAAATTTGCATGCAATAATTTAAGGAAAAACAACCTAAAACAAAATAATTTAAAATAACCAATAATAGCCTTGGTAAAATAATTTAAAATATCAAAAAATGACATATGGTAAAATAACGTATGTTTTTACTTGTGTAAACTATGTAAATGTTTGTAAAGTTTTCATAATGTATTCATAGGTGGGGAACACAAAGCCCATGTGGTGCAAGTCAATAATAAACATCACAATTTTAAAAGATTAAAATTTTCCAAGTAAATTAAATTGGATCCAATTTTCCTTCAACTTTGGTGAAACGATTTTAGTGGTACCACCAAGGATGAGTTTGAATTAAGAGAGATTATCCAAAACCACATGACCTATCATTTAATGTTTAATTTTTACATTTAAAAAAATAATGTTCAATATCACTTGTGCTCTTTTAACTACATTATTGATTCCATAGGCTTTTGATTTTGTAATTCACTATTAGCTTTATGTTTACTTATTGAATGTTAAAGGGCAATTTGTATTATTAAGCCATTAATATATGTGATTCCTATGTGCAAGCCTTCTTTTTCATGCTTGAGTTGCCTTATAGAAAATCAAACATGCACACTACCAACATCTTGTCATTTTTCTATAATTCATTGCATTGAAACTTGGGCATACCTTAAGAATTGGCTCTTAATGACCCAAAAAACCATTTTTTGGCTCAACACTATGCAAACTTCTCATAGTCACTTACAAAAAATGTTGAAAAAAATCGAAGACATTCACAAATATAAACATTATAAACATTTAATAGGAAAAATTGAAAAACCATGACTTGGCACAATCACCAAACCAAGCAACCAATTGTTGTTATTCCTTTTATAATGTAAGTTTCTTATAATTATGTTAGACTTATCACCTACTATGACGACTTGATTCAAAAGACCATTTTGAAGCACAATTCACATTTGGATGAGAGATAAGTTCATTTTATTAGCTAGTCATTTTTGATATTTTATTCGTGTGTTGACTTAGCTAATGAAAGCGTAGAAACCCTTTGGTCAATAATATTTTCTTAATATTATCTAATCCCTAAATGCTTATAGCCTCTTGGAAAAAGGGGGTTGTTTTTACTTTTCAATTTCCATGCTCCTTAATGCTTGCATAGTTTCAAAGCTTCATAATTTAATCATAAGAATAATTCTTACTAACATGAACAAAATTCCCTAAAAAAATTTCATCAATTTATGTGAAAAATATAAAAAAAGATTATACCATTCAAAGTTGAATAGAATCTCATTTGGTGAACTACAAAAATTAAAAATCAAGATTTATATTTAGTCCAATCAAATCATCTCACCATGGGTTTCTTTGGTTCAACTCCAACCCATGTTAGTAGTATCATGTTGTTGGGTACCACCTCCCAACGTTTGAAATACAATAATAATAATAATAATTCTAGCGACAATGATTTCATTGGAGTTGATTTAGGTGGGATGGGCCATAGTTGTAGGTCATATAAAAAGACAATTCCAAACTTCAAATTTATTAGAGGTCGATTCCAAACTGAAATTTATTTATATAAAAAAAATTAAAAAAAAACGTTTTACAAATAATGTTTCAAAATGTTCTTATGGATCCTAAGATATTGAAAAATACACAAATTTCTTTATTTTTTCAATGTCTTTCGAAATCTTTGTGTCCTTTCAATTATTATTATTTTCGTGTCTTTTCAATTTTATACATATGTTGACATGTAATTTCATACAAATATAAATACGTGTTATTTCATTTGAATATGTTCAGATTATTTCAAGAGATTATCATGTTTCATTTTTTTTGAGATTAAGCTATTTTCCAATAAAAACTTCTCCCTTAAATACCTAATCCAAGGATTTAATCCCTACTTGCTTAGGTGATTTAATGTTTATCCACCCTAATTGCTTTCAAAATTTTCAATGAATTAAAAATAGAGATGGTTGATTAAATCTCCCCTTGGATGATAATTGGGTGATATTTTGTACAATTCAAATCTTATATATATACAGATAACAATGAAATGAAAAATAAAAATAAATAAAGGTTTACATTTGAAATATATCTTAAAATAACAAAGTATTAAACATCAAACCTCAATTGGTAAATACACCACTTTACATCTAATTATGAGGTATTTCCTCGAGATGAAAAACTAGAAAACCAAAAATAAGATAATTAATTTTGTAGCAAAAATATTGTTTCATTTTTTGGGCACATGTTTTTTGATAAAAAATATCCAACATTGAAACCCAATTCACGGATTCAATAATTTTACATTCATGGATGAAAAATCAGAAAATAAGAATTAAAAATCAAAATTTTGTAGCTGAATTAATAATAATAATATGTGTGAACTAGCTAGATACGATTTTTTTTTCAACTATGGATGAGAGAATTTGATGGATGAAAAAAATTAAAGTAATAAAACTGATTTAATTAATTAATTAATTAAGTAATATTATTATTGCATTAGCTAGAAATTTAACTTGATAGTGAGGCACGCACACTCACACTTTTGTTAAATTAAATTATTGAACATCAAACCTTGATATCAAATAACAATAGCTTGATATCTATGGATGAAATATTATTACATTGGATGAAAAATAAATAACAAACAAGGTTATCATCATTATGTCAAAACATGATATTTATGGCTAAAATTTTTAAATTAGGTTAGTTATTTATGTCATTTAAAAATTGAATTAGACTCATCATTTATGCCATTTTGAATTGTTTATGTCATGTGTAATAAATCACATTTGCTTAATCATGGATGTCATATTTTGGCATAATGCATTAATTTTGCATAAATAATGAGAAATTTGTAACCAATAATATTAATATTATCATTTGATTTTAAAGATTTTTAGGATTTTTTATTTTATTTTATTTTTGGGGTTATAAATCAACAGCATTTTAACAGAAAGACTATTTCAACACTTTTACAACATCCATGGATGAGAGATATTTTCTTGGATGAAAAAAAGCAGGGCAGTGTGAATAGGGAACTTTCCGGCATCCTTCTCGCTCTCTTTGTCTCTCCGGCAAATCGCTCAACTCTTTGACTCCCCTTCCGTTTTGCGTCTCTTAAGCTTTGCTTGCAACGGCAAGCTTCGGTCCTTTGTTTTTTTTATTTGATTTTTCCTCTTCCTTTCTTCGTTATCTTTTGGTCATCTGTATGCTCCTGTTGCAGATGTGTTACCGTATTTTTTTATCCATTTTTTTTTGGTGTGGAGTGCAATAAGATTTTCCCCTATTTTGGTTTTTTTTTAAGCCAGGGTTTCTTTCTTTCGTTTGTTTGCTTGGAGTTTTCGACATCAGTTGTTGTCGTCGTCGTCGTTGTTGCTTCATGTCTGGATCTCTTTCAGACTGTGTTTGTGTGTGTAGCTTTTGATGCTGTTGTAAAACTCGAAAAGTCTGAAGTCTGAACTACTTTTGTTTGTTGAGCAAAAGGTAAACTAGGGTTTACAATACCTTGTCAATGCGGCTGTTGTGGTCTTTGGAATAAAAAAGTGAATGTTTTTTTGCCTCCTCCATCTCGTACTTCAGAAACACAAATCGGTTTCGAATCAATACTCTCTCTTTTTTTTTTTGGAGCAGCACTTTTTTTTTTCTTTTTTCCTTTTTCTCAGAGAAAACAAAAGCAAGCGGTCATCTTCTTATTACCGCCTTTCTTTCTCTAAAGAGTTGGTAGAGTTTAGGAGAATCAAAAGATGTATCAAATGAAGAAGTACACGAGTCCCGGCTTGATTCCGCACCGCTCACAAACTTCCTCCTCAAATCAACAAGACAGATCATCTCTCTACAGTGGAACTCTTTCTGGAGATGGTGGAGTGACATCCGCTGATCCGAAGCCGCGCTTGCGATGGACTCCAGAGCTTCATGAGCGTTTCGTGGATGCAGTGATGCAGCTTGGAGGCTCCGATAGTATGTTTTCCTTAATCCTCTCTGCTTTTTTCGTTTTTTCTTTTCATGTGCCATTTGCGCTCAAGTGCCAAGCCCTGTGCCATTTTGCCATGAGAGCATTTCCACCAGTGCTCATTATGTGCCCCTGCACTGGAAATCTTGGATGAGGTGCATCAGTCATATCCAGAGGACTCACCTAAAGACTACTGTGACCCTGGAAGGAAATCTTGGATGAGGTGCAGCAGTGATATCTAGTGGACTCACCGGAAGACTACTGTGACCTTGGAAAAATGCACATAAAAATCTAATAAATACAGTCAAATCATATTTATTGATTAGCTAAATAGTTTGATTGGTCCAAGTGGGTTGCTATTAGTAGTCTCTCACCTATTTGCAGTTCCAGTTTAGTAGTTTTGTAGGCGGGGTTGGAAAAAAGTAAATGACAAAAACTTTGATGTGAGAAATGTTTTTGCTGAGCAGTGCTAGAGATGCTCTATATCTTTATTCAGTTTTCTGTCCATACATCTGTTAAGGTTTTGAGAATATTTCCATTTGTTTCTAGTTGTAAGAAGCATGATGTCTCATTCAAGCACAATGATGCCAAAAAAAGTACTTCCAGAGTCATTGTTGTTTCAGCAAATGCTGAATGTGTTTCCTCTCTCCTTTTATGTTGCAGAGGCGACGCCGAAAACAGTGATGAGGGTAATGGGTGTGAAAGGCCTCACACTTTACCACTTGAAAAGCCACCTCCAGGTTTACCCAATTTTTTCCCTTTCTCTTGCATATTCTCTCTCACACTCACAACTCTATCTCATCAGATAAGCACTGAAGGAGAGCAACACTGAAGGTGTGCTTTCCACTTGCTCTCTAAGGGGGAAAAAAAATGCAGTCTAGAGGAGTAGTAAGTCAAACAGACTTGGTATGTGGATGACCCATTTTAGACAAGTGTTGTCAACCAGAATATGAGGGTATTAACATGGTTCACATGCCTCATGTGGATTCCAAGAATTTCAGATCTTGGCAAATTTATAGGTTGTTGAGGCTTTAGAGCTCAATCAGGTTCTTCATAGTTGTTATGGTGAGCTCAATTATAGTCTTCTAAAGAGAAAAGGTTATTCTTCTAGATTTCTGTTAGATCAAACTAATTATTTTCTTACCAAAGCAGGATTCTGTTTGGTGTTTGTCTTTGGAATCTTTAAATTGATTATTCCAAGGGTTTCTTAATATGAGTGGGAAGTTTTCAAAGCCTACAACGTCAAAAATATCATTCTATTAAAGTTCTGTGTGTTGTTTTCTTCCTTCTTTTTTAGTTGGTCTTCTTTATATTGAAGTTCTTTGAGTTCTTGCATTTGTAGATTGGCAATTTCTGATGTTGTTCCTGACTGATGGCTTTCAGAAGTACCGGCTTGGAAAGCAGTTTCATAGAGAGGGGAGTGTGCCGGAAGCAAAGGATGTTCTTCATGGTATGATTAATTGAAGCCCATTGACCATTTTTGGATTATTCTCTGATATATTTGATCTGAAGAGCTGCATGTCCTTTTTGCGGGCATATAAATTCTCCCTGCACCTAGACTGTAGGTTTTCCATGGTTATTTCCTCAGCTGGTGCTCTGAGATTCCTTCATCACCTGGAGTTGTTATGGAGTGTTGTACTGTGTGACTGTTCTCATTTGTCATTATGTTTTTTTGTGACCACTTGCACAGGGTCTTCTGATGGACAAGTAGTGAACAATGCTGCCTCTCAGACTATGACCACACCCAAGTCACAGAATTCACAAGAGTATGTGTCTTTTGTCTCTTCACTTCTTATAGTACAGACATACATTGCCACACTGTATCTAAGACAGAAGTGTACCAGCACAGGTGAGCTTTTTTCAGAGTCATTGCAAAGGAGAATTGTTCCCAACAATTCTTCAAGGCTTGTGTGTAGCAGGATATTTAGAGCATTTGAATTAGAACTGTCAACATCAATGTTAGCACTGAGAGAAGTGTCATTATTGCAGAAGCTTCCAAATTACAGAGGCTATTCGCATGCAAATGGAGGCTCAACGTCGCCTGCAAGAGCAACTTGAGGTATTGTGTGTTGCCCCCCTGGGTCCCTGTTGATCTACTTTGTGGACATAGAATATGTTGAATCTCCAGTTTTATCTACTTGGGATAGATACCTCAAATTTTATAGAATAGGATCTCCTTATCTTTTTCTTTTTTCTCTCAATTTTTCAGATACAAAGAAACCTGCAGTTGCGGATTGAGGCTCAAGGCAAGTATTTACAATCCATTCTAGAGAAAGCCAAGGAAACCCTAGCCAACCATACAGGGGTGGCACCAGGACTGGAAGCAGCACATGCGGAGCTCACAGAGTTGGCATCCAAAGTGAATACAGAGCCACTTGACCCCTCCTTTTCCTCTTTGGCTCTTCCCAATTTGTCAGCCCATGAAGACCATGCTCAAGGTGGTTCCCTGCCACGCCAGTCTTCCCGAATATCAGACACCTCATCACAAAAGAGCTACCTCACCAACCTGACTGTGAAACCAGAGGACAGTGGAGGTGCGTCTGGAAGCTGTGAGCACCAGGCTTCTACAGGTAAGCATCATAGTGCAAATGCATGATTGATGGGTGCTGCTCTAAGACTTGAAAACTAAATATGGAATGAAGAATGTATAAGTATTCCATTTCAATGGTTTGTACACCATGTTCACAAATACACAGAAGTTATAGTGTATTCAAGAGTTACACCTTGTGATATATATATATTTCCACAGTTTTGAAACATGAAGGCATCTCACAACTAGATGGAACTTTAAGGTAGTCAAGAGCACCCCTTGCTCTTTTTGTAGTGAAGATGGAACTGCATGAGCGATGGCTCCCACAGTTGAAAACCATCAGCCACCATCTCCCTCATTTAGCTAGCTTTGTAACTTCCTTGACTACAAGTAGTCACTAAGTAACCTAACATGGGATTGCTGTCATGTTAGGATATCTATTAGGGTTGTACTAGGTGCACATTGTACAGGTACAAGCTAAAATAAAATGAACACTCACAAGCTCATTGCAGCTTGAATGATGATACTATTGACATTCTTGATTAGCTATGTCAGTGCTAGCCAACATCATGGGTGAGGCTTCCCATTGCTACTGGGAATATGACAGGAACTCAGGATGGTTTGTCTGAAATTTTGTACTGATTATTACATAGTTATCCACAGCTACTGTCAGGAGCTGATGAAGCAAGTGGGGAGTCATGGCAGTTCGACTCTGCCATTCATGATGAATGTGATGGCTTGACACTTTGTCAGCGATACTCACAAGATCATGACTGCACTCCTTGTGTTAGCTCCAGAAGTCATCTGAAGTTCTCTCTGCAATCTCATAGATATGTATTAGGTTCGCTAACAGGTGTTGGGCGGAAAATTCTAAGCCTGGGCCTGTCTACTCACATGTCTGACCTGCCAGCAAACGGCTTGTGGGCCAAGTACACATGATCACGTAGCCCACAACTTCGGGGCTATGATGTTAAACTAGCTCTATCAGATCAATTCACTGGTTAGCCTGGGGAAAAAATCAGGTAACGCTAATAAGAAGAGGAAGGCAGTACTGGTTCAGGCTTGAAGCTTTCAGTTTTGCTGGCTTTGGCAAGCATTTTTTTTCACTTGAAAGAACTGACATTTTACCTTGGCACATTTGATTGCAGGTATAGTCACTACATCCTCCAACTGAATGCTATGTAAGCTAATTGGCTACTTTTTCTGCAGGAATGAGGAAACACTAGACTCTTCATGTCCACCCTGAGGGACATTTTCGAGTGGGTACTCTGTTGGACATATGGGCCTGTGATTTGCTCATATTGGTCCTATGAATCTTTTAATAGATAGTGGCAAAGTGAAGGGTGGAGACATTCATGGTTCATAGATTCTGGTGACTTGTTCTTGTAAATTACAGAAGGTAGTTGTCAAAGATAGAGAACATTTCAATGCTGATGTTCAATGGTAGGAGTACACTTTCACTCCCATGTACAGAATTTGGATATGGTGAAGGAGTGGGCTGTTCTGCATTGCTCAAAGCATAGTATTTTTATTCCAAACTTGCTGTAGGCTGCAGATATGGTTTGACCAAATCTGAACACTTTGCCTGGAAAGTCTTGTAAAATCCCAATGTTTTCAAGGCTTCTTGAGCTGGATAATGATTGTGTCAAATAGTAACAGTACTAACATTTCTGGAGCTGTGACTCTTTACCACTTTCTTGTGAGAGCTTGCAGGTTCTCTCTCACTCTCTGCATGCATGCAAAGTACTTAAAAAGTGAGACAGTGAGGAATGCTGGTCAAATGCAGGTGAATCTTACCATCCCAACCCTAGGTATTGGGATGATTTTGTGGAGAGATGGGATATCCCATCCCATCTTATCCAAAATATGATGAAAGGAAGTTTGCAGAAAATGGAGATATATGTTAGGAAAGTGCAGCCTCACATATAACTATTATGGCAGGAGAGAGGGGTAAGTGTATGTGGGCAGAGGGACAGATTCCTGTTCTAAAGTCCTGTAGGAGTAGTGGAGATGGATTTTTCTTGAACTGACTGGGAGATAGACATATCCAAGAAAAGGTTCAACGACAGAATCCAACTGATTTGACAAAGTTCTTCCACCAGAAAGTTATGAAAACTGAAGTGAGAAGGGTGTGTAAGATTGAATCCTATCTTCAAATAGTCATGTTTCTCCATAGAGTCCATGTTGCCTTTGGAGTATGGTATGGGTAATGATGTTGTTGTTGGTGGTGCTTGCTTGTACAGGGGCAAGCTAAAGCAAGATGAAGCTTACCCTCACAAGCTTGTCACAGGCTGGACAAGAATACCATTTTGACTTTGTTTTCTTAGCAATGCCTCTTTTGAGTGCTAGCTGATACTCTGACTCAGTCTTCTCATTGCTTTGGAAATACAACAGGAACTCATGATTTCAGCTTCTATGCTACTGTTGGCCCTAAGTTTTGAGCAGATTACTGTGTACTTTCACTGTGTAATGGTGGTTTCAATGTTTTTTCAAGCAAGATGTAGATTGACGGCATAGAGCAGATTTTGGGGGCTTTGAATTTGGGAAGTCAAATGTTACTGAATTGAAGAGGAATTAGGACACTGGCATTGAAGGTGATGAACTTGACAAGCATGTAGGTCCCTTCACCAACAATCCAGAGTCTTTTACAGGTATGGTCTCTGCACTTTCCAGTTGATTGATGTAAAATTTGAAAAGTTACAATCTGATATGTGTGCAATGAATACGGCGTGCACAGCTAAATGTAGTAACCATGGTCTGTGGTGTCTCTGATGCCCTCCTTCAGATGTTTGCTGGTACAAGAGATAGAAAAGCAACAACCATCATGTTTTTCAGATATTGATGGTAATCTCATTGCTGGTGGCAGAGTTGGAAAGCAACCATTGGGTGTTTCTTCAGATATTACTGGTAAAATTATCTGTTCAGAATTTCAAGAGCTACCATACATTTTTTGGATTGTCTATCTGCTCAGGAATTGCAAGAGCGGTTGACCATTTTGCTTCTGGTTTTTGAAACTGAAAGACACCTAAAATTTCTGTTCCTGGTGTTCTATTTCTGTTCTATCAATATCTCTTGCATGATTACTGGAGTGCAGTGAGAAGCTGTTCCATGTGTAAAAGTATTAAGGAAAAACATGGAGGCAAAGTGAGCAAATCATTTTTGTCACCAGCGGTGCATCATCATGCTAATGAAATCTACATCTCTTTAGTGCGCCATGAACTCACCCAGAATGGGTAAACAAAACCTTAAAACAACTCTTAAACCCTGAACCCTAAACAAACAACACCCCTGGGGGATGGAATCATTGGGGTTGGTATGAATATTGGCTGGTTTGTGACTTTCATGAACAACCTCTGGTTCTGGTTCTTGTAAAAAAAATGAAAATGGTTTTCGGTTCCAATTCCAGTTCTGGAAATCAGACCTGGTTCTGGTTGAGTTCTGATTCTTTGGTTCTGAGTTCAGTTTTGTTCCCAGAATCAGGTTTGGTTTTACAAGACCCAGTTTTGGATCTGGTTCCAGAACTAGATCCAAAATTAGGCCTGGCCTGGTTCCGATTTGGTTGGAACTAGTTAGAACCGGCGGTTCTAACTGTCGGAACCAGGTAACCGCCCAACACCGGGTTCGTGGTAAACTAAGTCGTCAGCCAAAAAGAGGGAGAAAAAGAAAAAGAGGACGGCGGAAAGAAAAAGGAGGGAAGGGCAACACACAAAACGATTCCTTAGGATCTTTGGTGCGAATCTTGTGTCCGGCGCAGCCATGATTTGCTCAACTACCGGCAACAGCGGCTGGAATCTCGTCATTGACCTGCTTTGCTTGCTCGCTCGCTCCCTCTCCTCGTGATGCGAAGAAGAACCTTAATTTTAGAGACGCAACTTGTCGACTTCTAATTTTCTGGTCCAGCTTAGGTATATCAATTTAATTTGCCAAAAAAGGTTTGAAGATATGGGACGTCAACGGGGGGAGCAACAAAAGCTTGAAGACATAATACATACATATATGCATGCATTGTTGAAGACCATCGAATCGAATCTGAGACAATTTGGTGGGTTGGGGGGGGGAAAAAGCAAAAAAGCAAAAAAGCAAAAAAAGAAAAAAACACAAATATTGCCATCTTGAGGGGAGTCTTCAAGCTGCGACAAAACAAAACAACACGGAACAAAAAAAAAACAAAAAAACAAACAAACAAACAAAGTCGGATCTCTGCTGACTGGCCTAGAATCTATTTTTACAGCTGCGAGTGAGCGAATATTGATTCCTTGAATTCCGTCTCCTTCGCTGATCGCTTGCGAATCTCATAAGCTTTGCTTGCTTCGCGTCTGCCATGAATAAAGAAAAACAAGCTAACAAAGTAGCTTCCCCATGCCCCACCTCCTCTGGACGAGCGAAGCTTTTAAGAAAACACATCCAAATCGCAATTGTCCCAGGCATGCATCTAGCACCACCATATATTCCCACACTCTCAAAACCCTAAACCCTAAATCCCTAAGAGCTAAACCCTAAACCCTAAGAGCTGATTAGCTATTAGGTGGGGAGTTGAGGGAGTTACCCGGCCTAAGGTCCCCATGTTAATTTTTTTTTTGTTTTACTGGCTTGGTATCATTGGAAAAAGTGAAAAAAATGACAATGGGCTTTACAGGAAAAAATAAAAAAGAAAACAACAACAACATCGTAAAGCCAACTCTTGCTTTATGTTTTTCTTAAAGCTCAATGAGTTTTTATGCTTTGCAATGGAGCCTTTGGCCCGATGCTTTTATGGATCTAAAATCATTCAAAAAAAGTTGATTAGGGTAAGCATGCCCATCACCAAACAATGGTTGGTGATTGATTAGGACAATGGTTCAATGAAGGACCGGTTATGGACTCATGCCTAAACTTGCTAATGTTCAATGTGTACCTTGTGATTGAATGCTTGGTGTAAAAAAATGATGTTTGAGTTTCTCATCACAATGAGACAAATGGACCTTTTTTTTTGTGTTTGGTCATGGGAGAAAATTTTATCACTTGTTAGGATTTTATATATTTTTTAATGTAATAATATTATGTTTTATGTTTTAAATATGTATTTAAGTAGATTTTGAAAATGCAAGTAAATGCAATAGATATGTTCAATTGGTTTCAAATAAATGAAAGTAAAATTTTAATTAGATTTTTGGTAATTTCAAGTT
>Ga0209208_10006607_pt1 | contig 15957 bp, 21 predicted proteins | sample S1TSphfallax_3_FD_187694 | JGI IMG/M metagenome (GOLD analysis project Ga0209208, IMG submission 187694) | Host-associated microbial communities from peat moss isolated from Minnesota, USA - S1T2_Fd - Sphagnum fallax MG (SPAdes) (version 2) | ecosystem: Host-associated > Plants > Peat moss >...
CGAAGCGAGGAATGCGAGGAATTGGAGGTGCTTGACCGACCTTGCTAAATTTTGTTCACGAATTTTGGTTTCCACAAAGCGATGGTTTCTCTGTCTTTCTCGAGTCAAAAAGCTGTTGTTTTCTGTTACATAGCAAGCTAGTCTGTCTAGCACTAAGGTGATGGTGCAGGTTCCTGCGGTTTGATGGTTGGCATTGATGGAAAGAGGGGCAGGAATTATAATACCTAGCTTGAGAGAGGTAAGCAGCTTCTCTTCTGAAGGAAATCGGTTCAACCAGGCGACAAACAAATTCAGAGTAGTGGAATCAGTACACTTATGTTCAACAGCATAGCACCAAGATCCACCAAGGATCTTTACCTGCTAGCAAGCATGATGAGGATTTCAGTGGATCCTACTACCCTTCTAAACAAGAGAAGAATGTGGGAAAATGCAGGGGTGGAGCAGACAGATAACAGGTGGCTGGCAGAAGTCTCACCTAGGGAACTCCATGTGGGGTGTTGATGGAGTAAGTCAAGAAAAACATCCCCTTTAGCATGTCTTTTTTGCAATTGCATATGAATATGTGCTGTGTGTTGAAGAAGACGAATGTCAGGAGGAGTTCAGTCTTCAAAACATTTTGGCAGCAGTTTCCTCACCACCTGCTGCTGTTTTTCCAAGACTGTTGGAGAAGAAGTCTGCAACATTTTAGGCTATTGGATCCTCTTTTGTATGTTCTTTTGAGGTCCAAGTCTGCATATATGAAAATGATAGGATGACTGACAGTGTGTCTTTCCAATTGTATGTTGCCAGCTGAAGCAGATTCAGCTGGCAACAATGACATAGCTCGCTTCAAACTAGGCAGTTGAAATAGTATGTTGAATAATGTCGGTCTTCTTTCCTCAGAGGTTGGTTTATTTTTCTCCAAGATTTTATTATTGTCTTTCATCCAGGCCTTGTCAACAACATCTGCAATTTAGAGGTTTGCTGTACTGTATACAAACCAGTGTGTTCTGAGTGGACCCAATTTCAGTTTGGCCACTGAGATTGTGTCCAAATGCACATTGCAACAACCCTGGTGAGCTTCTGAATAGAACATTCAAGTAATAATGCAGCATCAATTTGTCACATCGATAGTGGTATGGCTTGGTTCTTGAAACTTCTTCCACAGCCTTGATATCTGTTGCATGCCCTTGAAACAGACTACTGCAAGTACCTGTTTTGACTCCTTTGAATTCTTTGAAACAGGTCTCTCGAAATTCTTCCAAGAGAAATGGTCCTATAGCAATAAATGCAACAAGCTTGACGCCAAATCAGACAGCAGCGTGGAACGATGCAGAGGCTCTGAGAAACTTAAAAGTTGTGGAGGTGGACCCATTGCTCATCCCACATGTACACCATTTGCGATACCGGTTTCAAGAGTTTCTAAGACAGAGATCTGCTATTGATAAGCATGAGGGAGGTCTTGAAGTTTTTTCACGAGGTCAGTATCCAGTGAGGAATGCAAATGCAAGTTTGTTTTTGCAAGTGCAGGATTTCTGCAGCAGGACACAATCCTATACTTGACATTTTTTTGATTCCCAAGTCTGGTATGGCTTTGGAGAGAAATCTGGAACTGTTCCATTACATTCAGAGGCTCAGGAGATATCCTCCAGGTTCAGAGTTGTACATTTTCAATCAGATAATCTGCAGGATCACTGCCTCACATTTGTTTGCTGTGCTTGTGCAGGGTATGAGAAATTTGGTTTCACCCGTGAAAAAAATTGCATTGTGTACAGGGAGTGGGCACCAGCAGCACAGTAAGTGTCACTTTCATCAAAGTAATCAGTGACCAAGACTAAAAACTATCACTGAAAATAGGTTCTCTTAACATGGGATTCAGTACATTAGCCTGCATACTCAAGACTTTTCATCTGTAGATGATGTCGAAAACAGTCCCTCTGCACCAGCTCAATTCAAAGGCAAGTAGAGTGGGATTAACTCTATTCACCCAACACAGTGATGTGTTTCTTTTGTTCCACACATTTGCAACAATGCTGACAGCCTCAACTCCAGAGTCCACCCTAGCATATAATAAGATCATTCCTTTTCACCAAATGAGTTTGGATGATTTATGTAAATCAAGACATTGTGAAATAAAACTTTGGGGGACCAATCCTAAGGCCAAACAAGCTATTCTTTCTTCTGCTATTTCCCATTAGTGGCCTGTGCAGCGTTATCCTGAGATGAAGTGGTACTACGCTGCAGGGCTGCGCAATTGGTTGGTGATTTCAATGGCTGGGATGGAAGCAAACACAACATGGAAAAGGATCAATTTGGAGTCTGGTCTGTCCAGTTGTCTGATCATAATGGCCACCCAACAATACCTCATGGGTCAAAAGTGAAGTTCCGAATGCAAAAAGGGGATGGGAGCTGGGTTGATTGCATTCCAGCCTGGATAAAGTGGGCAACAGTTGATGCTGGCAAATTTGGAGCAGCATATGATGGAATATACTGGGCTCCACCTCCTTCAGAACAGTAAGTAAATATTTTTATTGTGTCGTCTGTATTTCTGAGCAGCTGTAATCAAGGGAGCAAGCATTTTCACCTTTTTGTGGATGATTGTCTTGCCAGATATCAGTTCAAGCATTTGCGACCTCCCAAGCCAAAAGCCCCAAGAATTTATGAAGCACATGTGGGCATGAGCTCAAAGGAGCCACGTGTGGCATCATACCGGGAGTTTGCAGATAATGTATTACCTCGGATCAAAGCAAACAACTACAACACTGTGCAGTTGATGGCTGTGCAGGAACATGCATATTATGGCTCTTTTGGCTATCATGTAACAAATTTCTTTGCACCTAGCAGCCGATCAGGCACACCCGAGGATTTAAAATACCTAGTTGATAAAGCACATTCAATGGAGCTCCAGGTATTGTTGGATATCGTTCACAGCCATGCAAGCACAAATGCTGTTGATGGATTGAACGGATTTGATGTGGGTCAAAGTGCCGAGTTCTCCTACTTCCATACGGGAAGCAGAGGATATCATACTCAATGGGATAGTCGAATTTTCAACTATGGATCATGGGAGGTGCAACGCTTTCTGCTATCAAATTTGCGCTGGTGGTTTGAGGAGTACCAATTTGATGGCTTCCGGTTTGATGGAGTCACATCCATGCTGTACCATCATCATGGGCTGAATATGTGTTTTACAGGGAACTATAGTGAGTACTTTGGTGAACAAACTGATGTGGAGGCTGTGGTATACATGATGCTGGCAAATGATATGATTCACAATGTCTACCCTGATGCTACAGTTATTGCAGAAGATGTCTCAGGCATGCCCACACTCTGTCGCACTGTGCAAGAAGGAGGAATCGGCTTCAATTTTCGTCTGGCAATGGGTATACCAGACAAGTGGATCCAGTACTTAAAGAACAGGAAAGATGAAGAATGGTCAATGGGAGAAATTGTGTACACACTTGTGAACCGCAGATACACTGAAAAATGTGTTGGCTATGCTGAAAGCCATGATCAGGTCACTATGAAATACAGTTTTGTGCCTATATTTTGTCATTGAGCATCTAGTACTGATGGCGGGTGAAATGCCTACAAGTTTCAAGTGCAGTCTGCTGCCATACTATAATGTGGCTTCTGATTGTTTGTTGGGAAGGTGTGGGGAAGCAGTCAATAGTGGGAGATAAGGCATTTGCATTCTTATTAATGAACAAGGAGATGTATTTCAATATGTCTTCATTGCGACAGCTGAGTCCAGTTGTAGATCGGGGAATTGCTCTTCACAAGGTACAGCTCCTATTGTTCATAAAAAATTTACTCACCAGCTTTCTGTATCTAATCAAATGTCACCAAAAGATTGCTTGCTTATGGATATGTCATCATTGTCTGTGCCCTGCAGATGATCCATTTCATCACCATGGCATTAGGGGGTGAGGGTTACTTAAACTTCATGGGTAATGAGGTGAGTGAAATCTAATGCACTTCCTTTTTGTTTTCCCTTTCCAATATGCACTTTAAAAATTGAGTATTGCACGTGAGTGAAAATTCATGTTCTGGCTTTTGGAACAGCTGTCATTAAACTCTGGCTATTTCACAAGTAGGTGTTTTAACACAACAAGTGACCCATTAGTTGCATTCAACTGCAAAAGAAATATCTCTTGTTTCTCCTTGCTGATTAAGCAGTAATTATCTGGGATTTTGTTTCTATGTAGTTTGGCCACCCAGAGTGGGTTGATTTTCCGAGGGAAGGAAATGGTTGGAGTTATGACAGATGTCTGAGGGATTGGGATCTCGTGGACACAGACCATCTGTGCTACAAGGTATATCAACATGTCCCCCATACTGAACATGAATCTGTAATGTCTCAACACATGCCAACTCATCTCAAGTTGCCACAATGGCCAAACTAGTACAATCACAGGTGGCTTTTTCTGGGTTTTTTAGTTGTGGGATTTCCATCTTCTTCTTATTGGAGGATCTAGGTTGCATGATCGTTAATCTTCTGGGATGCTTTGACAGCATAATTACAGCAGTATTATCCACACATGTCTTTATTGCTGCACTTGGCCTCTTCAGGCCTCACTTTTCTCTTTCATGGAAGTTCTTGCTATTGATTTGTTTGTGACTTTCCTCAATGTTATGTGGGCAGTTCATGAACAACTTCGACAGAGCAATGAATCTACTTGATGAAAAGTACAACTTCTTAAGCTCATCAAAGCAGATAGTGTCTTTCACCAGTGAAACAGACAAGGTGGGCCTCATGTTCTTCAACCCTTTCTTTCATTTTTGGGAAAATTTCTGGTTTCTTTGCAGCGCAAACTTGGAAATCTTTCAGTTGTCACCATTATAAAATCAGGCCTGTATTCCTTTCAGGAATTTCTGTCTCCTGTTATGATAGAGCAAAGAAAAGCTGGAATAACAGACTTGCATGTGCCATATATGATCTCTGATATCTGAATTTACATATGTGTGCAGCTTATTGTCTTTGAGAGAGCTGATTTAGTGTTTGTGTTCAACTTCCATCCAAAGAACACCTATGAAGGGTATGTTACCCAATTTTCTGATTTGTAAAATATTCAGTCATTTTCATTCCATGCAGCCCAGGATAAAGAATTTGGGGTCTACTCAATGTCAATGTTTTTCTTTCTTATTCCTGATAACCAGTGTATCTGCATATAATATAGGAATCTCAATCCACCTTCTGGAGCAAGTGGATATGTGCAATTTTAAATCAGGAGTTCAGAGCAAACTGATCAGACATGTAATGGCAGTCTAGTCAATGAACAGGAACAAAACAAATTTGGCAAAGAAACCTTTCATATCACTATTATGGATTTATGCCTCAGTAACTCAGCATGAGGCCACAGTCTGCTCAGTGGTCTGGCACCCTTTAAAACTGTGAAGTCAATGTGTAATTGCAGTCTTGGATATCTGGTTTTGGGGTTGAAACTTGTAAGTTTGTCATTTGAAACAGTGGTTACTTATCATAGAAAGTCCTTAGTAGTAGTATCCATCATCCCAGAAAGATCTTATGATATGGCTGATTAGGGAAGCACAAACTTGTCATAGGATTGCTGTGGTCTCTATCTAATAATCCCCCATTGGTCACCCCTTGCAGAATTAAGGTTGGGTGCAATTTACCTGGAAAGTATCGTGTTGCTTTAGACAGCGATCATTCTGAATTTGGAGGTCATGGCCGGGTACAGACTAAAAAACCTTCATGCTTTTCTCTCTTCCCCTCCTCTGATGTACCCCTCTTACTGTAAATGCACAGTGACAAATTATCCTGTGATAGCCCTATACTAGTAGTGGAAGGTTACAGAACAGTTTTGTATGTTTTCAATCAATGAAGATCTCCGAATGAATGTCAAAAGGTACAAGAGCATGTTGCTTTATGAACAGAGCTTCTGTCTGAAGACTCTGCTCGTGCAGGTGGGCCATGACATTGATCATTTCACCAGCCCTGAAGGAGTGGTAGGGAAGCCAGAGACAAACTTCAAAAATCGACCACACTCTTTCTTTGTTCTTTCCCCATGTCGCAGCTGTCAGGTTAGAGCATTCCCTCAAAAGAACAAAGTTGATAACATAACATGTACTGCTCATCTTTTGCTGTTTGCTCCAAATGCTACTAAGTTAATCTCTATGTTTTGTAGGGTTGTATCTCCTATTTTCCTGTCTGCTGATGACATATCTGAAATCTCTATAACCTTATTATTGAATCACACCTCAATTCTTTTCTTTTGCTGAGCTGAAGATCTGTTGCTGATGTAGCTTCCTTAGAGCAGCACATAAGCATCAGTTTGCATTGCCCTGCAGGTGTACTACAAGATACCAGAGTGAATTCCAGACCCGCTGATGGACAATGCCACCTAATGATGTATAAATAGTCTGGAATACTCTGATTTCTTTTCCTTCCAACAAGAGACCAGTTGAACTACCACAGGGTGAGCGAAACGTACAGGTAGTAGTTTCTTTGATGGTTGACATTTGATTATTGTCAAGGTTGAAACTAGACACATACAGAGAGATAAGGCAGGTGCCTACTGCTAAATGTATTCCAAACAAGTAGGGTCACCTTCTTCTGTGAAAGAGTACACATCCATGCATAAATAGGTGTAGGTAGAAGAGATTTTTGATCATCCACAATTAATGTTTTACATCTTTAGCAGTTCTATTAGAATTGCTGAGTGACAACACCAAATCTTGTAATGAATTGCCAAATAGTGCAAGAATTACAAATTCAAGTCATCAATCATTCATGCAGGATGATCCCCTGGCATCTACCTAGAAGGTGTCAGAAGTCCACCAGAAGTTCAATTGTGTAGTAAAATCCGAAGATATGGTTTTCCCCAAGTTTCTGTTGAAAATCAGAGTGACCTAGAAGGCCCAGAAAATTTTGGCCAGGGATTACCAGCAGCTCTCTCTTCACAAAACAGATATGGAATGTCTTCACTATTACAGTGTCTAAGTCTGGACCTTCTTCTTTTTCTTCTTCTCTTGGACCACCTCTTCAACTGCAGCCTCCTCCACAGCTTCTGCCTTTCTTTTCTTCTTTGAAGATTTGACCTCTGAAGGAGTTGTAGTGGTAGTCAAGGTGGTTGTAGTAGTTGTAGTAGCCACTGCTTCAGTCACCTGTATGTCTTCAGCTGTTTCCTTAGAGACTTTCCTCTTCTGCAATCAAGACAATACAAATGTTTAGACAACTTTTTCCTCCTTGGTAACAGCAGTTTAGTTACAGCAATGGCATGAAGATCATTTCTACTTGCTGTAGATTTGAGCTGGATGATGAATATCAAACACACCTTTGATTTCTCTTTTACTTGGACAATCTCCTCAACAACAGGGATTACAGCTTCAGCCTCTGCTTTTGGTGTCTTATCCTTCTTTGACTTTTTCTTAGATGACAATGTCTGTACTACAGTCACCTCCTCTTCTACAACTTGAGCTACGTCCCGCTTCTTGTCTTTTGTCTTTTTACCAGAATCAGGTTGGATGGAGACTCCAACAGTGGAATCTGCAGCTGGATTGTATGCCTGCACAGATACAATGAACAAATGAGTCGATTCCAACATCACTATTGTCGCCCACAACTTGCACAGTTGAGAACTGCTGGCTAATGAGCATTACCCTCCAAACTAAAAACTGTCTGTGAACGGTGGATTCTAAAGGGATTTCCTTCATCTTTCTATAGCATCTCCAATGTCAAGCCAAGATATGATTTTCAGAGCAAAGCCCTGTTTTGGAATTTGCATTCATTCACTTTCTGACATTTGCTTTACAGATTTGAGTCCTAGAGTTCCTAAGTATTTTACCTTTGCAGCAGAGAGAAGACCTGGTGTATCTTTTTTTCGATCCTTATCATATGACTCAATTTTAGCCTTGCCCTTGGCTGCCCCACTGATCTTCCCCAATGCTCTACCTTCAAGCTGTCGTAACCTTGCTTCCACCTAACCACAAGCAACTTAGTGAATCAGTTGGGGAAAAAAGGCCAGCAAAAAGACATTGCAAGCAGTCTGCCATGCAAACTCAGAGAATGTACTATTAAACATGCCCACCTTAGCACGACTTTCAATACCAATACTAGCACTGGTATCATCTCCAAGGGCATCCATTCGGATGGATAAGGCAGATTTTGCTGCAAGCACCCGGGAAATCTTTCCCTTGAATTTGGGAGCAGCTTGACCTATGAGTGAGGCGTGATATATTAGACCATACTTCGGCGTCTCATGCTTTGTCTTTAATGCTCTAAAAAGCGCCTGCAAGCAAGAGAGACAGAGTCAAAAAAACAGTAGTTCTACCACTTGTCCAGATGTGTCATAGTCATCAGGAAAGGAAGATCATGAATTCCAAAATGTTGAAAGGACTTCTTTACCTTCTCAGCACCCAAAATCTGAACAGTGCTGGCAGGATGCTTGGCAAGATTGATGAGACTACCAGCATGAGCAATGAGGCGAGCACCAACAAGCTCTCCAACCATGACTGTCAGATTGGGAGCAATAGCATTCATGCGACTCCGCAGATAGTCAAAAAGCTGGCCACGATATTCTGACAGTGAAATCACTTGGTCGCACAAGGACTTGATATTCAACATATCATGGTCACTAACCTCTGTTCCCATAGAGATGACTGCCGCTTCTTTCATCTCTGACTCCACTTCTTCAGCCAATATCTGTCCAAAAAGGAACAAGGATGAGTTTTTCAACTAAATCCAGACCTGAAATTGAAACCATAACCCCTTTGAATCAAAGCAATAATTTTGGTCGAACATGTATGATCCAAGATAGTGCAAAAGTGAGGTTTATAAAACTTGGGTAGATGTCAATGAAGAAGAGAGTGGGCACAGATACCACATCACTTAAGAGTTACTGGATTCTCTTGAAAAAAAACTTGTAAAAGTATGGGATAAAGATGCTTACAGCTGAGAAGTCAAGATCTGCTGCATTAGTCCGACTGCCCATGAACTTCACTGCCTTTGCAAACTGTACATTATCCTGGATAATCTTTGCGAGCTCTGGAAAGTGCCATCCATACCATTCTCGGACTCTCATGGCATAGGTATTTAGTTCTTTATCCAAGTCATCCAGAAGACCAATAGCTTGCACTATCATCGTATCAACCTGTTACAAGAAAATGCAAACATATATAATTAAGTTTCAATTAGGTTATAAAGAGGGAATTCACAAAACAGCTGCTCTTTTGCGAAAGAGGAAAATAAATGTGAATGCACAAGAAGCAGAGTTTGCCAGTCACTGACCTTGTCAGGGCTAAATTTGAGTTTGTAGCGGGAAAGGCTGTGAGAGAGACCAAGGCTCATGGGCACAATGTCTGAACCAGCAAGACCCACAATGAGCTCTGATAACTGGGACCGTAAGCCTCTCATGAGCTCTGCTACTGCAGCATTGTTCACACAGTTGATTTCCTGCAACATTATTGAAATTTGATAAATGCAAAAAAATTCTGCAAAAGGGATCCAAAATACACATTGAAAGACATTTATATATATCTCTCATAAGAATCAAGAAATCTCCATTCTCACAACTAAGAAAATCAAAACAAGGTTAACGCTTCTTCAACATTGAAAGAAACCATAGATTTCCTTGTGTCTCAAGAAGCATAGACCATTAACCATAGAGAAAATCCCATGGGAATCAAGTAATTTCCATAAAATAAGCAAAAGAAATAGATCTGGGGGGAAAAAAAAGAGAGAGAAAAACCCATACATACCAGTTTGTCACTGATTGCCTTTCCAAGTTTGGAGTCTGCCACAACCAGAGTCTGTCCCTTGCATTGAGCTTTCAGAAACTTCCGAAGACCCTTGGGAAGTTTACTGTCAACAAGATGAGTTGCAGCATTAAGTGCATCTGTTGTACTCTCAAATTTGTCAAATGCCTTCAGCTTCACCATCTGCAAAAAATATGCCCCAAAAAAAATTCCAATACTTCATTCAAAAGCAGCGGCATACCAGATCTTTCTTTTTTGGCTGTTCAAAACCTTCGTGCAAGAAATTCATTGCTTTTGGATATCATAAACACAAGCAAACCAGATTGTGCACAACAAAGGGCAATTCAAATTGCTGTTTACGAAATACATGTAGCTCACCTTCCTTGCAACCTCTGGGGTCTCAAACTCTTTCCATAATTCCTGCAACAGAAAAATATGAAAACCAAGTCAACATCACTAACACAGAGTCTCCTGTACATTCTCAAGAATCAAAAGACGTGAAAATGATCCTTATGAGACCAATCAACTGCTGAATACATTGGACATACACACCAGCGAAGGAATGTGAAAAACCTTGAGCCTAAACCCTAGACGGATCAGCATGACTGGAAAACTAGATGAATGTCTTTGTAACTACAACAAAGCTTGGAACGACCTACTGGTGTATGTACCTATGCTTCAAAACGTTCAAGTAAGCATTGCCGAAGAGAACCGAACAAAAAATCCTTACCTCAGCATTGTCCAGTTTCCCTTCATTTAAAACCTTGAACAATGCAAACCCTGCGGGGGTCTCAAATAGTGCCAACATTATGTATCGGAATGGGTGTCGTCCGTCAAGTCTTGCTTCTTTCTTCCTCAACCCCACTCAGTCTAGATCCGATCCGTAGAACGAATTTCCTCACAGTGGGGAGGTTTTTTCGGAAAGAAGCTAGCTTAACTCTTCTTCAATCCTTTTCTGCAAAAAGCGAAACAACCTTTCAAAAAAAAGGGGGGGGACGACCTCCGGTTCCTGTTTAAAATCTTCAAACACAACAACGGCAGCAGCAGCAACAACAACAACAACAACAGCAATAAGCCTGCAGAGATGAGAAGTCAGCTGAACAAATCGACTCCGAGAAGGGCACAACCGATAAGAACTCAAATTCCAAAAGAGTTGGAACCCAGAAGCATAGAGCCAAAAAGTCTCTTACTCACTTACAGAGAAATCATAACAGTCTCCGGAGGGAGGAGAAAATTGCAGAAGAAGAGCGAACAACATGACCAGAACAAGGAAAGAAGCGCAAGAGAACAAAAACACAAAACCAAACAGCGGCTACCCGTGGCGGCCACTAAACCCTAAACCCTAGGGCCTAACGATGACTGGCGGTATCGGTCAAACCTCCTGACATTGTAATTCCAATTACATTACAACATATAACTAGCTAGTAGGGACCTACTTTAAACCCTACGTAGCCCCTATAGCCTGTTGGAAAGTGTACTTCAGTTACCCGGAACGTAGGGTACCTTTGGAATTGTCCGTGTGTAAAAAGCCGCTTCTACATCATTATGCGGACAGAATTTGCACCTGGCGGAAACCGAGGGGCTGCTCTGTAATGAGCCTCGGGTGACCGATTATGAACGATAGAACTGTCTTCTTCTCTGTCTCTTGCGCTCTGGATATGACTCCACAGTAGATCCTTTCTTATTTATTTGCCTTCAATTCCTTGCCAAACAAGAAGCTGAAATCGTCACTTGCCAAACCAGAAGTTGAACTTGTTTGTTTGTTTGTAAGAATCTCTCGCCTTCTCATTGCCTTAAATTTCTTGCCAAACAAGAAGCTGAAATTGTTGTTTGTAATGAATCTTTTGTTTGTTTGTAAGAATCTCATGCCTTCTCATTGCCTTAAATTCCTTGCCAAACAAGAAGCTGAAATTGGCATTCGTAATGAATCTTTTGCCCTCTCATCACCATGAATTCCTTGCCAAACAAACAAGTTGAAATTGTTAATAGTAAAAGCCTTTGCCTTCTTATATTGGCTTCAGTTCCTTTTTAGTTCCTCACCAAACAAAAGTTAGGATTGTTGTATCTACAGTCTATTTGCCTTCTCATTGCCTTCAGTTCCTTGCCAGACAAGAAGTTGAAATTGTTGATTCAAGACCTCTCTCTCTAGCATCCCTGTTTGCTTTCATGTGATTGCAAATCACGGCATACCATAGCAAAACTATGGTGCAATCTGTCTTTGTTCACCTCGACAATTACATATCTAAAGTAGTTCAGCATTGATAATGATGAATTTAGTTTCGACATGCAAAATACCTTCCATGTTAGTTTGCATTTTCCTCATGGGTTCACAAAGGCCCATATCAAAGAGCCGACTCATCCATCCCAACTCTCTGCTACCTTAGTGTTCCCTAAACTCTCTAGATGTAGTGAAGACAACCCCACCCAGACTAATCTGGACAAAGACATTCAATCTGTATCTCAACTTGCAACAGTTACCAAGGTTCCTGCTTTTACTTCCACTAAAAATTCAACAAAGAAATGCACAACAGGAGATCGGAAAACTTGGGAATCTCTCCAATCCACAATTACTTGTGCCCAAAGTCTATCATTTAAATGGCTGCAAAGTATTCCTTGCTTTGCTTGGTGTCAGGCTTCATTGTCTTTTCACCTGGTTTCCAGCCAGCAGGGCACACCTCATCTGGGTTGTCTTGTACATATTGCACGGCCTGTAAGAACCAATATGAGCAAGGTTAGAGCTGCTTCAATGAAAGAGATGGCCAGGAAATTGGTTTGACCCTGTTCAGTTGAATTTGAGGGTTAATCTTACATGCATCCTATTCCTTTAGGGACTAATGCCTGATCTGGATGTGTAAATAAATGGGGAAGTCACCTGCAATGTGCGAAGTGTTTCTTCCACACTGCGCCCAATTCCAAGGTTGTTGATGGTGGCATGCTGGATGACACCTTGCTTATCAATGATAAACAATCCTCTCAATGCCACACCCTGTTTTGGTAACCAAATGGGAGTACAGTGTTAGGATTATATTTTTGCAATTTTTACCATTACCACAAAATATAGCTACTGCAAAAACACCACATGCTAAACTCTGAGACTAAGATACTATGACTCATTGGTATGTTCTTCCTTTCCTTGAACATGTTTTAAGCTTGTCAAAGCTGTCATCCACATAATACTTTTGAAAAATCAAAACTGGGAACAAGAATTGCACACCTGGTCAGGAATCAACACTTTGTAATCTGATGAGATCTTCTTTGTTATATCAGAGATAAGAGGATAGCGTAATTCACCCAGACCTCCTGACTTCCGCTCTGTCTGGATCCAGGCAAGATGCGAGAACTGCAACATCCAATCCAGCAATCAAGCAATGAGACAAATTACAAAACCAAAAGTTGAAGCTACAAATTCAGCTTAAAGGATGTTTATTGCTCACATTACTTTCACCAATGGGATAGACAGAAAAAGCTCAGAGAAATCATCTATGTAATTCAATTAATACACACACAAATTAATTAATATGCATAAACCACACCTAAACCCTGGACATAGCAGGGACCAAACATGAGCAAAACATAGCCTTTGCAAGCAGAGCAAATTCCTGATCAGAAGTCAGGATTTGACAATCAGGATATGATCATTCAAAGCCATCACAATTCCTGATCAGAAGTCAGGATTTGACAATCAGGATATGATCATTCAAAGCCATCACAAAACCACTTGACATTTCAGTGGTTCAATTTTGCTACATACCACACTATCAGTGGAGATCCCAATCACTTCAGTGTTGAGCCTCTCAAACTCATCATACTTGTCACTGAAGGCAGTGATCTCTGCACAGCCCAAAAAAATTACCATGCTGTACATCAGGAAACACATTTACATTTTCTGGCCACTTCCAACTGCTTGAATAACATAACTAACAATTCACATGTAAGATCTTGCAAAAAGCCAGCTGTAAAACACATCATTTCTGCTCAATGAAACATGGAGTGGCCAAGCCAACCATGCTACCAGAGCATCTATCTGTGAGAGCATGCATAAGTTCTGGTTTCAGTCCAACAATTAGCACAGAATCAGGAATTTCAGAAACACAAAATGTGCAACAGGGTATGTCAAATGTCACCTGTAGGGCAGACAAATGTGAAGTCCAATGGGTAGAAGAACAGAACAACATACTTCTGTCCAATGTACTCAGAAAGCTTAATCTGCAAATAAAAGGGGTTTACACCACGTGAGAATGGTGAACAACACTCAGCATTCAATGAGGCACTTAGATGCCAAGGAAATCAAAACATTCACTATCAGTCCTCCATCACCTAGCTGGGAGGAAAAAATTTCTCAAAGTGGCTGGGGTTTTTACCTTCACAAACTCCTGGTCAAACACAGCCTCAGCCACAAAGTCAGGTGCAACATTCCCTACTAGAGGTTCAGAGAACTCAAGAGACTGCAGCACAGCACAAAAACAGAGAAATAAATCAGGCATGAGAGACAAAATTACACACATTAGAAAATTGACAGAATTGCTGCAAACACTGCAACACTGGAGTCAGTTCCTTGTGACTGTTCCTTTTTTTTCCTGCATCCAGCAAAAGCCTAGAAGTCTAGGGTACACGGTTGAGGGACCCTTCTGGTGTCACTTGAAGTTCCCCTGAACATTCAGATGGAACCACTGGATTTGGGAAGACATACAGAGAGTTCAAGCATCCATATCTAGTTTGCTAAATCACCTCCTCTCATCACTGGTTCTCTGGGAAGTAGAGATGGAGAAAAACCCCACAACCACACTTTGAAGAGCCAACTCTCTACAAATAGACAAGAACGAGTGTGGACCTTGACCTCAGGAGTATCACACCATAAACCTTCATAATGAGTGATGCAACTAGAGCCATTCCCTTTCCACTGCTGCTCTGTGATGTATTTTGGAGTAAAGCCTATTAAACTGTAAGCTGCTATCCCTATTCATCATGAAGCAGTTTGAAGGCAATTGTGTGATAGTGCTTGCAAGAATATTGCCAGACAAACAAAACCTAAGGAAGGAAGGGACCGATATGCACCAATATTTGAAACAATGTGTCATCCAACAGAATGCAAAAGCCCCTTGAAGGAAAATAGAGCGAGAATACATCCGATGCGACAAACTTACAGCAGAGGCGACAAGCCTTCGTCCCGAGGAGCTGCTGTGCGAGACCCCAGCTGCGCGCCCTCTCTTCATCAAAACCAGGTTCCGGCTGGAAGCAATACGCGCGTGGAAGCTCTGCCCGAGACCAGAGAAAGAGCAGGGAACGGAGAGAGCAACAGAAGGGGAAGAAGCCGAAGGCGAGAAGGAACGCGCACCACATCCCAGGAGCGCAGCGGCGGAGGAGGACGACATACTCGTCGCCACAGCAGCAACGGACGCCATTGTCGTTGCCACAAATAATAAGGCAACACACACCTCTAAAACCCCCAAGAAAACTCACTTATTACTCTCCGTGTAAGACTGAAACTCTTCTATACTTTCCCCTCCCCCCCTTCCCCGTTCTCCAATCCTCACAACAACAAACCCAACCACAGAAGAGAGCGACGACGACACGAACACCACAAACCACACGCAAGGCAAAACACAGACGTGACGGAGAAGATGACAATTCTACCAACCTAATCCACAGCTAGGAAGACATTACAAACAAACCCTAGGTTCCATACACTAGACCCGTAGGCTCATTCCAGTTGTAACCGTCTAGTTCTTGTCCGTTCCAGCCTATGGATAAGGCTTCCCAGGGCTGTTCTCGTCCCTAACTGGTTGGTTGGCTACAAACCATTGCGACTGGCTAGTGCCGGTCGCCACTACTTGCGGACATAGACTATTAAAAAGCAGAATGAGGAGTGCGCTAGAATGGGGCCCATAATGGGGGGCCATAATGGAAGATTACAAGATTATGCACACAGCATTCTAAGATAGAATTCGTCAATACACCGATGTATCTGTACCGTATTTTGATACGGTGTAGATACATCGTACGTTCCGCAGGGGGGCGAAGGGGGGGCGGGGGGGAGTTGGAGCTTCGTTGGTTTTCAGTGCAATTTTGGTTTGCTGCATTTCTCGGTCTTCCTGAAAATTTGCACTGTGGATTCCACACTTCCTACAGCACTATGTAGAGCTACTAAGCGTGGTGTTTGTGTCCATGGGTTTGGGGATGGACAAAATATAGAGAATGCATCAGACTGGAAAGAGTCTTACTCCAGAAGCACAGTTATCAATGAAATTGATCAGCATGAAT
>Ga0209208_10006609_pt1 | contig 15955 bp, 16 predicted proteins | sample S1TSphfallax_3_FD_187694 | JGI IMG/M metagenome (GOLD analysis project Ga0209208, IMG submission 187694) | Host-associated microbial communities from peat moss isolated from Minnesota, USA - S1T2_Fd - Sphagnum fallax MG (SPAdes) (version 2) | ecosystem: Host-associated > Plants > Peat moss >...
CGGAACGCGCCGCGCAGCAACTGGCCTTGAGATTCCAGCGCAGTGGCCGTCATCACTCCAACGATACCGGAATGGACGGCGTAGACCTGAAACTGCATGGCTGCGCCTTTCTCAGCCTGGGCATGAATGGTGATAGCCATCGCCTGTTCAGCGCCTTTGATTGGCAATGGTTTCGGTTCGCTGAAACGGGGGGCTTTTAAATGTTTTTCGCCAAGGCTGATCTGGAGGGCGACGTATTTGGACAGGTCGTAACCCTTCGGCAGAGATTCTTCCACTACGATGATGTTGGGCCGAAATGGTTCCGTGACGGAGTGGCGCAGGCCTGAGCCTTCGTTGATTTCCCAGCCTTCGGGGATGGATTCAAAGCCCCAGCCGCCCACGCGAAATTTGGCTTCATGCGGATTCTCCGCAGCGATGACGGCAAAAATATTCATACCCGCTTTGAAGGTGTCGCCCGGTTTCAGCACGGCCGAATTGACAGGTTTGCCGTTCACTTCGGTCGGGTTTGCTTTGCTGAGGTTGCAAAGCAGCACATTGCCGTTGCGCGAGCCGGCGCTGAAATGCAGGCCGGAAAGATAGGCATCTTCAGGAATGGCGATCATCGACTTGGCCAGAGTGCGGCCGACGCTCACCGTTTTGCCGACCGTCAGCGGAATCTTGCGGCCTTTTGCCGGACCTTCCGTGATCTCCAGATGCACCGGCATAGTTTAGCCGCCAGCCATTCCCGCGCCCATGGAAGAGAAACCGGCGCCGCCGCCCACCATGCCGACGATGACCGTGGGGCAGCCCATCAGGATCATGTCGGGAGGGCCGACGCAGACCAGCATGTCGGTCTCGCGCGCTTGCGGCATTCCGCCCACGATGACGGTGAAGGAACCTAAGACGATGGGGCCGCCCACATGCGGAACGATGCCATCCACCATGGGGCATTCATGCATGTCGGTGATGCGTGCAGCCGGCATGCCGCCGATGATTACCATAGGACAACCGGGACCCACAATCATGCCGCCATGAACGGTTGGATCCATTAGGCGGGCGGCAGGCATTCCCATGCCTTTATTTTATGCAATGCCGAGTTTCTTCTGCATCTCTTCGAGCGTCACTCCTTTGGTTTCCGGATAGCCGAAATACACCACAACAAACTGGAGCGCCATCATGGAAGCGAAGAAAACGAAGGGGAGTCCGCGTGATTTCGCCGCCAGAATGGGGAAAAGGAAGGAAATGCCGGCGTTCATAATCCAGTGGGTAAAACTGCCCAGGCTTTGGCCGTTACCGCGCACGCGGTTGGGGAACACCTCGCTTATATAGACCCAGATGACCGCGCCTTGTGAGAAGGCAAACGAGGCGATAAACAAGACCAGGCACCAGACAAGAAGATTTTCATGCGCGTTGGACAAGAAGATGTAGGCCGCGCCCGCCAGCGCGATGGTGCAGCCGACGGAACCAATCAACAGCAGAGTCCGGCGACCCACGCGGTCAATGATGGTCATGGCCATCATCGTAAATAACAGGTTGGTGAAGCCGATGAGAACGGACTGCAAATCTCCCGATACTTTGCTGAATCCGGCTTTGAGGAAAATGTCGTTCAAGTAATAAAGAATGGCGTTGATGCCAGATAGCTGGTTGAACATGGCGATGGAAATAGCCAGAAACAATGGGACTTTGTATTTGGCCTGGAAGAGACGGTCGGTTCCATGGCCATGTTCCACGTCGATGGATTTGACGATGCCCTGCAATTCGCCTTCCGGGTCCGGTTCGCCAATATTTTGCAGCACCGTGCGCGCTTCGTCCACGCGCGATTTCGACACCAGCCAGCGCGGACTGCGCGGGATGGTGAAAAGCATGATCATAAACAGCAGCGCCGGAGCACCGGAAATGCCCAGCATCCAGCGCCACTCGTTCAGGCCGAAACCCGCAAGCCCGACCAGGTAGTTGGAAAGATAAGCCACCAGAATTCCGCCGACGATGTTGAGCTGGAACAGGCCAACCAGCCGTCCGCGCAGTTTTGCGGGCGCGATTTCAGCGATGTACATGGGGCCGAGAACGGACGATCCGCCAATGCCCAAGCCGCCGATAAAGCGGAAGAAAATGAGCGAATACCAGTCCCAGGCAAAAGCGCAGCCGACGGCGGAGAGAAGATAGAGCACAGCCATGACACGCAGGCTGTCGCGGCGACCCCATTTGTCTCCGGGTATACCGGCCACCAGCGAGCCAATAACCGTGCCGACAAGCGCAATGGAAACGGTGAGGCCCAGCGTGCTGGGTGTTAATGCAAAAGCCTTTGTCAGATCGGCAGTGGTGCCGGCAATGACGGCGGTATCAAAACCAAATAACAGGCCGCCTAAGGCTGCCACAACCGTGCTCTTAACAAGAGTCCCGCTGACGCTCATTTCTATTTCCCTTTATCTTCGAATCGCGCTGTCCAGAGCGCTTGCCGCCTGCTCGATTTCAGCCAGCACCAGGCTGCCTAGAATTCCGGAGCGTGAGCCGAGTCCGGGCGGCTGAATGAATTCGTTAAGGCGGTCCAGTATTTCCGGATGCTGGACGTAGCCGTTCAGAAGGCGAGCGAAATCGGCGCGCAGCAATTCAAAAATCTGCGGCTGCTGCATGACCCCGCCGCCCAATAAGATACGCTGCGGCGAGAGCATAACCGTGATATTCACCAAGGCCAGAGCCAGATAGTGTGCCTCAAGCGGCCATGCGGGATGATCCGGCGCCAATGTGGCGGCAGGCGCGTTCCAGCGCTTCTGCATGGCGGGCCCGCAGGCCAGGCCTTCCAGGCAATCTCCGTGATAGGGGCAGATGCCGGGGAAAGGGTCGGCCGTGAGGTCATGCGGCAGGCGAAGATGCCCCATTTCCGGATGCACCAGGCCGTGGACCACCTGGCCATTCACCATGGCTCCGCCGCCAACTCCGGTTCCAATGGTAAGGTAAACGGCATCGGAGAGGCCCTGCGCCGCACCCCAGCGTGATTCGCCCAGCAGCGCCGCGTTCACGTCGGTGTCGAAACCAACGGGCACGTTCAATTCGCGCGCCACGGTGCCGGCAAGGTCGCAGTTGGCCCAGCCCGCCTTTGGCGTCGTAGTGATGTGGCCGTAGGTGGGGCTGGTGAGGTCCAGGTCGACAGGACCAAATGAGCCAATGCCCATCGCTTCCAGTTCGCCGCCGCCGTGGCGCTTGAAGAAGTCGATGACTTGCGCCAGGGTGATATCCGGTGTCGTGGTCGGAAATTGTTCTGTCAGAAGATCTTCGGGTCCAGTGCCTACACCGCAGACAAACTTTGTCCCGCCCGCTTCAATGCCACCAAGCATCCATTGAGTATATTCAACGGAGTTCAGAAAACGCTAGGCGCGAAGTTCGGCTAAAGTTTTACCCACGGCACCGGGACCAAAATCAATTTTGGCTTCGTTGATGCTGAGGCCCGCGATATCGATGCGATTGAAGTCGCGCGTGCCTAAACCAGCGGCTTCGGCCAGTTTCAGCGAGTTGTCGCCGCGAATGAAGCAGGACTGGCCGCGGTCGGCATTGACGTCGTAGCTCATCACGGCCATGCCGACGGCGTCGGTGGAAACAGGATTGCGGCCCACGATGATGACGCCAGGTGTCATCCGTTCCAAACCCTTGAGCCACGGGCCTTCACCGCCGCGCACGGTTTCGATGCCGTCGACGATAGCGAGATCAATGGGACGGATGCCGGCTTGATCGACGAGGATGCGCGGGACACGATAGCCGGGATCGCGCGGGGAATCTGGGTGCAGTTCGGCATCGACTCCGGCGGGCGCCTTTGTGGTTCCAGCATGGAGGACATCACCGCGCTCTTTGATTGCGTGCTCATTGCCGCTGGGTCCGCAATCGCTGCCGTAGAGCGCGCAGGGTGTGTTGCCGAAGTTGTTCTTCATGGACATGGTGACGCCGGCAATCCAGTGGTTCTTCATTTTGGAGAGCGAGGCATAGACATCGCATTCGGTGAAAGCCTGGTTGACGTAGTAAGCGGGATACATGTACCCGCCCCATGGCACTTTCAGCCGGACATAGCTTTTATAGCTGCCCAGATTTTGAACGTTTTCCCACTCCACCTTGGTGCCAAGGTTGTTGATGGCGTTCACGTCCAGGCCGTAGCGCGCCCAGAGCGCGGGGTCTTGGGAGCAAGGGAAGAAGCTTTCAATCAAGCGGACACGCGTGGCGCCGGCTTGCGCAAGAAGATAAACGGTTTTGGCAACTGAATCTCCGTTGGTGCGATAAGGCAGGGCTTCACTGAGGGGGAAACTTTTCGGATTGCCCGTGAGATTCAGCTTCAGGGCCACGGTTTTGCCGCGTACCAGTTTTTCAATTCCGCCAATCTGGTCGAAGGCGGAGGAAAGCTGCGGCTGGAACGAGGAGTATTCGCGGCAGCGCACAATGGCGACGCGCGTGTTTTCAGTGGAGGCTCTAAGGGCGAGCGGGGCGGCGGCGATTCCAGTCAATAGCTGCCGGCGGCTGAGGTCGGGCATGGTGGCTTCTCCCTGAGTGAAAGTTTATCGGAAAAAAATGGAGCGGATATGATCGTAACGAGTTATGAGCCAAATTACGCGGCGCACGGCCTGCGCCTTGTTCTCTTCCCTGCCCCTGGCTTTTCCAAGCCTCGCGGCCGATCACAACATGTTTTTATCCTTGAACAGCGTGCTGATATCCGGCCGCGTGAAATGGCCGGAGTTTGCCCGGTTGGCGGCGAAGACCGGTTTCCCCGGCACCGACGTCATGCTGGACGCGGCTATGAAGGAAGGCGTCAGCGCGACGCGCGACCTGCTGGCCGAATTGAAGATTAAGCCGGCGGTTTTTGATTTTCCGGTTGAGTTTCGCAAAGATGATGCGACGTTTTCAGCGGGCTTGCCGAAATTGAAACAGGCTGCCGAATTTGCCGCCGCCATCGGCTGCCCGCGCATGGTGACTTACATCATGTCCTCGAGTCCCACGCCGAAAGAAGAACTGCGCGAGATCTACAAGAAGCGCTTCACCGAAGCGGCGCGCATTCTGGCTGGTTCGAATGTGCGGCTGGGACTGGAATTTCTGGGGCCGCTGCATATTCGCAAGCAGTTCAAGTACGAATTCATCTGGCGCATGAATGAAATGCTGGAATTTGCTGAAAGCTGCGGCCCGAATGTGGGGCTGCTTCTGGACGCCTGGCACTGGCATACGTCCGGCGCGACGACTGAAGATATTATTCACGCGGGCCGGGAGCGGATTGTGCATATTCATTTTGACGATGCGCCGAATTTGCCGCCGGAACAGATTCGCGATAACGAAAGGCTGCTGCCGGGTGAAGGCGTGATCAATTTGACCGGCTTTTTGCAGGCTTTGCAGAAGATTGGCTATCGCGATGCCGTGAGCGTGGAAGTATTTGGGCGGTTGAAGAATGATTCGGCGGAGGAAGCGGCACATAAGGGGCTGGAGGCTTCGCTTGCGGTGTTTAAGAAGGCGGGGGTGCCGGAGGGTTAGCTTCCAAACAAGCTCAACTGGCTGTCCTTTACGATTCGGCCACCGATGCTTTTTGAGATGCTGCGTTCATGCGCCACGGCCTTTTCGAAATCGGCTTCGGGCTGAAGTTCAGTCTCCACTTTTCGCGTCAGGGCGTCTAAACGCCGAAAGCCGTCCAGCTTATCGGTGTGGCCCAGACGCGCGCTATCCAGAGCCCTTCGCAAGACCGACAGGGATTCGTCATAGACCTTCAACGGCACGGGAAACGGATGGCCGTCTTTGCCTCCCAAGGCGAATGAAAAGCGCGCCGGATCGGTGAATCTCGTGGGTGCTCCGTGCATCACTTCCGCCACCAGCGCCAGCGTTTGCAGCGTGCGCGGGCCTAAGCTCTCAGTCAGCAGGAGAGACGCAAAATCGGACAACTGCCTGTCATAACAGAGCGCCAGCACGGCGCCTAATCGCTTCAGGTCGACATTCGCGGGGCGAACTTCATGGTGCGCGGGCATGGTAAGCATCATTTGCTGAACTTCACGCATGGTCTTCTCGGGTGCTTCGGCGGCAATGGCCAGCAAAGCCGATTGAGCCGGATCCGCACGCGCATCCACCAGGTTCAAAATGGTGCCTTCGTTCCGTCCGACGATGGCGGCATGGGGGTTGCTGACAAAATCGCGCAGCGCGGCGGAATGCCAGTGATAACGGCGCGCCAAGCCGCTTTGATCGTTCAGCCCCTGCTGCACAACGGCCCATTCACCGGCTGCGGAGACCACGAACGAGTGCAGATAAATTTGAAAGCCGTCGCCAATGGCATTGTTGTCTATCTTGGCGGTGAGGCGGCTGGCGCGAACCAGCGCGTCGGCATCCAGCCCGCGCTTCGCCGAAACGATTTTCAATTCATCGGGAGTCTTGCGCGATTGTTTGCCGCGGCCTCCGCAGAAGTAGATTCCCAACTCGCCAGCGCGCGGATTGACGCCGCGCTTCAACGCGCCCAGCACCGAAGTGGTGATGCCCGAGGAGTGCCAGTCCATCCCCATAACAGCGCCCAGCGCCTGGAACCAGAACGGATTGCTGAGGCGGGAGAGAAATTCGGAAGCGCCGTAGTGCAGCAAGATGCCTTCCAGAATGGCGACGCCCAGCTTTTCCATGCGCTCCGCCAGCCAGGGCGGCACGCGTCCGCCATGCAGCGGCAGATCGGCAAAACCGGAACGCAGCATTGATAGAAGTCTAGCGCGCATTCTATCCTGAGTCTGCATGCAGCCGTTGCAGGAATATGAAGCCAGGCAAGCAAGTTGGACCGCGCAACAACAGTTGGCGCAGCGGTCATTCGTTGCCATTGGGAATTGGCGATTGTTCACAGCCGTGGCTGCGCTGGTGCTGGCGTGGTTTGCATTTGGCAAAGAGGCGATCACTGGCTGGTGGCTGCTGGGTCCGCTGTCGATTTTTATTGTGCTGGTGGTCTGGCATCAGCGCGTGCTTCGACGGCGGACTTTTGCTGAACGCGCCATTCATTATTACCGGCAAGGAGTGACCCGAATTCAGGATGCCTGGGCGGGCGGCGGAAATCAGGGAGAAGGCTTTCGCGATCCAAATCATATTTATGCGGAAGATCTGGATGTTTTTGGACGGGGCAGCCTGTTTGAACTTTTGTCCAGCGCGCGGACGGCGGCGGGAGAGAAGACGCTGGCGAACTGGCTGATGGCGCCGGCCTCTCCCAAAGAGGCAGCGGAGCGTCAGGAAGCCGTGCGGGAACTGGCACCGAAGCTGGACCTGCGCGAAGAGATGGCGCTGCTGGGTGAAGACATCAAGTCTTCCATCAGCGCGGAAAAGCTGAGCGCGTGGGGATCGGCGCCGCCTGTTGCCTTCCCCGCTCTGCTGCGCCGGGCGGCGCTGGGGATGGCGGTTATCGGGATTGCGGCACTCGTTCTTAAACTCGCGGAGGTTGCGCCGCTCTGGCCGTTGTTGGTCATTATCGCAATCAATGCCGCGCTGATGTTCGCGTTTCGGGAACAGACCGCGCTGGTGGAAGCGTCCATTGAATCAGCCGCGCACCAGTTTGGTCTGCTTTCGCTGCTGGTGGAACGGCTGGAAATTGAAAGCTTCCATTCGCCGATGCTGGTGCGTCTGCGCGGCGCTTTGGCTACCGACGGCATTCCAGCATCGATACGCATCCGCCATCTTGATCGCTGGCTTGAACTTCTTGATTCCAGCGACCACGTTGTTCTGCGGATTCTGGAGCCTTTGACGCTTTATAAGCGGCAGATTGTCATGGCGATTGAAGCGTGGCGAACGCGCAACGGGGCGGTGATTGGCGGCTGGATTCAGGCGCTGGCGGAATTTGAGGCGCTATCTTCTATTGGAGCTTTGCACTATGAGCGGCCAGACTGGTCGTTTCCAGTGCTGGCGGAATCGGGCGGCGCGCATTTTTCGGCAACGGACATGGGGCATCCGTTGATTTCTTCGGCGGTTTCGGTGCGCAACAGTCTGGAACTTGACGACGCTTGCCGGCTTTTGATTGTCAGCGGGTCGAATATGTCGGGAAAGAGCACGCTGCTGCGCGCGGTGGGGTTGAACACGGTTCTGGCCTGGGCGGGCGCTCCGGTTTGCGCCCTTGGCTTGAAACTGTCGCGGCTGCAGGTGGGCGCGTCACTGCGTGTTTCGGATTCCCTGCAGGACAACCGTTCGCGATTCTTTGCCGAGATCAGCCGGCTGCGCCAGATTGTCGATCTGACACAAAACCCCATTCCTGTTTTATTCCTTCTGGATGAATTGCTAAGCGGAACGAATTCGCACGACCGGCTGATTGGCGCAACCGGAATCGTGCGCGGGCTGCTGGCCGCGAATACAATTGGTCTGCTGACCACGCATGACCTGGCACTGACACAGATAGAGAATGCGCGGAATGTTCATCTAGAAGATAGGATCATAGAGGGCAAAATGGAGTTTGATTATCGACTGCGTCCGGGAGTTGTGACGCACAGCAATGCGCTGGAGCTGATGCGGTCGATTGGGCTGGAAATATGAAATTGCTGATGGCGGGATTGATTTTGGCTGCGAAGTTGTTCGCGTCGACGGACTACTACAGCGTTCCTCCGGCCGATGCGCCGGAACTGGCCGCGCGCGGCCCTTACGATGTGGGCGTGCGGACGATACAGCTTGTACATGCGCGGCAGGTGGATATTGTGCATTTTGACAAAGCCACGGGCAAAGCGCCGCTGTACGACAGGCCGCTGACGGTGGAAGTCTGGTATCCGGCGCAAATTCCGGCGGGCACAAAGATTGAGACGGTTTATAAAATGCCGTGGCCGGGCGGCGTCACCATTGGCGGTTCCGCGACAGTTGATATTCCGGACAAAGCTTTGCGCGATGCCGCTCCGCTGACCGGAAAAACTTTTCCTTTGGTGATTGTTTCGCATGGCTATCCGGGTTCACGCTATTTCCTGAGTTATTTAACCGCGAATTTGGCGTCGAAAGGCTACGTTGTGGCGGCTATCGATCACACCGATTCTGTTTTCGACGCGCAGCGCGATTTTTCCAGCACGCTGATCAACCGTTCGCGCGATCAGTTGTTCACTATTGACTCGATAGCCGAACTTGCCGCCAAGCCCGATGATTTTCTGCATGGCCTGGTGGATGCATCAAACACAGCCGTGGTTGGTTATTCCATGGGCGGTTATGGCGCGCTGACCACCGCGGGCGCGGGCTACAGCGACAAGAGCATGCTGATGAACCTGGTTCCGGGCGGCTATTTGAAGCCGCTGGCCGCCAGCAGCGATGAATTCAAGAAGCGCGATTTGAGCAGGCTGAAGGCGATTGTGGCAATTGCGCCGTGGGGTGAGCAGCCGCCGTTCAGCGCATGGGACGCGGCGGGATTGGCGGGCATCAAAGTGCCGTCGCTTTTCATTGCCGGAGATCATGATGACGTGGCTGATTACACGAACGGCATCCGGCCCGCGTATGAAGAGGCCGTTCATTCGGAGCGCTGTCTTCTGGTCTATGAGAATGCGCGCCACAATACCGGCGGAAATCCTCCGCCCCATATGGATCTGCCGTTTCCAATGACGCAAGCGTTTGATGAACCGGCGTGGCGCAAGGACCGCATCGCGTCGATTAACCAGCACTTCATTACGGCGTTTCTGGATTTGTATCTGAAGGGCGATCAGAGCAAGGCCACCTATCTGCATGTGCAGCCGGAAAAATCAAATGACGGCAGGTGGCCGGTGCCTCCGCAGACGCCTGATCGCGGCGCGTTTAGCAGCGGCAAAGACGACAAAGGGAATCTATTCTGGAAGGGCTTTCAGCGGCGCGATGCGGTGGGACTGGAGATGAGCTGCCAGGCGTCGCAGTGAGCCGGATTCATGTTCCGCAAATCGATTCTATTGATACGCCCTCCAGACTCTCCAAGACCAGATCGGGTTTCCACTGGCTCAACTGCTCAACGTTCATCATGCCGGTGGCGACGGCAACGGAGCGGAATCCGTTGGCCTTTGCGGCCTGAATGTCGTTGGCGTGGTCGCCGATCAGGGTAACGGAACAGCGATGCGCGGCGGCATAGCTGCGCTTGGCCTTTAAAGCCGCCAACTTCGCCAGCGCGGCGCGCGATTTCGCTTCCTCGGCAAAAGCGCCGAAGGTGAAGAAACTTTCCAACTGGGCGTTTTGCAATTTGCGCCAGGCGATGGCACTCAAGTTGCCCGTAACGAGACCAAGCGGAATGCCATCACCGATCAGCATTTCAAGTGCGCGTTTGACGCCGGGGCAAACCTTGCCGCTGAAATCGGCCGTGCAATTGATTGAGTAATGATCCTGGGCCGCTTCCATGACGCGCTTGATGACGGAGCTGATTCTACGCCTAGGCACGCCCGCATTATCAAGCATGAGGCGGATCAGATCAGTATCCAGGCAGCCGGCCGTGTCGACACCTTCCAGCGTGCAATCCACATTCAGGACGCTTCGTGCGGCTTCGGTGAGAGCGTTTTTGTGATGCGGGCCGGCGCCCCGCATCAGAGTTCCGTCAATGTCGAATAATACAAGCTTGCGGCTGCTCACAACGCGCTCAACTGAGGAACCAGGCCGTTCAGCAAAGCGATAAAGAAGGCGGCTGAATTGCGTCCCACTTCCAGCACTTCCTGATGATCCAATTTGCCTTCGCCCAAGCCGGCGGCGACGTTGGTGACGCAGGAAATTCCCAGCACTTCCAGGCCAGCATGGTTGGCTGCAATAGCTTCGGCCGCTGTGGACATGCCGACCAGATCCGCGCCAATGGTGCGCAGATAGCGGATCTCGGCGGGTGTTTCGTAAGACGGCCCAAGCAGGGCCGCATAGACGCCTTCGTGCAGCGGCCGTCCTAATGCGGCGGCCACTTCTTTGGCGATCGCGCGCAGACGCTTTGAATACGCTTCGGTCATGTCGGGAAAGCGCGGGCCCAGTTTGTCGTCGTTGGGTCCGGTCAGCGGATTGAAGCCTTGCAAATTGATGTGGTCCGCCATGAGCACCAGACTGCCGCGCACAAGATTGGGATTGATACTGCCGGAGGCGTTGGTCAGAATGACCCGCTTGATGCCCATGGCGTGAAACAGCCGGATGCCAGCGACCGTCTGCTGGGGAGTGTAGCCTTCATACAAATGGAAGCGGCCCGACATGACGGCTACATCGAACCCGTTGACTTGGCCCAGCACCAGTTCGCCGGCGTGTCCGATGGCGGTGGATGCGGGCAAGCCCGGCAATTCCGCGTAAGAAATTCGAATTGTGTTTTCTAGTGAATGGGCGAATGCGCCGAGTCCGCTTCCCAGCACGATGCCGACGGATGGCTGGGATGGGGATTTGGCGCGAATGATTTCGACGGCGGTCTGCATGGCTTCTTCATTGTCGCTTCTGCTGTAATAACAGTGGCGGCATGATTAATCCAGACAAAAACAATAAGCGCATCTTTCGGGCCATTATCGTTGTCATGGTGCTGATTTTTTGCTTCGCCGCGTGGCTGGTCACCAGTTCGACGGTGCGGCTGAAGTGATTACAACTCGGCGTCGAAACGCTCAAAAACGTCGGCCAAGTGCAAGTCAGCGGGCTTGCTCTTGAAGGAATAGGCTTGGTGGAAGCGCACCAGATCGTCGGCTGTCGTGTCCCAGTGCCAGGCTTCGCGGCCGATGGGGTCGAAGACGAGAATGTCCGGGATGCCCCATGCCGAATATTTGCGGCATTTCTGGATGACCCGGGTGAATGGATCACGCGGTGAAAGAACCTCAATCACTACCGGAATGGGTCTGGTCGGATAGGGTTCGCCGTCATCGGGGCCAATCAGTCCGCAGACATCAGGGGTTGGTTCCCAAGTTTCGCTGATGGCCAAGGTGAGTTCGGTCATCGACCGGAAGCCAAGTTGCTTTAAGACAAGGAAAAGGACACCTTGCAGGATGGCATGCAGTTTGGTGGGCAAAGCTTTTTGGAACGCCTCGCCGTTCAGCAATTCGTAGTAGGGCTTGGATTCGGCATAAGCTGTGCGGAAGTGCTCAAGGGTTAACATAAAGGGATGACGCGCCAGTTTGACGTGGTGATTGAGCGGGATGAAGAGGGCCTATACCTAGCGTCCGTGCCGCAATTACGAGGATGCCACACAGATGCCGTTTCCCTGGATGAACTCATGGTTGAGATCCGCGAAGCGATTGAGCTTTGCCTTGAAGTAGAGGGCCAAGTGCCTAGCAATCTGGAGTTTATTGGCATTCAGCGAGTTACTATCGCGGCATGAGCACGCTGCCGAGGCCTACTGGCAAAGAACTGGTCCGGGCCTTGGAACGCGCGCTGGTTTCATAACCGAACGAATTCGGGGTAGCCACCATTTTGTGCGGCATCCGGACGGTCGCGCTACGGTAGCTCCGCTGCGCACGCGGACCTTGGGCCTCGGCTTGCTGCGGAAGATTTTGTCTGATTGCGGCCTAACACCGCAGCAGCTTAGCGACTTGCTTTAGGGCAGCAGAATTCCCGCAATACAGGCCGACATAAAATTCGCCAGCGTGCCCACAATCATCGCCTTAAACCCCAAACGCGCCAGATCTGATTTGCGCGTGGGAGCAAGGCTGCCGATGCCGCCGATTTGCACGGCGATGGAACTCAAATTGGCAAACCCGCACAGGGCGAACGTGGCGATGACAAAAGACCGGTTATCCAGATTCGGGCGCACCTTGCCTAAATCCACAAACGCCACAAATTCATTCAGCACCATGCGCGTGCCCAGCAGGTTGCCGATGGTGGCGCAATCGTTCCAGGCCACGCCCAGGCACCAGGCGACGGGGGCGAAGATCAGCGCGAGAATTTTTTGCAGCGATTCGGGAACCCATTGGATTTGCGAATGCACCCAGCCCAGGCCACCGTTAACCATGGCGATCAGCGCCAGAAACGCGATAATCATGCCGCCGATGTTCAGCGCGAGTAACAGGCCATCGCCCGCGCCCCGCGCCGCCGCGTCGATGATATTCACGCCCGGTTTTTCCACTTCCACCTTGACTGAGCCGCGCGTTAAAGGCTCGCCGGTTTCCGGCACGAACATTTTAGCCAGCATGATAGTCGCGGGCGCGGTCATGATGACGGCGGTCAGCAAATGAGTAATGGAAACGTGCGCGATGGCCACGTAAGCGGCCATCACCGCGCCGGAAACGTGTGCCATCCCGCTCACCATGACGGTGAATAGTTCTGATTCCGTCAGCGTTGCCAGAAAGGGTCGAATGGTGACGGGCGCTTCGGTTTGTCCCATGACGATGCTGGCCGCCACGCAGGTGGATTCCGCTCCGCTGGTGCCCATGAATTTCTGCATGAACACCGCCATGCCTTTGACGAAAACCTGCATCACGCCCAGGTAGTAGAGAATGGCAAACAGCGAAACGATAAAGATGATGATGGGCAGAACCTGAAAGGCGAAGATGACGCCGAATTGCTGGGACGGCAAGCCAAGCTGGTCGCCAAAGACGAAGCGTGAACCTTCGCCAGCATAGCCCAGAAGCGCATTGACAAACAGGCTGATTTTATAGAAGACGAAACCGATGCCCGTCTTCAGCACAATAAAGGCAAAGGCGAACTGAAGCACAACGCCCCAGATCAGGACGCGCAACTGAATCGCCTTGCGGTTGGTGGAAAAAAGATAAGCCGCTAGAAGAATGGCGACAAGGCCAATAAACCCGTCATATTTCGCCATTTTTTACGTTTTGCTAGCTTACCACTTCCAGAATTAAATCCCGCTCTTCCACTGGCTGCTGAGAAATCTTGAAGGCGTCTTCCACCAGTTCGGCCGCTTCATCCAGGTTGTCGGAAGTGGTGTGATAGATGCGGCAAAGAATGCTGTCCGCATCAATCTTCTGGCCCACCTTCACTTCGAGAATGACACCGACAGCCGGGTCGATGGAATCTTCCTTGGTGTTGCGGCCCGCGCCGATCATCGAAGACGCCTGGCCGATGAGTTCGGCATCAATGGCGCTGACATAGCCGCCGCGCGAAGAACTGATATCGCGCGCGCCGGTGGCGTTGGGAAGCAGTTCGAACTTATCCAGAACCTGCGGATTTCCGCCTTGCGCCGCAATGACGTCTTTCAGCTTGCGATAACCGGAACCATCCAGCAATTTCTGCTGCGCCATTTCGCGCGCTTCGTCCAGAGTCTTGGTGATCTTGCCCAGATAAATCATGCGGGCCGCCAGTTCCAGCGAAAGCCGTGTCAGGTCTGCCGGTCCTGCGTTCTGCAATGTCTGCGAAACTTCCATCACTTCCAGCGCGTTGCCAATGGCATAACCCAGCGGCTGGTTCATGTCGGTGATCAGGGCCTGGACTCGCTTGTCCAGGCGGCGGCCAATGCCCACCATCATCTGGGCCAGACGGCGCGCTTCCACCTGCTTCTTCATGAAAGCACCCGAACCCACCTTGACGTCCAGAACAATGGCGTCCAGGCTGACCGCGAGTTTTTTCGACATGATGGAGCTGGCAATCAGCGGAATGGATTCCACAGTCGCCGTGGCATCGCGCAGCGCGTATAACTTGCCGTCAGCAGGCGTAATCTCCGGCGTCTGGCCTATAAAGGCAAGCTTGTGCTGTGCCAGAAGTTCTTTAAATTCATCAATGCTCAGGTCGGTGCGGAAACCGGGGATGGATTCCAGCTTGTCCAGCGTGCCGCCGGTATGGCCCAGCGCGCGTCCGGAAATCATGGGAACCACAACACCAGCCGCCGCGGCGATAGGAGAAGCAATGAGACTGGTTTTGTCGCCAACGCCGCCTGTCGAATGCTTGTCCACCTTCAGGCCTGGTATGCCGGACAAGTCGACAATGGTGCCCGAGTGCAGCATGGATTCCGTCATGGCGCTGACTTCCCGGTCCGACATCCCGGAGAAAAACGTCGCCATCAGGAACGCCGACATCTGATAATCAGGAATGTCGCCACGGGTATACCCGTCTACGAGGTATTGCAGTTCTTCGGGCGCAAGCTCTTCCCCGGACCGCTTGCGGTGAATCAAGTCGACAGTACGCATTTACGAATACTAAGCGTACCATCCTCAATCACTTGCACCCGCTTTAGGCGATGTCGCCTTCCAGCAGTTTTGGGAGGTCTGCCGCCTGCACTCTCAGCCCGACGTAGAACGATCCAAACAGTGCATAGACCGCGCTGACTTCGTCAAAACGCATTTCGTATATCAGCTTTTTGAATACTACCGGGTCCTCCGCAAATAAATCCACGCCCCATTCCCAGTCATCCAGCCCTATGGATCCGGTAATAATCTGCTTGACACTGTCAGCATAGCGCCTGCCAATCAGCCCATGTTCGTGCATCATGCGCTGTCGTTCGGCAAGCGGAACTTCGTACCAGTTTTTGGCTTCGCCGCGCTTGCGGTCCATCGGATAAAAGCAGATGTACTTGCTTTTCGGTATCTCGGGGAAAAGGCGCGTCGACATGGCGGCAGTTTGCCGGTCCATCACTTCTTTAACGCCGGCGTCCCACTCGGGCGTATGCGGCTGCAAACCCTTTTCCTGCAATTGAGTGTAGGTCTTGGCACTGGACTCATACAGGCCCAACTCGACAACCGATAGATAAGAATAAGTGGGTTCCAGAAAATCGGAAAATTCCATTTGCCGCACCGCCAGTTCGGCGCGATGCAGATCCTCCAGCGTATCGCGAAAATGCACCAGCATCAGGTCACCCTTATGCCCTACCAATGAATAGATGGCGGACTGATTCGGACGCCCGCTCTTGCCGCCTTCTTCCATGCCGCTGAGCAGCGCAACCGCCTGGTCCATCAGTCTGTCGCGATGAAAGCGCTCCTGCGGATGCCAAGCGCTGCTATCAAAACGGAATATCTGGTGAAGGGCAAACGAACCCTCCAATGTCATGGGTACCGCGTTCAAATCACTCATACTCATTCCCAATCTTTCGATGGCAGCGTGGGCATCTGCTGCGGATAGCGGCCTGCGAATATTTCGGCAAACAGATTCAGCGTTTCCTTTTGGACGCCGCTGTTGGTGGCTAGAACGTACTTTCCTTGCA
>Ga0209208_10006610_pt1 | contig 15955 bp, 9 predicted proteins | sample S1TSphfallax_3_FD_187694 | JGI IMG/M metagenome (GOLD analysis project Ga0209208, IMG submission 187694) | Host-associated microbial communities from peat moss isolated from Minnesota, USA - S1T2_Fd - Sphagnum fallax MG (SPAdes) (version 2) | ecosystem: Host-associated > Plants > Peat moss >...
ACTAAATTTCATCTTTTGACCTGAAAAATATGATTTCGACCTATACAAAGGATACTTCGTGAAAAAAATGACCAAATACCACAGGTCTGGAACAAAAAAAATCCAAAATTTCAGATTTTTTATGATAAGTTCTAAGGTAGCCAAGGATATAGAATGATTCTATTTGTTTTCTACTTACATATCTAGTATGCAGTCAAATCTGACTAAATTATCTTATGGATATCACCAAGTCTTCAGCTACATCACGGAGTTGAAAAAAAGAAAAGTTGCTCACAATCCAAAAAGTAACATAAAATTTTCCCACCTTGTACCATAGAGGCCTGAAATAGTGCCATAAAATGATGAATTGAAATGATAATAATTTTCATTCATCTAAGTTTACTGGGGTGAAAAGTCCTTTTTAGGCCTCCCAGGCAGTGTTTTCTTCTTTTCAATTTTGTGATGTTGTCACATTTGTTATCGAGTTTCAGGATATAGCCAAGTTAAGTGGAAATTTTTCAGAATGCTGAAATAGTTTGGTGAGATGATTAGTAACCTCTTGTCCGGCAACTTCATTCCAAATAGGCCTGTGTTTCTGGCAATTAATTAATTAATTAATTTTCAGTTTTCCCTTTGCAAGTGTCGCAGGAAGTCTCCTGAAATTCGCAACACTGCCAAACTTAAGACACCAAGAAAACGCTGCTCCAGAGTCCAGATTAAAAGGAAAATTTCTTGGAACTCAACTTTGGCATAAATGAGATTTCAGATGAATGGGGGACGAGAGTCAAAGGCTGGAAACTCTTCACTGAAAAGGATTTACCATTTATTTTGGAGAATTTGTTTGGAGCTTTCTGCTCAAGCTGCTAGGGTAAACCAGCCCATCACTGATTGCCTGTCTATGACCGAACATTTCATTTTGACCCCTCTTACTTTCAAACTTCATAACTTTCTTATTTTTTATTCATTTAAAACGATTTAAAGTGCTATAGGAGCACCACCTGAAGTTGTATAAATCATCTTGAATCTAATAATAATTGACCAACATATAATGAATATTTCGGGTGTTCGAGAATTGGCCTTCATAACGTTTAGTGGTTTGTATTTTTAGTCTTTGACCCCCTCTACTTTGAGGGATTGTAACTTTTTCATTTCTATTCCGTTTTGGACAATTTTTAGTTCACCAAATGTGTCAATAGGAACAGTTCAAGTTTTTTAGACACCAGAAACAACGGAGCCCTCCTGTTGGATCCGGCCTGCCCTGAGTGCTTAAGTGTTCCATCACTAGCCGGTTTATCCTAATAAGGTGAAATATCTTGGAAAAGATGGAAAAGAGGGCCTACACAAATCCAGAGAAAGCTGCACTCAGTAACAAAAAGCTGCCTCAACAGCCAGTGCAGGCAGGCTTGCATATCCACTCAGCTCACCAAGTCAAGAACTAAACATATTGGTCCAAGGACAATAAACAAGCAATTGGAGAATAAAAATAGATGGATGGGTGGCTAAGGTTCCAAGAGGAACCTTGTGCATAACCATGCGGCTCAGCCTTCACATTAGTCACTGGCTGGCAAGCTTTGCTGCTGGGCCTGGGTACTGTATGTGCATTTGCACCCGCATAGAGTGTACAACAAGCACACTGAGAAATACTTGGAAAGCCAATTTCTTTCCAGATTAACATGTGTTTTCCAGCAATAAATTGTTCTTAAATGGAAAACTTGAAGGGAACACTTTACTGAAAGAAACAAAATGAACAAAATGGGAAAAAACTGTGCAAAAAATCGACAGTAAGGTTCAGAGTTTAGCACCACACACTTTCTTTTCTAGCCCATCTTCTTCTGTTTGTGAGAAAAAAACAAATGACCACATTTGCAATCTTCCAAAGTTTATTGGGTTACCAAAGGAAATTCAGTAGAAATAATTGAGGAACAACCGTGTGATAAGATGATCAAAGACTTTTATTCCAGGAGGAGATTCAAAAATCATATGAAATTTACTACCGATACGAACCAGCACAGTCATGCACATGCCAGTATCTTTGACTGAGGCCTGTTATTAGTGATCATACGTGTAGCCTGGGAAATGTTAAATCTAGACTTGGAGACCTTGGTTTAGTCTTAATTGGGTGTTCTACAGTTAATACTAACTACCATAAGGCACTTAGAAGAAATTTCCTAAGTGTATTTTGGAGGCCACCTCATGCTAATGAATATCCATCTTAGAAAGGAGGAGGGATCTTACACCTACTCTGATAGGGGGACGGGTGCTACACCTACTTATTGGCATAGAAGCCTGAAACTGCGGGCGTGCCAGAATAAGGGCCTGTTTTGGGGGAGCAGTGCAAGGCCTGATTCTGGCAAACCTGTAGCGTCTAAGGCTTTAAAGTGGACGTCAAACTTTGTGTATGTCATTTTCCCAGTGATATCCCCAGGTATCAGAGGAGAAAAGGAACATAAATTGAGGAAGGGGGTGGGGGTGTTTTGAGCCTTACTTTGATTGACTCTTGTTCGCCGAAGGCTAGCTATTTCTTGGAGCTTTGTAGCAACAGGCCGAGTGCACCAAGCTCGTGTGGGAGGTAGTTTCAGAGCTTTTTTTCCCCCAATACCACAGTCTGCTGCTGGTGTGTGCAACAAGATGGCTAGCTGCAGCAGGAAGTTGAGTGTTTCCGGCACTGCTAGAATTGCTCATGAGCTTCCTATTATGTTTGTAGAGACTTGCAGCGACGGCGTTGATCAATATTCACGCTGCCGCTCCACCACTGCTCATGGCAAACCTCGGGGCACTCTTGTTCTTTTTAATGCTGTTCATCATCATGTCTGTCTTAATGCAAGTGGCTACAGGCTTGCTCTAGTTATCTTGCTCTGTTTGGCCCTTTTCTTTCAAGCAGCGGCGCAGTCCCCCCCGCCGCCTCAGTCCCCCGGCTACCCGTATCCAGGGTTGGATAGGCAACTGCTATATTCTTCATATTACGTCTATTATCCGATCAATGAGGGTAATGATTTTTTCCTGCAATTTTCTCGTTGATTCTGAGAGATGCGTACTACTCACATACATATGTGCAACACATGTAGAGTACATTTTCATCTTTCAGAAACAAGATACACTCTATTTTTGCTGGTTATTCAATTGGAAGGAACACTTGACTAGCTACGCTAGCAGGAATTTAATGTTACGTTATAACTCGATCAAGCAAGCTATTATAACTATGATCTCAATTGATTTCGAGTAGCCGATCACTTACGAAAATTCATGGGCATTACAAGACAGGCATCAGATCTCTGATTAAAGGTCTTCTTAGTAAGCTAACACTGTTCAGCGCCTGTTCAGGAGTTAGCTTGTACTAGAAGACAAACAGAACTTTGAAGTATGTTCATTGTGTTAGTTATTTGTGCCTGACAAGGCAGATGGCCTGAGCTGTTTTTGGGTGCCAGTGGATGCTCTACAGAATTTATTCGAAGCCTGGAGTCCTCACCAGTGGATAAAATGGCCGCTAAATGACACTTCACAAAACTTTCCTTGCTTGGAACAAGAATGGCCAGGAATCAAATGCTTTTTTTCAGAGTTTCTTAATGATCCGTATCGATATAGCAATTATTCTTCGTCCTACTTCGTTAACGTCATATATTTGTAAGTAGCCGGCTACTTCAAATCTTTACTTTCTCCAGATTTTCCTTGATCGCTTGCTAGCTTGCTGATTCCCGATGTGTTGGTCGCTCATACTGACATCCTATTCTCGGATGTAGCTACGCCTGAGTCAAGCTTACAACACGTTTTCCATGAATTCTTCACAAATAATGTTTATTCGCTACAATGGCATATGCATATATGGGATCTATTTGCTCATTGTAAAAGGGAAGATAGAGCTAGAGAACTGATCGACTTACATTGCGAGTGAAATCCATCGTGTGATTTTGTCGCAGGGACTTATCGAGCAGAGGAATTGAAGGTCCCTTGCTCCCTGCCATCGCCAATCTCTCCGATCTTTACTACCTGTGAGTTTTCTCTCTTACCTGCACAGAGCACTAGGAGAAATTTCCTAGTGTATTTGGAGGGCACCTTACAAGCAAGGGTTTTTCCTCAGCAAAAGGGTCTGGCATTTTGGCTTCCAAAAGGCCGAATCTTCTTCAAATTTTTTTTGGTCCTGTGATTCAGTGATACCCTCCAGGTATCAAAGAGGAAAAGGAAAAAAATTATACAGGTGTCTTAAGTCAAGTAGGGTAAACTAGCCAGTGACCGAACACTTAAGCACTGAGGCCAGGCTGGATCAAAGGGGAGGGCTCTGTTGTTTCTGGTGTCCAAACAAAATTTGGGCCCTTCCTATTGAACCATGTGGTGTACTAACAATCGTCAAAAGCGGAATAAAATTGAGAAAGATAGGGTCCCCCAAAGTAGAGGAGTCAACAACTAAAATTAAAATAAACCACTGAACACTACAAAGGCCAATTATTGAACATGCACAAATTCTTTGTATGTTGCTCTGTTGTTATTAGAGGTCAAAGATTATTTGTAAAAATGCAGGTGATGCTCCTATAGCAACTTAAATCATTTAAAATGAATAAGAAATAAGAAAGTTATGAGGTTTGAAAGCAGGAGAGGTCAAAATGAAAAAAAAAAACCGATTTGCAATTCGAAAAAACATATTTTCTTTACTGCTCTTCTTTGCCTAGTTCTTGGCCTTTGCATTTCAAGAATGATTTGTAGAGCTTGAGAAGGTGCTCCTATAACATTTTAAATCACTCAAAATGGAGAAGAATTGGAAAAATCTGCCAAAGTGTTCGATCATAGGCAGGTGATCGATGATGAGCTGGTATACCTTAGTACTCTCATAATGAGGGTGCTTAAGTGCCCGCCTGTACTGGGGTGTTTTATGTCAAGTAATGCTCTCATAATGGGGCGGGCACTTATTTTGGGAATGCCCATTCCTCCGCATTTAGAGAAATTTTTGTAGTGTGTTTGGAGCACAACTTACATCCATGAATATCCCTTCTCCAAAATAGAAGGGGTCTTCAGCTACTCCATAGGAGTGGGAGGAAATTAGCCCTACTTATACATGTAATATCCCTCACACTTTTACATATAGCCTAAGAACCCTCTTCCTCTTGCACCTCATGATGTACAAGTGTTCAGGCTCAGTTTGCATTTGCCTCATGTATTAGCATGGGTAAAGCCCCTGGGTAGGCTGGGACATTTCCAAAATGCAGGCTGCACTCCATTACAACCTCATCCTAGGCCCTTCTTTTGGCTCCACCTTACAACCTAGGGCTTTACCCTACATGTAATAGTTTTCATGCTATCTTTTTTTGCCTCTTTTTAGTCCCTTTACAAAGCACAATGGACATGACTTCTTGGATCTACTTTTCTGTCCCCGTTACACCCTATAACCCCATGAACCCCATGTTGCCTTGTTCCAATGGCAGTTTAACAACTCAAAACTTCTAGTCCACAACCCCTAGAACCTCACATGTAACCTAGACCTAAACAACCAACCTTGGTTCAAAGGAGTGTGGGGTGATTTTTTACTCTTATAAAGAACCTTAAATTTTGATTTTAATAACCAAGTTAAAGTGGTTACAGTTCAAAAATCAGACCTGGTTCTATGTAACCCAAACCAAACCCTATGGTAAACCTTCAGTTAGCCCCTGGTTCTAGTCTTTTTTTTTTTTCAAAACTCTTGGTTCCGGTTCTTAAAAACTGGGATGTCAGGTCCAGTTTGGTTCTGATTCTTAAAAAACCAAGGACTTGGTTCTGGTCCCAAACCTAGTTCTAATTCAGACCTGGTTTTGGTTTGGTTTTTGGTAACCAAAATCAAAATTGATGATTCTAACCTGCCAAGCTGGGTACCCGCCCAACACTAGTCCAAACAATATTGGGTGGTTTAAAAAATTTGTATGAAGGACCTCTGGTTCCCAATTTGAAGAATAAATTGGAATTATGTCAGTTGCAATTCCAGTTCTTATTTCTAAATTCAAATTAGAAGGTTCTGGTTTTGGTTCTTCCTTTCTTTCAAGGATCATGGTTTCAGTTCTCAAAAATCAATCCTGCATGATTTCGATTATTGCGAATTGCGACTCAGCAGTTAACTCCTGATCAATCGATAGTTAACCAGGGTTCCAAACCCTGTAATTAAAAGAAAAGTATCCTAGTTCCAATTCTACACATAAATAAATCACAAATCCAATTTTGAATTTTATTTCTTAAAAAAAAATTGTGGTTGCAAATTCCAATTTTGAAAATCAATCTTGGTTTGGATCCAGCTCTAATTAATAGTCCTCAAAGACCATGGGGGGGTGTAGTCACATAACACTGGTCCAAACTCAATGTCACATCACACTATGTAAAGCTTGAACTCCGTTCAAACTTAAATGAGTTTAATAGCCACAATACTACTTGCTATTGGAGGTGCTCTTAGAAAGAGAGAAAGTAGGTTCCAGCAAACAAGGTCGGTTCTTTGTTATACAAAATTTATGCGACTTTTTGACAAGGCCTGGGGACATCATACTCACACACATATATGAGAATTTAAGCATGTGTATTCCAAATCAGTGGTCTGTATGTTTATGGTTTTAGGCATACCCATTGTGTAAGGGTAGGTAACAAACTTATTTACACTGCGTTGTAAGTATAAGATTTCTCATCCACATTTCGGCAACTGTAAAAGCCTGTCAATGAAATTGTAAATGAAGGTGGGGAACACATTTCAGAATTCAGGAACTTGTGAGAACTTGCTGAGAACCCTTGGGAAACGTGATGGGAACAAAACGAGTACACATTGGGATCAACATAAAACCAAAAACTCTCAACACGTGGTGAATATAAAATAACTAGGACTTTAATTTCATGCATGTGAGTGGGGTGAAAGAAGATGCGCGGGGTGACTTCATGCTTTCTTCAAGCACTTATTGACTTTGTGGAAATGAGATGCTTTAGGAACCTACATGGAAATAATTTTAATGGGAGCATCCCCGCCATTTATGGGAATCTGAACTTCTTGCTACAGCTGTAAGTTTATCTTCCAAAGCCCATCCCAACTCCCAAATGAGTAGAGTATTATGTGGTCTTCCTGGCCTAAGGAATATTGCACAATCTGAATGTAATTGTGTTACTATTGGAATAGTGTTAAGATTCTTAGACATGTCATGGAGGATTATTTCTTATTTTCTCAGATTTTAATCTTTATGAGGTTTTGTCCAATTATTCTTGTTGGTAGGAAACAGGTGTTGTATTTATAATTCTAACATTTAATCATGTTTGTGCCACAAAATCAGAGACTTGAGTGACAACAACCTGACTGGGCCAATCCCTCCGGAATTGGGAAACTTAACAAATTTAGTGTCATTATATTTGTATGGCAATCAACTCACTGGAACAATACCAATTTCATCAAATACCAACCAGGCTATTGGTATTGATAGTTTGACAGAACTTGTATCGCTGTAAGTGTCTTATATTTCACCCTTCATTGAATTTATTTACTGTCAAGAAGTGATCCAAATGTCAAACCTCTTTCCTAACTTACATAAACTTTATGAATTCTCATGAACTTTGATTTTATCATGTTTTCAAAAACATTATTGTTATGACATTCATGAACTATTTTATTTTATTTTATTTAAAAAATCAATGTCCATAATTACATCTCAAACAAATTTGTTCAATGAATGTAAAAGAAGCTTCATTAAATTTCTGGACACTGAAAATATGGATTGACTATCCAATTAAATCTGCCAGATTGATTTCCAATTGGGATAATCCATGCACTGTGATTCATGCCACACCAATAATTAAAATCATGACCACCAGGCATGCACAAATTTGAAAATGCAATATGTTTAAATTATGTAATTTGGAAAATGAGTTGTTACCAAATGTAGTTGATCTTTGGTGCCTGGTGAAAGGATCTTTATAGGACTTTTGAGAAACCATCAAGGATTTTCCTAATCAAAGAAGATCTCAGCATCTCTCATCCTCATGTAAATGTGTCCCATGCTAACAAATTTAAAGAATCAAATTGGATGGAATTTAGGTCTTTTCCGATTCAAGTGGATTTTCCAATGTTGGAATATGTGTTGAAACATATATTCCTTTGCATCGAACATCACCAAGATTAGACAAGATCTACCCATATAATCAAAATTCCCAGACCTATCAAGAAACTTTCAACTTAATTGTTGTCAGAAAAATTGGATACTTGTTTAACATCAATGTGCACAATTAAAAATTAAAAAATTAAATTAGTTGGTCATGAAACTTTTAAAGGGGACTTGAATGTCTGAAATGCCAATGATAGCTTCAAAGCTCATTTTGTTAGAAAGATAATCAAATTCAAAATTCCATGTTAGAAACTTAAATACATATGAAAATGCATGATTAGTTTCAACAATGCATTTGGAAAAGATTAAAGAGTTTCCTAAATTACTACAAGACAAAGAGTGACTAAGAACTTTTCTTGACTATTGTGATGTATTTGGAAAGTTATGACATATGCATTTTGTTTAAAAATGTGATTTATAAATGCTTGGCAAGTACTTAGCTACTTGTAATCTTATTTAAATTCCATGGATTTTTTTAATGATGTGATGTAGGGAATTACAAGAAAATCAATTAAGTGGAGAATTACCCAACCTTCAAAATGTACCCTTCCTTCGTACAGTGTGCGTGCCTCATCTTAATTAGGAGCAAGATTTATTTTCAAATTGCTGAGCATGCTTTATTTGTGTAGTTTGTGCATTATTCTAATGTGAATAAACCTTGACAATGATGCAAGTTGGAAAATGGTAACTATTTACACATTGAGTATTTGAATCATGGCAACAAGTCTTAGCCTTGGTTTGGTTTTTGCTACTTGAGAAAGGAAGGTATCAATATTTAAATTGATTTGGACTTACATTATGGTTGGAAGATGTTCAGGAATTTAAGTACCAACAGAATGAGTGGAAGTATCGATATTGATTTAATCTTTAATTCAGCATCTCCAGAGTTTGAATTGGGTATTTTGGACGTATCAAACAATAGTTTCAGTAATATCTCCAATTTCAGTGGCTTTTCCACATCATTCCAACAATTGTAAGTTTTTGGTTCTCTACCTATTAGGTAATTTTCATATATATATAATACAAATTAATCACATAGATTTCGTCAAGCTTTTATGAAGTTGCATGCAACAGAGATGTGATACTGGGTTACATAATCAGTATTAGTTAACTTTGGTGTTTCTTCATTCAGCTGTCTTAAATCATGTAGTTGGGAGCCAATTCACATTTCTAAGCATATTTGGATTTAAATCAAAATATTGGAATTCTGTTTACAACCGAGCTGAGTCTTTGCTTTGGGTGGAGTAACTTGAGTTTTGTACATACTATGTAAACATTCCATTATGGTCCTTCTGATGCATTTTGTACTTTGGTTAATATAATCCCACAATATGTTTTTTGATGGACCAATAGTCTTTATGTTAAGACAAATATGAAACACACTAATTACATCATTTTGTTGTCAAATGGACCTCAAGTACAATCTTTGGAACAAAAAATCGACCCAACATAAGCCAACATTTCTCACTTCACACATTATTTTATATGACACTGGTTTTAAATATTTTATTAATATTCTGAATATTAATTAAAAATATATATTTGGTAATTATTAACTATGTCATGAAGAGCATTGAACTTTAATCATCTATAATGTTTGGAATTTTCTACCACATTTATGTTTTTCATGAAAACATTTACATTTCTAACCATAAATTACTTTGGATTACGTTTGCAGAAGGATCAATAACAATAACATATCTGGATCTATTGATTTAAGCAGCATCAACGTTTCATGCACTTATGAAGTGGACTTCAGTGGGAACAATATAATAAATGTTTTGTACAAGCCCAACCTAGTTTCTAGTAATGTTTCTATCATGTATGCATCTTTATAAACTTCATTAAGTCCCTTCACTAGCATTGAATTTAAAAACGTCATCTAGAACCCTAAATTTTGTAGGCTATCATTAATCACACATCATCATTTTTATGTCCTTGTCAAAAAGCCAAATGGTACAGCAATTGATAATGTGGATGATTTATCTATTACGACAATTTCACTAACATGAATTTTTTTCTAAAAATACAAGAAGTAGTAAAAATCAAATATTTAGATGACACAATGGATAATATGCATTGAAATTGGAACTTTTGGACTTGACAACAACACCAATTTCTAATATGTAGTTTAACATTTTACAGGCTTGAAAACAACCCTTGTTGCCGATCATGGACATCAACTAAAGTTTCTTCACCAAGTGCAACAGATATATATTATTTTTGCAATGCCAACTACACACCACCAAAAAGTAAGAGTTTATTGTCTCTTTTTTCTATTTTATGAATGATAATAATTGGTGTTGTGTGAATATCTAAAAGAAATTCTTAAGTACTATTCCAGAATTAACAACTTGTTATGTGCATTCATCAAATACTCTCAATATAACCATTTCATGAATATCATGTTTCATTTTGTGCATTCTTACAAAGACTGACAAGTTTCAAGACTTGATATTTAAATAGTGTTATTAGATTGCAAATTATGAACCATAATGTTTTTTGGTGAATGATTTTAATGGTCCTTAGATTTATCCAACAGGGGACAAGCATTTAATACTTATCATATTTATATCGATTGGGAGTGCATTCCTTTCTTTAATAGCGGTGGCCTTCTTTTGGTTGTATCGGAAGGCACGAAAGGACAAAAAATTGCTTCAGGAAGATGTTCGTCAAATTAAACAAGGTAATCAAATAAAACCATAAAGCTTGCTATTTGAGCTTTTGTACTTTGTGTTGGCTAATTGCACATGATTTTTAATTGTGAAGTTTGACCATATATTAACTTCATCTTAGATCATAAGATGATAAATTAGGCACTTGGAATCTTATGTGTTAATCAACATCAAACCAATACCCAAGTGGTTGGAATTAACTATTTTCTTACTAGTGGTTGTGGTTTAATTCATCAATAGACAAAACTAAATGTTAGCATATTGTAGCTACCTCATTTATATTCTTGTATTGTCGCAACAAGCCAACAACCATAGTAATTAGGGTTTATGACCTATTAGTAGGTGGTTGCAATGGGGTAAAGAAGGGGTAATATTCAAAGTAGGCCATGGTCAGTGTATAAACAAGAGAACTATAGGCAATGTTTGATTGAACTAAATCAATCATTAAAACCTCTTGGGTTTTTAGTAACAAACTTGAGCAAAGTGTCACAAAACCACATTGCATTGATTGCGATGGTTTTTAACTGACCACGTGGGAAAATCACATTGCTAATATGATGATGGTTGGAAAGTGACCACCTTCCAAGGAGGCAATACTCCGTTATGGTGAAGAGTCATTCAATTAATGCCCATAGTCCAAAAACTAAAAGTTTAAAAAAAAAAAAAATAAAATGGTTTGAAAGGGTTGCAATTTGAAAATTAGGATACATATAGTGGGTGTAAATTAGAAGGGAGGAGGGGGAGGGGCCAGTTAATTTAAGGTGCACAAAGTGTTACTGGCCCCACCATGCACCAAAATTAACAACCTTGTTGGGAGTATACTTGTTTTTTCTTATTATTTTATTTTTGTAGGAAGGCATGAGAGGACCAAAAAAACTATTATTTAGTAGGGTTCAAATCCCTCTTCTGATAGGAATTTTAGTTTATTCATTTTTCCACTTTAGTTTACACCTTGGAATGAATATGAGATTTTGACATCACTCTTCGCCTAATAGGATTTCAACACATTTAAGTAGAATTTCTTATACTCCCTTCTAATTAAAGAAAAATAAATGTTAATTTCTTTTCTTTTTTTGATGTGCTTCAGAATTTGCAAAAAATGATGTGCAACCTAGAATGTATGCATACAAAGATTTACAAAAAGCCACAAACAATTTCCATGACAATATGAAGTTAGGCCAAGGTGCTTTTGGAGCTGTGTACAAGGTATTTACAAAATATTCCTATCATTAGATCACTTGCACTAACTCACCTCATCAATTTTTTCAATTGAATCATGTCTCATATTGATGAAGGTTCAACTCAAATTTGAAATGGTTGAAAAATGATTTTTTGGGGTGGTTTGATGTTTATAGGGTGTGTTGGATGGAAGTGAAATTGCTGTAAAGTTATTACTACCAGAAGTGCAACAAGGGATGGAGGAGTTTTCCAATGAAATTGTGCTTGTCACAAGTATGAGACACAAAAATCTAGTGAAACTCAAAGGTTGTTGTTTTGGCGATCGGGAACAACGATTCCTTGTATATGAGTTTGTTGAAAACAACAATTTGGCAGAAGTTATTTTTGGTAATATTATTTATCCTTCCATTGGCCCTTGATATTTGAATCTAATAAAGATAAAAACAAAAAAAATAGTACCACATTATTCTTGAAATTTATTTTGTGGAAAACTTTAAAATCTCATAAGGAACTGAAAAACATGTTTATAAATTCAAATTATTTAAAATTTCTTCAAAAATTGAAAATGTTTTTTTAAAATGTTGATTAGTTTGTAAGGGAGTTGAAATAGGCTCTTGGCAAAGGTGGTAGTGGAATACAATTAATGTTCTTCTTACAGAATTACAAAGTTTTGGTGTAAATAAAACAAAAACTATCATGATGAATCAAGCAAATATTTCACAAGGTCACCACTTCTCAAAGCATTATATCCTGTTGTTATATATTGGTTTAGTTTGTTAGTTGGTTATTTGTTTATTTTAGTGAACATGATTTCAGATGTTATAAACACATCATCCAATTTTTAACATGTTACCATGTGATATATTATTAACAAGATCTGGGTTGAGTTCAATGAATTTTGAATTTGACATAATATTTCAAACCATAATTACAATACATCAAAATCACAAGACATAATTTTCAAGGTGCATGACAATTTTTCTTGCTTGAACACATTTTGTTCTAAACTATTTAGACTTTAGAGTTGATTGAATGGGACTAAAATTGTGAAAACATTATAGATTACATTCTAAAATATAAGTCAACTATTGGTGTTGAGTAATTTCACTTTTTTTTTATTATATGTTCAGGTTATTATATTGATTAAATAAGCAAGTTGTTTTGTATTATTTTGTTTCTAAAACAGAAGGTAGAGGAGATCTCAACATGGATTGGCCAATTCGAAAAAACATATGTATTGGAATAGCTAGCGGTCTCAAGTATCTTCATCAAGATGTACAACCCCCGATAGTACATCGAGACATCAAACCAGCCAACATTTTGCTTGACATAGATTTAAATGCCAAGATTGCAGATTTTGGCCTGGCAAGACTTTTCCCAAAAATTGGTAGCCATGTTAGCACAATAAAAATTGTTGGCACTATGTGAGTACACTCTACATGTGTTTTATGTTGTAATGTTCATTGAAAGTTAATCATGAAATAGGAGTTGATTTTTGACAAAGTCCTAAAAATCGTGAATAAGAAGTTGAAATAATGACATTTACACACAATAGACAAAATCCTATATCAAAGTTTCTAAATCATAAGTGCACACCAAATAATTATCAATTTATTATTACATGTGTAATAGATCTTGTTATATAATGATTTAATAATTGTGTCATCATACTTGGTTTACAACTTGAATTTATGAACAAAAGAACAAAGTCAAATGATCATTTCTAATTTGTGTGTTTTAGCCACATCCGAACCTAAGAATTTACAATATTAATATCTTAATCAATAACTTTTGGAATCAATGGTGTTTCAAATTGTAAATGTATGCATGGTCATTAAAGTCTTGGTTTTTTCAATCATATATTGCAGGGGTTACTTAGCTCCGGAGTATATTTCTCTTGGCCAACTGAGTGAAAAAGTTGATGTGTATAGCTTCGGGGTTGTCTTGTTAGAGATCGTGAGTGGTGGGAGGAGTATTGACCACAAGTTTGATGGGGATCAAATTTTCCTTTTGAATTGGGTAAGTAATTGGTCATTTCATCATTATGTATAAAAGTTTAGTTGATGTGACATACTTATGTTTTATCGCCTTTTAAAACCCAATTCCCTACATCATTTGCGTGCAAAACCTAGTAGTTTGATAAAGTAAATGATATAAAATAAATTGTGTTGCTTACATCTTATGTATCAAGTCTTGTGTTCACTTTTCAAATTTTTATTTCAACTATATCAAGTGTTTTAGAACATAGTTTGAAAGTTGTAATACAAGGTCATGAATAATGTTTGTTGGTTTGCATGGTATAGGCATGGAGATTACATGAGGAGGACAAGCTTTTGGATATAATGGACCAAAAACTAAATGATTCGTATGTTCATGAAGAAATATTGCGTTCCATAAAGGTAGGGCTCTTGTGTGTGCAAGTCACACCTTCAAGACGACCATCCATGGACAAAGTGGTGGCAATGTTGGAAGGGAACATGGAGATTGAAGTTGTTATCAAAGAATCCCAATATCGAAATGCTAATTATGATCCTTTTCTAACAAATGACAAAAGTTCAAATGCGTATTTGAATATTATTAATGAAAAATCAAACTCTGATAAAAAACCCCTTCTGGGTTTGGGTGATCAGAAAACCAAACCTAGTCATATATCAAGTTATTCATATGGAAACACCTCTAACGCCTCACAAGTTAATAGTGGGGGGGGTTTCATTGAGCTTAGTGATGCTAAACCTAGATAATGTCAAATGATAATTTAGTGGGAATCATGCTAAGATTAATTTCATGAATTTTTATTGGAGGAGAGATTGTGGGATTGTATTAATTTTCTTTATACAATGCATGTTTATAGACATATGTTTCTTTTTTTAAATAGCAAATTAAAATAATTGCTTGGTTATAATGGATGTGACAAGTCTGTTGAAAAACCAAAGTTAGGTTGTTGCGTATATCATGTTTTGAATACAATGTGCATTGAATTCTATTTAATATACTCAAAGGTGATTGCCTTTAAATTAATATGATACACACATGAACACATGAACTTGTAGGATGCAAATCAGATGGCCTAAATTTGATGTATTTCAAATCATTGAGATTATTCTCATGTATGTCAAGTTGTGGAATAGAAAAACATGTGGGGTGATGTTATAATTGCTAAGCAATGCTCAAATGCAACAATTTTATTGGGTCATTTCTGTAGCCAAGTATTCCACATTCACTTGGATCTACAATACTTTTAACTATAAAAGTAGTTGGAATTCAAGGTAGCTTGGTCCCTATGAATAGAAATAGGGTATTAATTAACAAATCTATAAAATATACCTAATTAAATAGGCATCAAGATTAAATGATGATGCACTTTACACGGAAAAAGGATGAGTTATAGTTTGCTTCAAAAAATATTTTTAGACCCCTCTCTAATTGCTGCTGCCCCATATCTTCCTCAATTTCAAACCGTTTTGAGTGATTAAAAACCTGATGGGTGCCTCAACTAGGGCTTTACAAAACTTCTTTATATTCCAACTACAAAGATGCAACAATAAAAAATTTCAGTTTGAAATCTTGATCTAATTTAATTCACCTATTGTCAAACACTAAACCTCCTTACACCAAATATCCCATATCTTCCCCCCATTCTTTCACTAAATTGAACAATTTTTATTGCGTTGGAAGCGCTACGTAGAGAGCTACAAATGTTCTTGGAGTTTCAAAAGTAGAGGAACAATGTGTGAGGATCAGACCTCCTTCAAATATTTATGTGTTTGCTCATCTACATATCCATCATACATGCACCCAACATGTAGGGCATAAGAGAAGAATCTCAGTTTAATATATAGTCAACTAAATTTGTAATCATATTTGGAATAATAAAAGCCAACTTTTGACGTTGGGATTAAACGTAATAAAATAAAAATGACAAGAGTGAGGATGAAATGATTATGAGTTCAGGTGTCAGGTTCATGTTCAACGATACTTAAATGTGGTTCAAGGATTCTTTGCCTTCCTATGAAATTTTTCGTTTAGAAAATGGTTGCA
>Ga0209208_10006611_pt1 | contig 15952 bp, 9 predicted proteins | sample S1TSphfallax_3_FD_187694 | JGI IMG/M metagenome (GOLD analysis project Ga0209208, IMG submission 187694) | Host-associated microbial communities from peat moss isolated from Minnesota, USA - S1T2_Fd - Sphagnum fallax MG (SPAdes) (version 2) | ecosystem: Host-associated > Plants > Peat moss >...
CCCTTTCATGAGCAACCAAATCTAAATTTAATGGTGCAATAATAGAATCACCTACAATTGTGGCAAGTTGAATGGACTCCTCAATCTTATAAATTAATTCACGTGTCTATCAGTGTGTCTATCTGAACCTGTCCATTTCGACCTGTTAATAATCTCTGTGAGGCCAATTCTGCAACCCCCAGATGACAGAAACGAGGTCCCGAAATGAGTCGCACTTGGCCTAAAATGTTCCAGCGCCAGATGCGGGTCGTGGTGGCGGAGAGACACACGCTCGCTGGATCCTCTGTCTCCCCACACCAGCCATCGATCGCATTATTAATAAATTTAAAAAATGAAACAAAATTGTAACAAAAAAGAAAAGAAAAACAAATATATATTTTTAAAAGGGGAAAAACTAGAAAAAAAAACTGAAAAACACTTTAACAATTAGAAACTTTTTTAAAACACTTAAAAAATGAAATAAAATGAAATAAATATAAAATAAATATATTTAAACATGAAACAAAAAAGGGAAATACAGTAAAATAATCTTAAAAGAAAAAAAAAATTACAAAAATGAAGAAACCAAATAAAGAGTAGAAAATAAGAAAAAATAAAACTTATAATAATGAAGAAAAACCCTACTTGAAAAAAAATGAGGTGTGTCTTCTTTCTCCAAACTTCAAACTTGCATCCAAATAAACAAAAATACAAAAGTGAAAAAGAAACACTTTATTTTTATTATACAAAATAATAATAAAAACAGAAAACACATTTAAATAAAAAAATAAAAAATAAAAAAGTTTCTAAAAAAAACTAAAACATGAACCGGGTTTAAAGAAAATGGGGGACTTCACAGTGTCCGAAAGTCACAAGTACCCACTAATCATACTAATGCATTCAACCCTGAACATCTTAAAGTGTCCCCTATTGTTTGAAAAGAAAGTTTTCATGTTTAATCTAACAACCCTAATGTTTCCAACATGCATTTTTGACACCCTTGCTATTGTTATTTTGTTATTCCCTATTGGTATTGCTATTTGTTGTTATTCCCCATTTTTTATCATCCTTGGTTTAAATCTTGATTAAAAGGCGTCCACTAAAATATTACAAAAAAATTTGAATTGAATTTATTTTTTACGTTTTTATATTTGATTAATTGATCAAATATTCTTAATATATACTTATACATTATTCTTAATTTTGAAGTAAACCATTACTAAATTGAAAGTATCAAAATTTTAGTTTTTTAATTATTGTAATTTTGATTTTCATACAAAATAAAAAAGTTGTCATTATGTTAAATTCAACATGACCATTTTTTAAAGTTATGAACATTATGAAAATAAATCAATGTCAAATCCATTAAAGAATGTATCAATATAGAATGTGGTTTAATGATTTAAAATACAACAAAATAGGTTGTTCCTTTCATATGAAACAAAATGTTGAAATTCAAAACGTTTAGGACAATTTAAAAGCATGATGTGTAGGTCATGAACTTTAATTATAATTTAAGATTGATGCTTCAAAACACGTGTATTATTTAATAGGCCATTATGTCTAAAAAATGTGATTGTTGAATAAAAAGGTGAAACACAAATGCATTTGAATGTGAATCATGCATTTTTAAATAACAAAATACACAAAAAAAATCTCAAGATTTTCAAGACCTTGGTGTGATATATAGCGATAACAGGTTGAAACAAATGTGAATTATAGTTGCAATTGATTTAACCAAAATAATGTAGGGTTTGAAATCAAAAACCAAACTTTGAACATGTTTCAAGTGCATAAAAAATGGGAATTTTTTATGATTGTTTTTTTAAAATATTTTTGTGATAAACTTGTATGGTTTTTAAAGTCTTGTCAATTTGAATTTGCACCCAATTTTCAAGCATTGGTGTATTGTTCATAAAATAAATCACTTTTTTTCTTCCATTTTTTGCCAGCTTTTTTTATTTCATTTTTCCTTCTTGTAAAGCTTTTATAGCAATAAGTCATTCATCCTCCCATGCATTTGATTTAATTAATGACAACACATTGAAAGAAAATTGCAATCCCAATAAGATTTTCATAAGATGTTGAAAACACACATGATTTAATAGATTCATAATATTTTCAAAATTGTTCAAATAAATTTGATTAATCTAGTAAAAACATAGATTCAACACATGTTTTGCAAACTAATTAATGAATTTGGAGATTTTCATGTCAAGAATAAAATTCTTGAATATTCCAAAAGATTATGTATTTTCCCTCACAAAATTTTGTCTTTTGAAAAACGCACATTTGAAAATTATAACATTTTTACAAATTATATTATTAGTGTCAAAAAGGCCAAGGTGTTATGGTAATATATATATATATATATATATATATATATATATATATTAAAATGACATCCATGTACAATAAATTATGCAAAAAACAAAATGGATTGCCTTCTTCTTGTTAGTCATGTTTGTTTCATGGTAGCATTTTCATCTTTTATCATTTTCTACAATGTCAATTACAATTTTAAAGCTTTCATAAATTGCAATGATATTTTGAATTCAACTAATAAAAATATTAATTCTTATATTGTAATTTTATTATGATTTATCATCAAGCAATGACATTTGTAATGAAAAAATAATTGGTCATCTACCCATATAATTTGATGTTTCAAATTGAATTTTTAATTAATGAATCTTTAAAAATATTAATGAAACGATCATCAACTTAATATATCATCAATACATAAAATGATCATTTGTATTCAATAGAAGGTTCATGAAAAGGTTTTTCAATATATTTATGATAGGAAAATTTGGACTATAAAAATGTCATTATCCAAAAAAATTGGTGGTAACCATGTATTTTGTCACAAGACATGCACAAAATTATTTCAATTTATTTATCGATATTATGTACACAATCTTATAATGGTGATCAAATTACATTTTTCATTTATAAGCATGAATTCCATTACTAAGTTGTGAAATGCACTTAGTTTATGATGGAAGATATTTTATCAACATTCCATCATTGACCACCACTTTGTCAATCTATGAAGTTTGAACATTGGACCACAAGGATGGAAATTAACTCTTTTATCAACAAAGCACATCATTTTGTTATGAAAATACAATGGGGTGCATTTTATTTAACCCATTTTTCATTCAAAATGTTGAACAAGTGCCAATTTTAGTATTTAATATTTTATTCCAGTATTTTGTTCAAAATTCAAATGAACAAATAAATAGTTCATTCTTCATTTTTTTCAATGATGCACACATTTATATTTATTTCCTTTTCAAAATGGAAATGTATTTGAAAAAAAACACACTTAAATTTTGTTAGTTAATTAGATTTCAATGACAATTAAAAAATAAAAACTCAAACACATGATTTATAAATGGAAAAGATTTTATGGCTAATATAATACTAAATAAATGATATATTTCCCACATCTTAAAACTTTTACTTGATTTTAAAATAATATTATAAAATTTTGATGTATAATAAATCATAAATACTTTATATTTTATAAAATAAAATATACTTGATTCATATCAAGAATACTATTTATGATGTATAACATTATTTTAAATATAAAATTTTAATTTATAACATATTAATTAATGTTACATAATTAATAATTTTATGGATTTTTTTAAAGAACTCAAGTTTTCATGATACCTAACATTGGCAACAATGTGTTTTGTAATATTTATTTATGTAGTTAAAAAATGAAAATCATCCCTAAGTAGATTTAGTTAAATATGGTTATAAACTAAATATGAAGTAAAAAAACTTTAATCAACTTTTTATAATCATGGTTACACACTTAAAACCAATTATAAAAATTTGGAAAATTTTATTATTTTTCATGCCTCCACATTAAAAAAACCTCCAAAATCATTTCATGTTAAAAAAATTATTTATTTTTGCTAAATATTGGAAATTTCTTGCAAACTAATTGTATTTTTTTTAAATGCTCAAATTTTTATTTTTATTTTTTTTGAAATAATAAAATTATGTGGAACTAAATATTGAATTTTAATGCATATTGTATCATCAAAATGTAAATTTTAGACATGTTAGTTTTTAAAAATTAAACATGTATAAATATGGACAAAGTTGACAAGGTATTACATTGCATTAATAATGATTTTCAAGGTTATAAAGGTTTTCAAATAAAAATAAAATAAAATTTCTCCTCTAAATTGGATAAAAAATGTGCATAATCAATAAGTTGTTAATTCATAAATAGTTACTAACATGTAGTCATGTAATTGCAATGTAGTCACATCATGGTTGCAAATTAAACAATTAACATAATATAACTACATGACTAGAACCAGAACATAGTTGTAAATGTTTTAGTCATGAAAGACACATTTTGGCATTATGCATGTACTTTGTACTTTAAACATAGATTCAAAGTACTTCATAAGGGTTGAAATTAATTTGTAATTGACATTCGTTAATTTTGTATTCAACACAAATTTCACGTATCTCAAACCCTTGTATGAAGTTGTATGTACCCATGTTGTGTAATTCATCTTTTTTAAAAGAACTTTGACTTTTAGTTTTGATGTTGTACATTTATTTGGAGGTTTTCTAGGTGGGAGCTTGAACCAAGTTCCTCCAATTTTTAAATCCTTTGATTTTAATGTTACCACACATTTTCAAATCCAAGAACATTTGGGTCTAATTAAAAATTGGGTTCAATTCCATGTAGACACACAACACACTCCCAAATGTTAAATATTGCATGGCTACACAATTTTACAACAAATTAAAACAAGGGTTTATGTAAGTACAAAGTTCAACAACTAATTAAAATGAATACTTCATTATAAAATTCAGCCCATTTATTAATTTTTAAAAAAACAACTTTCCTTTCTAAAAATCTTTAATTTTTTTCAAGAATTTGATTTTTCAAGGTTTTAATTTTAGTTTTAGATCTAACAAAAGTCCATTTCCATGGTTTGGTTCTTGTGTTAATTCTAAACAAAAAGGTGTCAACTCAAGTTTAAATCACAAGAACTTAAACCTGAATCCCAATTTTTACCTTCACAACATTAGTACATGTGTTTACTCCCGTCCATATTTATTTATGTAGCTCATCATTGGAACCAAATCCCCAATATGTATTCTCCTTCCAAGTTAGGGCATGGAAGTTAATCAAAATAGTAAAAATCATATAACATATAGGAAACATATCTCAATAGGATATGCAAACCCAATATCTCATAACAATTATCAATGTATTTTCAATAAAAAATATTATTCAATTTGGACATGATTTCTTTTTCAAGTTGTGCTTTCAATGTTTAGGCTTTGTAAAGTATTGAAATTCAAAACAAGAATATGTAAATTAACATAAATATCTAGAATCCTTCTTAACAACACTTACATTTTGTAATCCCCTTTGTAATTTTCTTAATCCCCCTTTGTTTAAGTGAATATCACATTCCATTTCTAATTTATGTGTTAGCAAGTCATGAAATTGTTTTTGGCTTTGATGCTTTGGCTTTTCAACTTGGCTTGGTACCTATTTCAACTTTCATCACAAGAATTAAAACAACCCCATCACAAATATCTTGTTACTTCTTCTATTCCACATTTATGTCATTTTCTTAAAGTGCACATTTGTGATTTTTTATTGAATGTATACATTTGATTTTCTATAATACCATTTAATTATTGAGAGCATTTTCATTTTTATATTTATAATGACAATGAACACACCTAAGTAAATTAAAAGGTTTTAAAGTAGTTCATGGTGACAACAAATTACATTACAACCACTAAATCCAAAAAAATTGAAATCATCATCTTAAACAGTTATGTTAAAATTTCCATTTGAATCTATGCTATTTTTAAGAATAGATTTATTGTTAAAGTTCCACAACTAGCCTTTTCATGTTTTTCTTTAGTTAGTAAAAGAAAATACAAAGCTCAAAAGTTTAATAACATTTTTAAAAAATTCAAAAGATTTAGCATTATGAAAAGAAGAACAACACCATTTTTTGTCCATGTATTCCTTTGGAACTCTCTTCAAAATGTCTACTTGCCAATAATCCTAGTCATTTTTTTCTTATTCCCCCCTTCTATTAAAAATTTTGTGGTCCATAGATCTCAATCAACAACACTAGCGAACGAACGTGTGAACATGAGTGGGCAAGCCTACTCATGTGAACATGAAGGAATCTTAAAGCATATTCCATGCCATGTCATGGAATATTTTTAATATATTTGTTTGCCAGATGGAAATTATTTAGTGATGTGGTGAAATATTCTACCACATCACAAAATATTCCATGATGTGGCAAAATATTCTTTGATAAGCCATGGAATATTTTGTCACATCACATCCATGGTTTGTTTTATGATCAACAATGGCTTATTGACTATGACATGGGTTTGGCTAAAAAAATCATCGAGAGCAACATCATGTGAATGTTTGAAACCAAAAATAAATTGAAGGATGCATTTTGTCATCCTTCATGCAACCAATGCTCCAAATGTTTGATGCTTTTGGACAATAATTACAATATTTTTTAAAATGTTGACATGGGTGGGAATTATATACTTGAAAAATATTTGATGAAAATTAATTTTTCAAAAGTATATTAAATATTTAACAAACATGTGTTGCAATGGTCGAAGTATTATACATAAATATACATCACTCTATAATGATTGAAAAGTTACAAAATGGAAAAAAAAACCATTGGGTTGAAACTAGAATTTAAAGTTCCTACATAGTCCAACCAATTATATAAAGGTTTATGAATGAGATCATGATGTATTATCACAAGAATTCAAAGGTTTTAAAACATTTCAACAAATGTTGAATTTCATCCCAACCCCATGTGTAGTGATGAATGAACTTTTCCGTGAGCCCACAGAACATAATCGTCTATAAAACGTGATGGGTGCAAATGACATATCATGAGGCAAACCCACCCCCGTGGGTGATTACTTATTAAATGTTTATTCTAGGATATTCCTAGAATCTTTTGAACAAAAGTCTTTTAAAAAGTCTTAAAATTCTTCATCACACTATTATGTTATGGTTTACATAAAAAATTTGCTATCTATCTCCTCTAATTGCTTGCGTGGATTTCAGCCCCACAAAAAAAACCTACAAAAGATCTATATTTAATAAGCTTAAATTGCACATGGGCCTGCTAAAGGCCAAAGGCAATTATAAAGGTGTTTATGTCTGAGTGATTAATGTTCTCATAGAAGATCGTAGACTTGAGCTAGGGCACTAAGTCGACTTGCTTGGGGTTATTTGGATTATGTGCTACCTATAGATTTGATTAAGCAGGGATGCATAATCTAAAAAAAGTAGATGAAAAACATAAAAGTTAAGATTTGTTTGGAAGATGTCACCTACTACGACCAATGGGCATGAAACCGAGTAAGCAAATATCTTCGTGTGAACAACATTACAATACCACCAACGATAACCTATAAATCGTGTCATTGTCAAAAAAATTCAAGTCCATCTACAAGTCTTTTTATTGCTTGAAAGCATTCGTCACAATGTTTTCAAAATGCTTTTGGGTATTTTTCATTCATTAGATCAATTTCAAAAAGTATATTCCAATTCATTGAAAATAACATTATGTGAAAACAATTCCATTTGGAGTTCTTTATTTTTTTCTAAAATGTTAGATACATAAAACCAAGCACTAGTTACAACTACTTATGTACACATTAATGTGACTACACCCTTATACAAATGTTTACATTACACATACACCCCATGGCTACCCAAAGAACTTGCCAACATTGTGACAAAGTAGACACATTAATATCTGGGGAAATTTCCAATAGTTACATCATATCCTTTCTCATTTGAAATAATACTGTAAATTTGTCCATACTTAGGTGGGGGGGACATCAATAATGGGGGAAAACAGTGCATTGGGTAAGTAAGATCCAACCTCCCAATTATTGGTGTGTTATCATATTATTTTGAAGATGGAAGGTCGTCTCACCTTCTTGCCACCAAGAGTTATAAGCCAACAACTTGCATTGGTCGGGTGCACAATGTTATGAACTTTCATAGCATGCAATGTGAAATGCTTGAACTAGAAGATTGGGAACCAAATAAATTTCGAACATAACTACAATAAAAGGAAAATCCTACTTCTTCTAAAATTGTTACCTCCTTTTGAACTAAGTTAGTACCTTCTTGGATGGGCCATACAATTGGAACTAAAAGCCTAGCAATTACATATTTTTGCATTGTCCCACCAACACAATGGTTCAAATCATCATGAAAAAACTAGTGCATATGGTGCTCAAGTGATCCACTATGAAGTTGTAATCAAAACCTTGAGTAACATGGAACAAAAATTCCACTTACATATTTGTAAAGGTTGATATTTGCTTTGCATTTGAACCGTAGTTTTTTGGAACATTGAACTGCAAAATTGGGTGGGCAATGTTCAATCTGCCACTAGCCATCAACACAAATATTTTCCTTCAACTCCATGCCACTTCAAAATACCAAAGGTTAAAAAACAATGGAACCAAAAGGTGATTGTTGCATGCTTATATCCCCAACAATATCAAGTTGAACATCATGAATTGTTGGGTGAAAGCACACTACACCCCCCAAAAATTGTAGTCACAAAAATAAAAATCTTACATTTGGTATTTTTGGGTACATGCGGATATCACATCTTGGATTAATTTTTTTCATTTCAAGTCCATTGCATTAACTTTAGACTTAAAATAGTTTATTTTAAAAGAAACTCCAACAAACATTTACAAACTTGAACATATGAAATATATTTGTGCCAAAAAATACACGTCACAAAGTATGAAAAATTATAAATTATATACTTCAAAATTAAGGTTATGGGTGGAGTTTTGTAATGATTTTTTTGGTGGTGAGTGATATTGATATACATCAACTAAATTTAAGACCAATACAAAATTTACAAAATTTGGTTGAAAATCCATTCAAAAAATGTGTTTTTTTACACTTTTTGATTAATAAATGCATAATAAACTCTCTTTTTTAAGAAGAAACCATTACCTTAAGAAAAAAAAAGATTTCATACATAAGCATTGTATTATGTTTTCATTTTTCTTTGGTTTGGTAATGTGTCATGAACCACAAAGATGACGCCCTATGGCTGTTGAAAAGATGTACATTATATATTTTATGCACATTGATTTTACGCAATTCTCTTCATTTAACCATTGGATCAAGTTTAACATTGATTCATAATGAACTTTGAATTCCAAAATGTTGTCATGCACATTTTAAAGTTTTATTTCCTATGTTTAAGGTTTTCAAAAAATGTCATCAAGATTTCAATTTACTGCACACCTATTATACTTATTATACATCATATTTTTGAATGAAAAGTGGTTCATTCATAGTGTGCTTTCACCCTATTACTCATGAACAAGAAAATTTCACATGGTCAAGACGATGAAAATCATTGTTTTCACCAGGAGGACAATGAGCAAGTCATTTAGTACACCCAAAAACCTCCTCCTCCCATAGGTGTAAAACATGATTTGAAAAGGAAAATCTGAACGTGTAATTTGCCACAATAGTTGCTAGTTTAGTAGGATCATTAAACTATTGGGCCTTCCTCAACATTCATTCTTATCATATCCATGACCAGTTGGACCCCTTCACAAGTATTGTCTATACAATGTAGACTGTTTAAAAGCCCGAACATACTTCTCATGCGTTGATGTGTAAAGATAAGTGCCCTGATTCCCCAATCGTTGTAACCAAATGTTATGCACAATTTTTGGCTAGATTGTAAGTGAGCATGTCCGCCCATTCTTCATCATTAAACTTACGCAAATCAAAAGAAAGGAATCATAAAAAAAATCTAAAATGTTATAATGGAGAGGGAGGTAGATTACAAATGGAACTTGAGTGAAAATGGACATTTTATAATTTTGAATGCACAAAAGAGAAGGGAAGTCATAGGAAGTTCACAGAAGAAGTATTCACAAGGACCATGTAACCTTCTTGTCTGACACGAAAATGCCAAAAGTTAAACCAATTACCAAGCTCATGGACACATGCCTCAAAAGCAACCCCAAATGAAAGCCATTGGTCAATGACAAATTAGAGCATAATGACTATCAACTTCCCCAAAGGATGTGGCATTCTTGTACTAGTGGCAAAAAGTTTTGTGTTCATTTTGTAATTTAAGTCTAATTAATTGTTTGGTGTGTTTATTGAATGATTAAGTCCAATGGAATAAACAACTACACTCCTTATCAACCATCCTAACAGAAGGGTCCTTGAAACCATAAATAATTTTAACCGTGTTCTAATTGGCTTATGCGTTATCAACCATGAATCCTTTGAAATTGGGTTTTGGAAACCCATGCTTTATCATCCTTTCATTAAGCTTTGTCCACATAAGTCATTGAACTTTGGTGTCTTCAGACTGCATATCACAAACCGATATGGTCATCACTTTATAATAGGCAAGATCGTACACATGACAAGCCATAGTTGTCTAGTTAGCAATATGCTTCACATGATCAAACATGATCCAAACATTTTGCAAATCCCTTGTAGGTTGCATTTGTGTGACGAGGTTGACTCCACTCTCAACACCATTTATTGATATCTTGAAAATAAACACCTTTTGTCCTAGAAATTGTCCTAGAACTTGTCCTCGAAAGTAACACTCATAGATGTAATCATAGTGACTTTTGGATTTCAATTCAAGGATGTTATCAATATAGCCACCTCATGGATGACATTTGAAAGAAGCAACAAGGTTACAAAGGTTGGGAAAACTTAGTTCACAGAGCTTGTCTTGGATGTGCTCCAACTGCTCACCCTTGAAGAGTTCCATTATGCCATTGCTAGAATCATTAAACAAATAATTTGCCAAGAAGGTCTTACTAGCACTAAGGGAAATCATAGAGATGTTTACATCGGGCTTGCGATCCACCTCCTTTGCGATCAACCTTCTAGTCTCCTCGACAGACTTTCAACATTTTCCATCTACAAAAGGATGGTTGTGAACACCAAGATGAATTGTCATTCTTGACATAAATTGGAATCTATGCACAACATAATAGATTTTCCCATTGCAATCAATGACACAAAAGGGAGGAGCATGATAGAATTTGTATCCAAACAAAGAAGTAGACGAAATCATTGTCATTTAACTTATAATTACAATAGGAGCGCATTCACCACACTAGAAGGTTCCATTGTGAAAGGCAAAACACATAAAGTTCTCACAATCATTTTACACACACCACAAGTGACCTAAGCAACAAGTCTTCCTAAAGCTAAACCCAAACAAATTGTTTATATTGGTTGTGATTAGCTTACACCAAGCATGGTTATCATACTTTCTATCCACGCCTTGCATTTGGGAAGGGTTGTGAGCAGTCGAAAGCATTGGCAATATTTCAACCAAAACATCCCCATCAAAAATAATCGGCAAGAATTGGACTTTTATAGTGGTATCTTGTCACAATCCAAATTCCATAATTTGTTCAAAGTTTATCCTTTAAGCGCCATCACATGTAGGTAAGAAACAACAAACTAAATACTCCCCACACGGGTGGATGGCTTTGACAACAAAAAAAGCATTAGATTGAAAAATGCCTTTCGGCAATTTCATCAACAAAGGAAGGGGTGTCAAGTCCTCACCCAAGGAGGAATCAAATAATTCAATGAAAACACAAGATGCAAAAAATCATAACATTAAGGGAGGGTGTCATCAACTTTGAGTTTTTGCTTCACAATCTTGACCACAAAACTTGCAATTCCTATCATAAGGATGGTTTTTTCATAATTATGAGCCAAGCTATCACCAACAATGTGATAATGGCCACAACCAACCACCCACTGTCTCCCTTGTGAAAAGGTCATAGGAATTTGGTATAAAAAACTTGAAACCAAGTTATTAGAATTATATGAAACGTCCTTTAATATATGTAAAGAACCTGGCTAAAAAACAAACATAGCACACAAACAATGTTAAAAAACAATAGTCATCCTTAAATCATTGACCATGATGGTGAAGTCCAAGCGTCTAAGAGCATGAAATGTCACCATGTTACAAGGGGCACATAAGTAATAGTGAAGGAACTAAAAGGGAGTTGAAGTAGTAAAAACATAATCACACACAAGGAAACATTTTCGAAGGGTTTGGAGTAAGAGGAGGAGGAACCCCATAAATGTAATCTAAGTAGGGAGTGAAACGAATATGAAATTGGACAAAACACAACAACAATAAAAACCACAAACAAGAAAATCAAAAAATGTACTAGCAACCATGAGACTATAATTGTAATACTTGTGTGCTTATACCAAAGACAATGTTTGTTGATGGAATTTGGTGCAAAGAATAAAATTCAAAATGAGATGATCATTTTGAAAGCTATGTAAGTGAAAACCCAACCCAAAATTTCTACAATTTACGATTTGTTATGTCAATTACAAAAATGTAGTGCAAGATAAAAATAAACGAAAAAATGAAGGAAAATATAGAAAGCCATTTAAAAATAAAATTATGTTTCATTTGCAAAATATCAAATTCTAAAAGGACAGATGAATCAGAAAAAGGAATGAGTAGACACCAAAAAAATCCAACAGATCAATGGCAATAGGACATTAAGAAAACATGAATATCATATTGGAGCTAGCAATTAGGTTAACATAAACAAGGTTGGATGTCTTTATAATGTGCAAAAATCCTAAAGAAACATTATAGAAGGAAGGGGTGGAATAAAATATTGTGTGATAGGGTAATAGGCTCATGCAAATAGGTGGAGGAATAGTTACATCCAAGGTCATAAGCAACACATTGGAACACAACAATAAGTGTTAGATCAATGATAAGATATGCAATCCATATTCTCAATTAGTCAAATCATGTGGAATACTTTCATGACAAGATTTTAATAAAAAAAAATGAAAGCCAAAGGTAATAATTATTAGGCACAATCAAAACAAGTATTTTCCAAAAAACAAACTACAATTTCTTGAAAAAACAACATTCCCAACAACATTCATATCTCAACAAAAATCAACAAATAGTAGACATAAGAATTTGTCATTATTTATGTGAGTGTTAAAATTAACTAAAATTTATATATATTTCATGAAAAGGGAAAGAAACATTGTATTTTGTAATGTCATATCCATGTTGGTGAAAAGGAAAAAAATAACAAGATAGTTCTAATAAAAAGGTAGTAATTAGAAAAGGTTGGAGATATATATTATGGAATGGAACTTGTTATGAGGAAAGAATTGAAATACATGGGCTTGAAAATATGGAATATTTTTCAAAAACAAATTATGGGCCTTCCAAATATATGGTGACAATTGAAAAAATCCATTGAAATTTGGTATGCATGATTGGTGGCGAATTTTATTTATAACAAAAAGGATAACTTGGGTTAATAAACTACCATAAGAAAAGCCTTTTGACTCAACCACAAGTTACTAATAAACTTTAAACATGATGGCATCGTTGTGTTTGAAATATTGAAAAATGGATAAAATCAATATTGGGAGGGTAATTACCTACCTTTGGACCAATGTTTCCGTATGTATTAATATCCTAATGTGAGTTTCACGGAAATCATATGTTCACCTTCCAAGCGTACAAGATTCAAAAGAAAAACATTTTTTCAACAATATCACTTTTTGTTATGCATAAAATGAAATTAAGTACAATAGTGCAATGTTAGTGGCATTCATTATCATGAAGGATAATTACAATTGTAGTTAGTTCTCAAAGATATGATACATAAAGATTACAAAGAGCAAGGTCGGTGAAATACATTGTGTTTAAGAAAGAAATATTGAAAAATGAATTATGCCACAATTTTTTTGAAATTCATTAGTAGAACATTAAAAATTAAAAAAATTAAATTTCCCTTCAAAATCAACTTTCTATAGGTGACTTAACATATAACAATATCTAGAATAAAAATAAATATGAAAATAATCACTACAATAGACTTATGCAAATTTAATATATTTCAAAAAAATGTGAATAAACAAATAAATATCTAATTATCAATTTAAAAAAAATTATGATTCATAGTTATTAATAGAATGTTAGTTACCTTTTATTATTTTCCAATTAATAATCTACATATCTATAAAAGAAATGTGTTCGAATTTATAAAAGAAAATAATAGATGACATATCTTCCAACAGATGTTAAAGTCTCTAGAAAGGGAATCGCTATTGTTTTTAGTTGAATGTCACAGTTCAAAATAGAGAATCGAGAGATTTAGATGCAAGAAGAAGATGTTAATCAAAAGAACTCCAAGACAAAAAAGATAGAAGTAGCATTTCTAGTGGACAAATCCTAAGCAATAGAAACGAAATATCAAAATGTCGACATGGAAAAAGTTTTAGTTAACAAAAGAAATGTGATGCAACCTCTTTTTTGTGAAGGGTAATAAGGTTGAAGAGGCAAGAACTAATTTTTACATGTGCAATGAATATTAGTTAGTTTATGAAACATAATTAGTTTGTTTTTAATAGAAAAACGCATTGATCATTTTTTTAAATGCCCATGATAAGTGCAATTTGTTTTGTGATGCACATTAGAAGTTCCCAGAACAAGTTGAGTGGATCTAAGTTATGTCCCTTTGACCCTGCAGCAAGTATGAGTGAAAAGATGTTTCTTGTGTGAAAAGATGGAACTTTGCTTGAAATTACACTTTCAAGCTTGGTTTCTTGAAAAAGGTGTGTTAGAAACCCTAATTTTTTACTTGAAATTCTTACATATAAATTCATTGTGTTCTTGTTCTTGTAGGAGGTGGGGAGCATGCAAATAACACAACAACTTGAGGTAAACTTCCAAGCTTTTCCAATTTCCAATTTTTGAATTCTTTCTATTTTGCTGAGAATTGGAGGTTGGATGCATTTTTTTGCACTTGGCCTTTCATGGATCCTTCAAACACTTTTGGATTGGCCTTTCATGGATCCTTCAAACACTTTTGGATTGGCCTTTCATGGAGCTCCTGAAATTCATGCTTAAAGGCTCCATGAGAGGCCGAACAAAGAATTTATCTACTTAGCCTCCAACTTTCGATGCCAAAAGTTGGAGGCCAAACAAAAACATTTGCCTTGAGCTCTCTTGAAAACTAGAGCTCCCAAGCTTAGAGGTCCAAACATAACCTCAAATTTGTTTCCTCAATGTAATTTTTTATTCTTATTTAAACCTTTTTTGCTCATTTTTTTATTTTGCAAAGTTCTGACAAAACAAAGAATCCATCCAAAGAGGTATTTTTGACTCTCTCTTTTTCACATTATGTTATCAAATTATGCATCTTATTTTCTCCCTCATTTCAATCTTTCATGTAGGTTCCTCCATCTATGCAAGTTGTTGAGTTGATTAAACAAAGACTGGTAGAAAAGACTTTTAAGGAGGTATTTTCACTATTCACAATTCTTCATGATATTAATGTTTTGTAAAGTTTTTGTATTCTTCAAGTTTATTTTGTCCCCACTTGTTTGCAAGTGCAAAAATTTGACTCACAACAAAGCAGAGAATGGATGTCCATGAATCTCAATTTGTGCCAAAAACCACTTCTACACATGTACATTCTATCCAATTTTTCTTTTGAAAGAATATTTACATCTTGTTCTTCTCTTGTTTATTCTTATGAATTATTTCCAATTTAACCTAACTCCATCATGATCTTGTCTACTTAAGAGGCTGGCTTGACTTTTGGGCCTTTTATGCAATTGGAGTTAATCAATACAATTATAGACAAGGGTGTCCTCCAAGTCCAAATGGAACATAAGGTCAAGACAGTTGAAGTGTTGGAGAGGCATAAGATTCATCCAAAGCCAAGGTTCAAATGAACATACCACTGTGCCACATGATATCCATGCCATTTGTAAGGCTAATCCTTAAAATCGATGTGTTCAAGATGGAATAGCCATTCCAAATGGGGTATCAAAAAAGTGACAAAGTGTTCT
>Ga0209208_10006612_pt1 | contig 15950 bp, 12 predicted proteins | sample S1TSphfallax_3_FD_187694 | JGI IMG/M metagenome (GOLD analysis project Ga0209208, IMG submission 187694) | Host-associated microbial communities from peat moss isolated from Minnesota, USA - S1T2_Fd - Sphagnum fallax MG (SPAdes) (version 2) | ecosystem: Host-associated > Plants > Peat moss >...
TCGGGACTCCCGAGAGCAAAGCCATTTGGATGTGGGCCCCATGGAGAGCTGCAGAGTATACTATAAGGGGGAAGGTGGTGGCTTCCCCCAAGTCCGGGCCGTGGTGAGTCTTGTGTGTCCGTGTTGCCCGTTGTTCGTCCTAGCACCAAAGGTGCTCCAACTATGCACTAACCACTTTGTGTGGGTTGTGTGCAGGCCCGTGTGAGTGAGTGAAGCTTTTAAACTCTTCCTAGTCCCATCCTGGGGCTTCAACACGCCCCTCTACCCCTCAAAGTGTTGTGAGCTAGGGAGTGTGTTCCGACTCCTCCCTCTTCCGTTTTCTTTCACAAAGATTCACATTTGAATCCTTCAAGGAGTTGGGAGTGCGTCATTTGAGTCCTTTTAGCTATGACCCTTATTCAGATTGTGATCAAATTTAGTTGTAGGTTGTGACCTTTGTTTAATTACAACAAGACACAGGCTACATCTTATTTATTTTTGTTGTGACCTCTATTTAGATAGTGACTGAAATTCAATTGTAGGTTTGACCTAGGTTCTTTTAATTACAATTCCTATCCAAATTACAACCAAATTTTGGTCATTATTTGGACAAAGGTCATAGCCAAAACAAACAAGGTCTAGCCTATAATCAAATTTTGGTCATAATTTAAAAAGGGGTTACAACCAAAAGGACCTAGGTCCAACTTAAAATCGTATTTAGGTCACATCTTGGACCTAGGTCCTCTTGGCCACTCCCCTTGTCCATGGTGCAACAAATGTTTAGCCACATCCTAGACTTTAGTCCTTTTGGCTATGGCCTTTGTCCATGGTGTGACCGAATTTCTAGCCATGGCTCTTGTCCAACTTGCAATTAGACCCTTGTGAAGCTTTAGAATTTTGTGAATTGAATATATATTTTTGTGTGTTGGTCCAAAAAAAATAACCATAGGTAACCATGAAGGTTTCCCTTCCCTTTCTTTTTCTGATATGTTTCTTGCGATTGGTTGGGACTCTAGAACATAATTTGTTGTTTTGGCCTTTTGTGACCCCCTTTGGGTTTTTACATTTCTAACTTGGACTAAGGTCCTCTCTCTTTGTTTTTCTTTCCCCTTTTACTAGGTGTTTTGTTTAATGAAATTTACCAAGGTTTCATCATAATGAAGTGCTTAAAATAAAATAAAATTGAACACAAAAAATTGGACACATATTTAAATTCCCAATTCTTCATTTTTTCATAAAGAAAAATGGAAATCAATAATAGTACAAAATGAAACCCAATACAAAAAAAATTGGACATATGGAAAAATGATATGTACAACCATAGAATGTGGGCAGTGGTGATGGAATAACCTTAAGCCCATATGCAACCCTATTTTGAATTGAAGTTGACTTCTAATGGTGATGGTTGTTCACTTTCATTGCCCGTATTACTACCTTCCTTCCATTATAGAGTTAACCATCTTGGAACACGATAAGTTGTGGTTTCAAAATTTTGGGCTAAAATCTTTTATAAGTCATGGAATGACTTTAGCCCTTGGATCCATATGCTTTAGATAGACCATTAAGGGGGTTGGGCCAAGTTTCGATCAACCATGGAATTTTATGATGTTGTGTTTGGGGGCTTAATGGGATGGTTGGTCAATCCATATTAACACCCAAAACCACCTTCACATACATCATTTGGGCCATGTACAATGGCACCACATTGTATTTGAATACCCATGTCCCCCAAAAAACCAAAATGACATCCACTAATCATGATTTCATATGATCGTCCTTACAATTATTAAAATGGGCTACATTATTTTTGACATGGGTGTCATGCCTTTACACTAGCCAAAAATTATTGATGTAACATTAATTGACATATCAGCTTTCCACATAATGCATTTAAGGGTTGGGTACATTTTGCCATCCATTGTCCCTATTTGGGTTTTGCCTCTTGCCTTTTGCTTGTTTTTTTGGAGGAGGCTTTAGCTTAATTGTTGGTGATATTTGGTTGGTGCGTTCATCCCCAGGTATGCTGTCATGTCCTTAAAAGCCTAACTACTCTAATTATTATATCTTTCTAATTACAATAGTCCTTATTACTGGGTCTAAAAAACATTTAATAATGTGTTTACTTTGCATTTAAGACTATTATCCTTTTTGGGAATTTTCAAACGATTTTTTTTTGAATTTTTGAATTTATTATATTTATAGCTGCCTCAATATGTCATATGTTTTTTTACAATCAATTTTGAATAAATAAAAATCTTTGAAAATGCATGGATTTTATCAAATTTTGTATTTTGTATTGAAAATTTTTCACAATTTCAAATCATACCAAAACATGTTAACATTTTCAAATTTAATTTTTTGTAAACTACAAATTTTCTTTAAACAACGTATACATTCCATCACATTTACATGTCATAAAATATTCATGAAGTTTTTAAAAACTTTAAATTTTGAACACAAAATTGAAAAAATATGAAAATTTGATTGCTTTTAAGATGTGTTTGATAGCACCCTAATATTACAAAAAAAATGAAGATGATATAAATTTTATTATAAAAATTAAGAAGCCTTTTATGAAAGTAGTGTTATTAAATGAAGTTGTTAAACATCTTTTGTTCAACACCCAAACTTTGACATTAGAAGATTTTTTGATTCATTTAAATTTTTCCAATATCCATATTATTTAATAAACACAACTTTCCATGATTCACATGCCATTAAAGTAGCACCACATAGACAAATGTAACAAGAATTGCAAAAGGGTGCAAATTTTATAAGGTATACCAAAATCTTGTCACAATGTCACCCTTTTCTATCTTTCTTATCTAGTCTCTTTTTACCATGTAAAGACACATTTATGGATGATTACGATGGAATCTAGAATTTTAATAGTTTAAAATATCGTCCTTTTGAAAGTTTTGACAACTTTTGATTCATTATTTTTTATGGGGATCAAAATATAAAGTAAAAAATGAGTACAGTAAAAACTAGGCCCTGTTCATCCTATGTGGTACACCTTAAAGGATTTTCACCTAGAAAAGTTTACATTTTGACATCAATTTTGGTTCATTTGAGTTCATTTGCACCCTATTAGCTTTACATGCCTAAGGCGAAAGGTTTTTGACCTATGGTTGATTTCAAATATTTATATGTAAATTAAAGTGTTTTTGGGAGTGGTATGGTGAAAATTAGAGAGGTCAAATTGATGAAATTTGGTAGCAATTGTCAAATAATTAAAAAAAATAGATTTCACCAACCCCCAAAAATCCATGACTTTCTTCTAAGTGTAAGGCAATGATTATGCAGACATTGAAGAAGAAAGTGAGGTTAGTGGGTGGGAATCACACCTTCATAAAGGTCCCACATTCTCTTTCTTCATTTTTTCTCTTCTATGATAATTAACACACATGTTGAATTCGAACTGCCCTCTTTGTCAAAAAAATTACACACTTGCAATTAAGCTTAAGGCTTGTGATTAAATAAGATTGAAAATGGACAAGTTTGGCAACCTGTCTAGATTGTGATTGAACGTGTCCACTTTTGGTTATAAGTTACATGGTGCCATCGTGTATCTTACGATCGAAAATAGACAAGTTTGGTCCCAAGTTGGAAGAAGGTGATCTATCTAGTTTACGATTGAACTTTTCCATTTTTGGTCACAAGCTGGATAAGGGGGTGACCTATCAAGTTTACGACCGAACTTCTCCATTTTTGGTCACAAGCTAGACATGGGATTACTCCAAAAAATGACTAAAAATGGGGATGTTTGGTCATATGTTAGACATGGGACCTATTCGACTTACGACCGAAGTTTTCCATATTTGGTCGTAAAGTAAACAAATGGGTGACTTGTCTAGTTTGACCAAACTTCTTCATTTTAGGTTATTGACTAGAAGGGCAATGACCTATCAAGGTTGTAACCAAACTTCTCATTTTCAATCGCAAGCTAAATAGGGGACCAATCCAGTGAGCAACCAAAAATGGAAATGTTCAGTTGTAAGTTAGATAAAGGATTCCTTAAACTTGCAACACTATGAGAAAATGGGCATTTTCTAACCAACTAGTTTTCGACACCATGTTGTCTTCAACTTTGTTTCAACTACACAATAATGTTTATTTTAAGAAATTCACATGGATGGGATGGCATTTCAAATGAGTTGACGTGTTGACTAGTTTGATAAGTGTACGGCATTGACCACTAACGGGTGTTGATCGTCAAAATATTTTTTTAAAACCAAAATATAATCCAGTTGAAAAGTAGTTGAAAATTCCATTTTGCCATGACATTATGCTACATCAAATCAATTGTTAGACTATTTTGGTGGACCTTGTTTTTGAATGGATGAAAGAAGGATATTGATGGATGAAATATTGTATGCATTTTCAATTGTACTTCAACTTGAATTATCATTACCTATATCCTGTACCCACATATTATTTACCCACTTATCATTATTTACACCTTACTTACATGTTACTTACTTACTATCGTAACTTATACCTACATATTACATACCTACCTACCTACCTACCTATAAATACGTAGAAGTAATTTGTAACAAGTGTACTTGCTTAAGCTACAACCTATTTAGTTAGCTAATGAGGCATGTAAGCTACCTAAATAGCTAGGTTGGATAGTTAATGAAGTTAAATTTAAATGGGGTGGCAAGGCAAGGCAAATTATGACTACCTACCTATTTATTTTTTACCTATATGCAATAAGAGGTCCCTAAGTAAGTAATAGGTAGATATGTTAGGTCAAATGTAGGTAAGTAGGTTACTTAAACTAATTAGGTGTAGGTAGATAGGTATTAAGTAACTAGGTAGCTAGGCAAGGTTTTCAGGTAGGTACCTACTTGATTTTTGTTTAATCATGGTGTCATGACTCACAACCTACTTATCTTTAACCTATTACTACCTACATAAGTCTACATAGGCTTTAAATTAGGTAAGGAAACTAATTAGACCTAGGTTAAGATAGCTAACTAGGTTAGGCAAACTACTTTAACTTAGCAAAGGTTCAATTTTGTGGTATAAAATAATTGGTATATAATTTTATGGCATTTTACATATTCATTAAAATGCCATAAAATGCCACAAAATTAAAATTATACCATTTATAATGTTTTAAATTATATCATAAAATGTCATTCATTTATAAATGATTCCATTTATGCCATTAAATCTCATATAATATATATAATTCCATAATTAATTATGAATGGATGGTATGACATATAACAGTGGTGGTAATGTGTTGGCAGGAAACTCAAAATTTGAATTATAGTTGAAAACTACTTACAATAATGTCAACTTGCATAGTTGAAAATTACTTGACATCCCAACTATAATCACATACTTCATTCATCCATGGATGAAGGGATTGCCCTTATATAACATTGTCATTCATTTTGAGCTTTCTTTTCACTTTAGTTTGACTTTTTTTTCCTTTTTTGCAGTTTGTTTTGTTTTGTTTAATTTTATTTTTTAAGGCCCAACTTGTGTTTAAAAGTTTAAGTCATGTAGTTTAATATCAATTCATGGATTTATTGAAGTGAGTGCATTGTGCCTTTTACATGTGAAGAATTTCAAGTTTTTCATTTTGGGGTTATTGGTAAGTTTTTATTTATTTATTTATCATTTCAAGTTTTATCTTTTTCTTTTCATTGCATTTTTAAAAAAAAATTATTAAACACATTAAGGTCATATGGTGTCAAGGCAAGTGAACATGAATAACATGAGGAGACAAGCTTATGGAGTTTATAAACCACCACCACACATGCCTTTTACAATTGCAAGTGCTTAAAAACGTTTTTATGTTTTTTTTGTTTATTTTCCCTTTATTAAGATATTTCTTCTTTTATTTTTCCACCATGTTACCTTTAGTTAAATTATTTTTTAGCTAAGTTTTTTTTTGAACTTTTGTTGGTTTTTTTTCAATTATGTTTTTCTTTGAACTTTCATTAAGGTAACTAGGTTGGTTTTAGTACATTTAAGCGTTTAGGGCAGTTTAGATCCAAGGGGAGGGCTCTTTTGTTTCTAGTGTTTAAGAAAATGTTGAGCCCCTCCTCTTGGCACATCTAAGCCACTAAAATTTGTCAAAAATGGATTAGAATTGAGAAAGTTATGGGCCCCCAAAGTGGAAGGTCAAAAATTCAAAACACCAAACTACAACCAATTCTTGAACACACATAAAACTTCCTTTTATGTTATTATAGTTCAAAAATTATTTATAAAACTTAAGGTGGTGCTCCTATAACACTTTAAAACATTTAAAATGAAGAAACAATGTTAAAGTTATGAGCTTTGAAAGTAGGAGGGGTCTAAATAAAAGAAAAAAGAAAAACGTGTTTTGTAAGTATGAAAGTGTTTTTCTTCAACTCTCATTAGTTTTTCTTCTTTTCCAATTCCAAAACAAACATTTGGGCAATGAGAGTTAAACTTATGAACCTTTTCAACAATAAATGCAAATAAGGTTTTGATTATGTTTGTTTTATTGACCTACTTTCAACTAAGTTTCAACTATATAATTTTTCCTATATTTTGATTGGGTTCAACTAGATTTCAATTAGGCTTCAACTATTTTTGTCGATTATGTATAAGGTAGGCCCATGATGTGTGCCACTTCTAGTCATTATTTAATTTTAATTTTTTCTAGATTTCAAAGTGTTTTTTCTTTGTCATCTTTCTTATTTTTGAGTAGTAAATGATGATGTTTTATTGATTTTTAATGTGTACAACTAATGCACAATCTTTTTCTTGATGCATTATAACTTAGATTCCTATTAAGTTTTCTCATTTCTAACAACTTTCATTTTCTTTAATTCAAAAATGTAAGGTGCAACTATGAACAAGTTAAAGGACATGGTCCAACAAGGCAACAATCCAATGAAGCATGCCAACAATGAGTTCACACCATTAGTGCATAAACATAGTATAACCACCTTATAGGAGAGTCATTTCATTGTTCCAATAAATGTTTGATTAATAACATTAACATCTTTGGGATGTAGATGGGACCATTTCCTACATGGGAACAATGTTTCTTTGCATAATAGGTTTTGTATTCTTAGTTGATAATGTATAGGTAGACTATGTTTTTATTATGGTTTGATTTTCTTTAATTAATTTAGCTAGGTGTATTATCCCCACAATCTAGCTTTAATAGTTTTACAATTGTGATTGTGATTTGTGTAGACTTGTAATCTCAATTACATTTCAACTAATTTACATGAATTTTGACTTATTTTCAATATTTTCAAGTTGCTTTCAACTACCTTGTAGTTGATATCTTTATTTTGGCTTGACTTCACATATGTTGGATGACCTACAAACAACAAGATGCCATGTGTCATGCAAGTGTGTAACATAAATGTCCACATGGCACAATATCATATGCTAACATTTTCAATAAATCAATAATTTCAAAATTTTGAGACCATACACATGGCACATGTCAAATAATTTAATTTGATGGTGGACCAAGAATGCCCATGTGACATGTGCCAATGTTCTATTGATTATATAATCTAATTTAATAATAATCAAAATTCTAAAATTCCATGCCCTTCCTCAATGACATGACACATGCCAATGCTACATTAGTTGTAATATATTTGAAAGATAGTCATAATTTCAAGTCCACACCCCCAAATGACATGACATGTAGGTGGATGAAGTTCATCCATTAACTTGCCATCATGGAGATAATTAAATCCAATTAGCACTTTATAGTTGAAATGTTATGTTGACTAAAATGTATGTCGTTTTCAATTAAAATTTTATCACTTCAACATTAGCAAAAAACATTTTGTAGTTGAAAGTGATATTTGCCACTATAAATGACAATTGAAAAGTAGTTGAAAACATAATTGAAAAATGAGGGTTTTCTCCTAGTGCAACCCGAGTTCTTCATATTTGGTCACTTGTTAGACACATGGGTGACTTGTCCAACTTGCGATCAAACTTTTCCATTTTCAATCACAAGTTAAACAAGTCACCCATTTGTTTAGTTTACAATTGAATATGGAGTATTTTAGTTGTAAGTTGAACAAATGGACGATGTGTCCATTCTCCATGTTTGGTTGCAAGCTAAACAATGGGATGACCTATCCAACTTGCGATTGAAGTTCTCCATTTTCGGTTGTTAGTTGGACAAGGGGTGACCTATTCAAATTGTGACCAAACCTTTTCATTTTTGGTTGTAATATGGACAAGAGGTGACTTGTTTAGATAAATATAGTTTGTTGATATGTTCCACATAACAAATGATCTTGACATGTGTTAGTTAGGATGTTATTAAATATGTGGTCATTAATAGTAGCAATAAAAAAGAGTTCAAAATTATTTACTGCAACAATGTTGTCCTATGTGTCAAGATTGATGCAAAAACTGACACATCCAAACTAACACTAACATGATGATCGACACAAAAATGGAATGTCACATTGGTTTTGACAACTTTGAATAAAACCATTAGCTTAGGTCAAGAAAAAATTATGGAAGATATCTTTAAATGTTTTGGTGTGGAAGAATGCAAACTAGTAAGCATCGCATTTGATGTTACTTCCAAGCTTTGCAAGATTGACAAACCCATGACAATAGATGAGGCAAATAAAATCGAAGGAGTACCTTATGAAGAAGAAATAGGTTGTGTAATGTTTGTTATGATTGCAACTAGGCTTGACATTATTGTTGTAATAGGAGTAGTGAGTAAATTCACTAAATCATAATGATTGTCACATTCTAAAATCGTAAAGAATTTTTAGGTACTTGAAACACAAAAGAATTATGGTTTTAGTATTCAAGTTTGATCTTGTTGGATGTTGCAATCCGATGTGCTTATTTTTGGATCAAGATTGTGACACGGATTGGGGTGTAGACATTGATAGTCAAATATCAACTACCAAGTTTCTATTTCTGCTAGCTAATGGTGCTATTAGCTGATCAAGTAAAAGACAATCAATTGTAGCACTTTCAATGATAGAAGCAAAATAGATGTCAACATCATAGGCAACTTGCGAAGCCTTGTAGTTGAGGACATTCCTTGCTGAACTTGATTTCAAGCAAAAGGAAGCAACTATCATTCTTACTTAAAACAAAGAAGCATCTCCTTTATCGAGAATAGTTCATCACAATCAATCAAAGCATATTGACATAGACCATCGCTAGTATGTTAGAGAAATGGTGCATGTAGGTGAAATAACATTCAATACTAGCAAGATGAGCACTAATCTATTGACAAAAGGAGTCCCTTGACCAAAGCATCACCAATCTATGCATAGGGTGGGTCTTAAACAACTTAGGATTTTATTTAAACCAAATGGGAGTGTTAGATCAAATGGTAGTTCAAATCTAATGTAAGTAGTTCTTGTAGAAGTTTTAAGAAATTTCTAAGCAAAATTGACTCCTAGATGAATGGAAAGGATTTAGGAGCAGAAATAAACAAGCTAAGTTGTTCCAACTAAGACTTGCTAGAAATCAGACAGTCAGGTGCATGTGGTCTTTACTGTAAATCAAGCACAAGTAGGTGGTAATGTGCTGAAAATCAGGTTCCCTAGGAGTATTGCCTTTGTCCACTATGGTATCAATGTGTGTATGTTCTTTGGTGGATTGATCTGAATACAAGGAGAAAATCCACTGTCTGCATCTCATATCTCTCAATTTACTACCTGCAAAATTTTCTTTTCAACTACATTATTTTCTTGCTGTGTGTTTCAATTTTCTCACCATCATTATGGAGGAAGCAGATCACTCACAAGTAAAGGGTGTGCACTGCAGCTTCTTTTCAATAGGGGCAGCTTTGTGAGTACCTTCCTATGTACAGATGAACTGTAAGTTGGAACCAGAATGCATTGCTCTGTGATGAAGAAGACAGAAAGAAGAGCCCATACAAGCACTACACACACACACCTTCCAAGTTGTGGAGCTCTCTATCTAAATCAGGTTGAAAGCAATGTGCATTCAGCTTTCATATCTAGAACTGCAAGGGCAATGGCATTTCACAAACAGAGTTAAAGCAAAGAGACGACGAGCAATTGTCGTAAAACCTAGAGAAATTTCTTTTTTTGGAGCATATAGAACGTCCTTTATTTGAAACTAGAGGCAAGATATCTTGAAGCAGCCAAGAGAGTCTCAATCAAACGAACAAACACTGCATCTTGCCAAAAGAAAAGCACCACTCCCAATAATAACAACAAGACTCAAGTGTCCAAGATGGTGAGTCTCCAGACCTGGAAAGAGAGTAGATGATGGACATGGAAACTGCAGCATGCACACAAAGCATGTAGAAAGAAACTAGATAAAAAATTTCTGGAGCTCATGTGGAAAGGCGTCGTCTGTTTGAAGCTAAAGAAGAAATGTCTTAAGTAGCAGAGAGTCTCAAAGAAACAAACACTCGTTCTTGCCAAAGAAAAGACCGTGTCCCCTGCAAAAACAACAAAGATGGTGAATCTCCAGATCTGGAACGAGAGTAGACGTGATAACACAGAATTCGCAGCATGCACATGAAGAAGACACGAAGCATGTAGAAACTAGGAAACTGCTGCTGTTGTGGGGACAAACGTAGGAGCCAGCCAAAGAAGAAAGCTAAAAACAAGCAGAGAAAAGCTAACATCGTAGTTTTGTATCATTCTTCAAGCGCAAAAAGAACACGACGCAGCCAGGAAAGGTTTCTCGAGCAGAGAGGAAGGAGGCAGGGATTGCGGTTTCCATTACAGATTCAGAGCTAGAGTACAGGGAAGTGAACTGGCGACATCTAAACTCTTCGCCCCAGGAAAGTCCGGACAAGAGTAAACGCATGAGATGCAACCCGTTTATGAGCTGCTACTCCTCCAGTCCTCAATACAGTTCTCAAATCTTCTTCCTCCTCCTCCTCCTCCTCCTCCATCACAAAGCAAATGCTAGCAGCAATAGCTCTCGTCTGGTGCTGTTTTTCTTCAGTTCTTTGTCCATCCACGAGACTCTTTCGATCACGTGATCTTCCTCTCCTCGACGACAAGGATTCCTCTCGCAGCTCCACAGAACATCCACACCCAGGTCTTAAAGCTCTCGCGAAATTTTCCCCCTCTTGATCATGATCCCCTCTCGCTCCACAAGACCCACAAGCTTCATGTCATTTCTTTCTCCTCGTTTATATCATTTCTCTCTCGATCGATCGAGTACCTACTTCGTCCTCCTGCATGCATTCTTCAAAACCGTCGTCTCCAGGCTTCCCACGCCCTGCAGGATACGGCATCCTAGCTCGGCATCCGTGTAAACCATGCTCTCTAGAATTTACAGAAACCGCCCCTGCTGCGACTGGACCAGGTTACCGACAGACGCCGCTGCAAGAAATCCACCAAGCATACGAAAGATTGAGCTGTTGGACAGAAAAGATTTTACCCAGGATATTTTTTGCAGGACCGTTAGGATGGCAAAAAAGAGGAGGAAGAGGAGATCAGGAGTCAAAAGATTTGCGGGGAGGACCAGACCACGAGCTGGTTGGTGACCAGGGGTTAATAATAAGAAGGCAAGCGTTGACTCTTCTCGTACGACGGCACAGTTTGACTTCAATCTGTCGCCTTGTGTGTGTATCTGTCGCCGAGCGCCGTGATTTTTCAACGCCCTCAAGTTTCGGCCATGATTTGGTTTTCGTTTTGTAGCTTTGTGTGCAAAAAACAGAAAAATGGTAACTTGCATGATGGGTTGAGTTCTAGCTACATTGCGGTCTTGTGAGCTGCTTGTTGCATTGCTCCAATCGGTGGAAAACACACGACCTTGGAGGTTTTGTGTTGTTCTTAGGAAGGCATTTCGTCCAGTTGTTGTTGCGTTTACGGGGAAGTATGTGTTAGGTTTTGAAGAGCGTGGGTATTGCCGCTGGGAAGGTTGTCTGTTACATGTTGCATGTTTGTTGTTGGTGTTATTGGTGTTGTCGTTGATCTTGTTGTAAAGGGAGTTTGAGCTGCTGTTGTCAGGTTGGTGCAGCAGTTGCTATCTTACAGCCGGCTCTTTTTGTGCAACAACAAACGGCCAGATAGATATGTATGCGATTCTGGATGTGTTTATTGGCTCTCTGTTCTCAACAACAGCAGGCCATTGTCGTTCTGAGGGTCTGAACTGAAGCAAGAAGCTAACAGATGAAGCTGTGCTGGTTGTTGGGGATGGGGATTTAGAGATTCTACCACACCCAAAAGCTACAGTTGTGTTCTGTTTTCTCGAGCTCAATGTCCTGTGTTCTTACAGGAGGCCATTCATGTTCTTCTATGTTTTGAGCTCCAGCAAGAACAACTGTTGTGTATGTAGCAGCAGAAGAACTCCAGCTGAGAGGAGGACCAAGAACTGAAGTCGATCTTACCATTATCTTGCCCAACTGGCCATTGACAAAAAAATTTCTTCAAACACATGTACAAATTGCTGGCACTTGGAGGGTTGCTCACAGCTAGCTGTTGAGGTCATTTCACTTCACAAAGCTCTTGATTCAAGGGCATTGATAAATGGATTGCAGAACTCGTGATTTGCTCTATCCCAGCTTGCTAAGGTGGTGGAGTTTTCATTTCTTCTTCACCCTGAGACCATGTACAGCATTGTGATCATCATTTAGGTTAAGTGTTGTCAATGGAAGAAGAGAAGAAAGGAGGGAAGAGTGTACCTGACATGGCTGGCTCCCTCACAAACATTGTATACTATGCATCGGTAGCAAAGGGATCAATGATAGTGGCACACAACAACAGTGGAGCAACAGACCTAACAAGCATTGCAGTTGAATGCTTGGAGAAAGTGCCTTGTTTTCACAGCAGGTTCACCTACTCCACCAATGGACGAATCTTCGCTTGCTTGATCGAAGGTGCATTCACTTATTGTGCAATTGTTGACGAATCCCTGGGCAATTGCCGAGCTTTTACTTTTCTGGAGCAGGTTAGGAATGAGTTCAAGTTGCTGCTGCAAGAGCAGGGATTGAAGCTGGATGGGGAAGGACTTGAGGAGTCTCACTGTTTGGATCATCATTTTGGTCCTGTTTTGCACCGTCTCATTGAACCATTTGTTGGGGTTGTTCCATGGAAGGAAGAAAATGATCATGAGCAAAGGGAGAATTCACTCAGACATCGGAATGGAGACTACTATATTGACCATGACACATACAGAGAGCCCTCAATGTTGCCTGGAGGTTCCACATCTGATCACCACAACCATGTGCATGAGGGTGTGGCACAACGGGAAGAAGAGAATGCTTTACCTCACAGGAATTCAGAGAGACAGTATCACCTCTCACCCAAGTCATCACCCCTCACAGAGAAAGGAGGGAAAACCAGCAAAAACAAAGTTAATGATCAGGTAAGAACAAAGATTCTAGCACATTGACTCCTTGCATTCCACATTTTTGGCTTGATCAAGAAAGATTCTGGCATGGGGTTTGCTCACAGTCCATGTTTTTAGTTTAATCAAGAAATATTCTAGCAAAGCACTTCCTGGCTCACATTCCACATTTTTGGTTTAATCAAAAAAGATTCTAGCACAATGCTTGCTTGCTTGCATTCCAGATTTCTGGTTTGATCAAGAAAGATTCTAGCGCCATGTTTTCTTGTTTGCGTTCCATATCCTTGGTTTGATCAAGAAAGATTCTAACACAGTGCTTGCTTGCTCACATTCCACATTTTTGTTTTGATCAAGAAAGATCATGGCACCATTTTTGCTTTCTCACAATCCACATCTGGTTTGATGAAGAAAGATTCTAGCACAGTTCTTTGCTTGCTCACATTTCACATTCTTGGTTTCATTAAGAAACCTTCTAACACAGTGCTTCCTTGCTTGTGTTCCACATTTTTGGTTTGATAATCCTCTTGACCAACAGTTAGTGAAACCATATAATAGAAACTCAAAGACCCATATATGCAAGTACATTTTTGTCTGTTATTTGGCAGCAAAAACTTCCATTGAATCCAATCTTCCTGATGTACATTGACAGGGTTCCTTCTTTGTATTTGAATCTGGTGGTGCAGGTAGTTCTTAAGGAGATTATGCTGGAAAATGGTGTGAAAGCATTTGCCAAAGCTCATGATCTTGATGTTATGGTTGAAAGCAGATCTACACAAGGTTCAGGTCACAATTTGGAGAGAAGTAGCAGCACCAGCAGCAGTAGGCACAGAGGGCAACAACTCGCTCGCCGTACATGGTGGCGTAAAGTGAAGCTTGTGCTGGTGGTTGACATAGTTTTCTGCATCATTCTGTTTGTGATTTGGCTTGTCATTTGTAAGGGCTTTCACTGTGTGAGATAGTCATGATGGTAACTTCTCATCTCACCTGAGGCAGATGGATATAGATGTGGTGGTCGGGCATTAGATACGTATTCCCTCCCTCCACAGGCATTGGTTGAAGGGTTTGCCATGTTGAACTAAACTTGAACCAAGATGCCCTCCGATGTGAAGTTTGCTTGTGTGGGAGATATATTACACTTGACAAGCATTTCTTAAGGCTGCCATTCATCCTGAGTCCTCCAGTATTTGCTTACAGTCACTAGGACATGACAGGTTATAGATGGCACCAATTAACAAACCGATACATGCTCTTCTAGAATATCAGATTTGCAGGTGGTCTGGTGTGCCAAAGCTTCTCAGGACACTTATGGTAATTTGATGGATGTTACTCCTATCTTTCAAGGGCAGGAATTATGCTTGAATCACAACAGGATTCCATGTGGGCCCAGACATGACTTTCACACTCGAATGTGCAACTATGAAGCAAAGAAGAATGTGTGTCATAGATTGTACACATATCACGTGTTCTCTGTTGCAAAATGTGGGATGTTTCTGTGTTGCAGATCAAAAGATGTTACATCATCAATGTTCTGTCCATGAAAGATTGCTGGCCAGGGGGTCTAACCCTTCTTAGAAGTTGACCAGTAAAATTCAAACTTCCTTCTCTATAATACTATGTCAATAGATTCTCCTTTATGCTTCTATCAAAGCAGGAGTGCCAGAGTTTTGCAGGTCTCTCTGTCCACAAACTGTGGCAACAATCAGCTCTTTTTTTCCCACTTGAAAGATTTTGTTAAGGATTCAAGCAATTTGTAGATTAGAAAATGCTGAACAGACCTAGGGTTTAGAATCACGTTCCATTGTAGCATCATCAAGTTAAACAAAGGATTCTGCATTGAGTGCTCATGATGCTTGCTGTCTCTGATCTCTGCAATCTACATTGTGTTCTGGAAATGGTTACTGTCTTTGATCTCTGCAATTATCACTGAACAGAGGAAACCAATAAATTAAACTGATCTGAGTTTGAAGAAGCTCAAAAGCACATCTTTCTAGATCTATTCTAGATAGAAAATTGAAACTGCACAAGTTTCCAAACTAGATGGGGAACCTGATGATTAAGGCTCAAAAACAAGTATCAGACAATGAAAAAACAGAAGCTTGTGCATCCTTTGCAATTGGGATGCATAAGGGAGTGGGAATAAGAACTATTGACACAAAAATTGCAGGTCAGTGCATTTCAAAATCATAGCAAGAAAAAAGATTGATGGACAGGAAATACAAGAGAAGATTACATTGAAATTTGAACAAGAAATACAGTTCAAAGGCATGCAAAAGATGCATGGAATGATGCCATCTACAGCATGATATGTCTTGATTTCGTAGACAAGCTAAAGAAGCAATTGCACATCATTTAAATGTGTCCAGGAGGTGCAGAGAGATCTTTTCACCCCAGTTTCTATCACATTAAACGTCTTTGAGACACAATTTGTAATTGACAAACTTATATAATTGATAAAACCATTCGGACTTCAAAGTGCCTGAAATGGGTGTTCTTGGACTGCAAGCTTCCATATGGGATTTGCCATCCAACAAATAGCAAAAATAAAACCATCGACAAGTATTAGACAAACAACCATTGATAATTGTGCTCATCAATCTATATTGCACAGCACACAATTTGTTTCAAGCCAAGCTACTAGTGATGACCACTTGCATAAGGCATTTGTCTCTTAAAAAGAT
>Ga0209208_10006614_pt1 | contig 15949 bp, 14 predicted proteins | sample S1TSphfallax_3_FD_187694 | JGI IMG/M metagenome (GOLD analysis project Ga0209208, IMG submission 187694) | Host-associated microbial communities from peat moss isolated from Minnesota, USA - S1T2_Fd - Sphagnum fallax MG (SPAdes) (version 2) | ecosystem: Host-associated > Plants > Peat moss >...
AATTGTGGAGCTTTGGAAATTGATGATGGTAATGGCCCTTAATAAGGAAGGCTCAAGGTTTTGGGTACCCATTTAAAAAAGATGGAAAACACACTCAAATCACCCCAAAACAAGACACCAACAAAATCAACCCCCGAAAAAGAAAAATTACAAAATTAAAACTATTTATTTAGGAATTATATATGGTCTGAAAAATAACTCCTCTCCACTGACCTGGAGTGCAAAAAAAAAGAAAAAGAGGGGAAAAATAAAAAGGCCGCTCATATCCTCTAATACTCTGGAAGACTGGAAATTTAGAGAAATTACAACTAGCTGGTCTGCAAAAATTGAGAATAATAGTACAGGGGCAGCTTCAACACATCTTTGTTTAATAGTTAATTAAATTAAATTAAATGATTTCAGGTGGAAAATGGAATACTCCTTGAATATTCCTAAAATATTCTTTATTTCCTTCACAAATGTTTTGTTCAAAAATTTAAATTATTTAAATATTTTATTAGTATTATATCTTTGAGAAATTTTTTAAAAATGAAATTTTTCACAAAAATATAATTAGGGTTAAGGTAAGCAAAGAAACTCAAGGAAACATCGCACCCAATGAAACGCAAAAAAATTTTACATTTATATTTACCCGAGCTCCAAGAATTACCTATACATTTTCCAGTATTCATAATTACCATATGCGAGCTGAGAGAATTACCTAATACGTACTACAGTAAAAACCGTATTTACCATACGTTGGTTACTTACCCCTTGCCAGAGAAACCCAGCCTGTCCAGCCAGCCAGAGGGAGATGAGTTGGCATGCAGCCCGAAAGTTCGGGCAGCCCATGAAGAAGGAGAGAAATTCAATACGGGAAAGATGTGGGCAGGCGGAATGAAGTAAAGAACAGAATTAATGGAGTTAATCATTAATGGTGATTGTTAACTGGGAACGCAGATTTGGGAACAAGGGAACCTAACGGGACGGGAAAACCGTGTCCTCCACGGTGCGCACAATGCCCGTGCCCGCCACCCGCCTCCCAGCTCCCTCACTGCCTCCCTCCGTCTTCTGTCTGTCTTTCGCACTTTTACCGCTTCCGATTGAAAAGCCGCAAAGCCGCTAAGCGGCGGGGAAGCCAGCATTGTCGTTTGTCTTCGCTCCTGCGCGTTGCTATCGAGTTCTTCTTGTGTTGCAGCATTTTCTTTCATCATCTTCGTTAGATGCAACGCTGCTCCTGTCTGTTGCAAATCCTGATGCTTTGCATTGTGCAAGTATCCATTGTTTTGAAAAGAAAGAAGCTTTTCTTCAATTGTTCGAGAATATCGCTTCTTTTTTTTCCCCCGTCGTGTTTTCTATCCTTCGACTGTAGATTGTTCTTTCTCTCTCTCTCTGTGCACTGCATGGTATGGTTTTTTGTCACTTAGCTCTAAAAGTGTTTGTCTGTGTTTTTCCTAGCCGCCGGGTTTGTCTTACTTGTTGCAATTTGCAAGCAGAGTTTGCAGTTTGTTTTTTTACTGAATCTGAGAGTAAGTGTGAGTAGTTGGTCTTTGTTTATTGTTTCTGCTGGCAAAAGTTGGACTTTTGTCGTCTTGCGTCAACTTGGTTGGATGTGTTTGGCGGGAAGGTTGTGAAGAGAAGAAGAAGAAGAATTGTGAGCTGCTGCTGTATGTTACTGTAGTACATTCCCGGAGTCTTGTATGTAGGAGTGTCTTTTCTTCACAGCGTGGACCTTGCAAGAACGTCATACAAGCAATGTAGCGTGTTCTGTGAGGAGATTCGCGTAATCCTTGGGACTTGTTGGAGTTGCTGTGGATTTTATCACCAAAGCCAACGATACTTCTCCAGCCGCCTGTCTGAGTTCAGCATTGTTCTTTTGGATCTAGAGAACCTCACACTGAACTTCAAGTAAGCTTCACTGGTTGCTCGTGGTTCTGCAGAAATGGCGGAAGCTTCAGTAGCGGTTTCCAGAAGCTGGCCTTACTTTGATCCTGAGTACCAAACAGGCGGGCATCGTTACAATCCTCCGAGGTAAGGCTCTTCTGTAACCTCGTGCGTTGATCGGCGCGTTATCTCCCACAAGATGCCCCGGTGGTGCACTTGTGTTCTTCGTTTCGCACACTTTTGTTATTTCTCATACTGTGCCAGATTTTTTGTTGTTGCAGGGTTGTTATAGACAACGATGCGTACGAAGATGTCACAGTTGTGAAGGTAGGCTTGCTCTTGTCCCACCAGCAGCTGCGATAACACAACTGTCTCAGATCTTCTCGTATCTGTGTAGCAGCAACTGACTCTGGCTGTTTTTCACAGTTCCACAGCGCCAACAGGCATGGGATTCTTCTACGCGTTGTGCAAGTGCTCACCGATCTCGAGCTGGCGATCTCCAAAGCGTACATCTCTTCGGACGGAGAATGGTTCATGGACGGTGTGTCTGCTGCACATTCCTGCTCTTTGCTACGCCATTCCTTTGAGGAGATCATGTGCTTGTTTGCTTGTGCTCTTGTTACCTTGAAGCATTTCCCACGTTCTTAATGTGTGTCATCTTGTTGTTGCTGACTCGCTTTTCTTCTTTGCGGCAGTGTTCCATGTGACGGACTTGTGCGGAAACAAAGTCTCGGAGGAGAGGATAATGGGCTATATTCAGCAGGTCCGTCGCATGCACAAATCTCTGCTGCAAACTGTCAAGACGTTGCCTTTCTTTCTGTGGCTGCTTTTCTGACTGCGTTTTTCCTGCTGCTTATGCAGACTCTAGGAGCTAAGATGAAGCGGGAGCTTTCGTCAGTGGATCTCTTGCGATGTCCCGGTCGTTCAGTCGGGGTGAAGTCCATAGCCGAGCACACAGTGGTAGAGCTCACAGGGAAAGACAGGCCAGGTCTTTTGTCTGAGGTTTCCGCAGTTCTGACGGAAACAGGATGCAATGTCAATGCGGCGGAGGTCTGGACACACAATTTGAGAGCTGCTTGTGTCTTATATGTTACAGACGAAGAGACTCAAGGGCCGATTGCAAATGGGAAAAAACTTGAACGCATCAAGGAGCTGCTCTTCAAAGTCATGGAAGGAGGAGCAAGCAATGACGAAAACAGGGGAGGAGGAGGGGGAGCTAAAACAGACATTGCAACAGAGGTGACGCACACTGAGAGAAGGTTGCATCAGATGATGTTTGCAGATAGGGATTATGAAGCTCTTGAGCTCCCACCAGCACCGAGGTGTAGTACTAGTAGAAGCAGCACGGTGGAGAAGAAAGACAAGCCTGTGATTGCTATTCAGAGCCGTAATGAGAGGGGCTACTCTGTGATCAATGTTGCCTGCAAAGACCGACCCAAGCTTCTGTTTGATATTGTCTGCACTTTGACAGACATGCAATATGTTGTCTTCCATGCTACTATCAACTCCAAAGGAACTGACGCTGTTCAGGTACAATGTCATTTGTTACTGCAGAGTGGAAGATTGCAGGTTTCACAACTCTTCAATTGAGCTAAGTAGCATCAGGTTGATAGTCTATGGGCTTCTTTTGAAAGAAGATATGTCTATGATGTGCAATTGTCAAAGACAAGAACGTGAAGGTGTTGGGGTGCAAATGTGGAGGTTCTGTATGGTATGTTTGATTGTGGGAAGTCTTGGTGTTCGAAAGTGGTTTCTTGACCTTGACTTTGTAATATGCTCTTGTGTAACAGGAATACTACATTCGTCATGTCAATGGTTGTACTCTTGATATGGAAGCTGAGAAGTGGATGAAGCAGTGTCTTGAAGCTGCCATTGATCGGAGATCTTGTGAGGTGGGGTCTTCTTTCTGCTGTGCAGCAGTACATGACATGTTTGATATGCTTTCTTGGATGGTGAGCAAAAGCTCTTGGAAGAGCGTTCCTTTAAACTGATGTCTCTGCTGCATTTTTGCATGGTGCAGGGTCTGAGGTTGGAGCTTTGCACAAATGATAGAGTTGGCCTTTTGTCTCATGTGACCCGTGTGTTTCGAGAAAATGGTCTGTCAGTTACAAGGGCAGATGTTGCCACTCAAGATGACAAGGCTGTCAATGTGTTTTATGTTACCAATGCTTCTGGAGATCCAATAGACACAAATGTTGTAGAAACTTTGAGACAGGAACTGGGACACACAATATTAGAAGTGAAGGAGGCCCCAAGGTTTTGTAAGCCACCTCCACAAGAGTTGCAAGGTTTTTCTAAGCTTACACTTGTGGGTCTCCTCCGATCCTCAGAGCGGTTCCTTTATGGCCTGGCAAGCCTCGACTGGAAGTCTATGACATCTGCAGGAGTTCTTGCTCAACTTGGGATATGAGATTCAATGTTTGTGAGATCCTTTTGCCTTTATGCCAGTCCACAGGTCCTGCAGAGGTTTTGACTGTCATGTACTAAGTGATGCCACAGTGTGTCTTCAAGGAGAGGTAGTGAGGAGTCAGTAAAATTTCATTTGTGATCGTTCTTGTGGAAAGTATGCTTAGTGATGGACAGGCTGGATTAATAGAGGGTGAAGTCTTTATTAGTGGTTGTGGCACTGTGGGTTAACTGGGTTCAATTGGTTTGCAGGTTGCACAAAAAAATTACATGGGAGTTATGGAACTGTGGTTGAACATGTTGGAATGGCAATATCTTACCTCTCTTTGTTTTCTTCCGGAAAGGTACTTTTGAGTGTTATCTAGTTCACATTTCATGATACTACACAGTTACATTGTGTGACTAGTGTTTTAGCATGAGTTGTATGGTGTTTTGGGCTGCAGAGAGTGGAGAACAACATTTTGCTGATGCATGGTCAAACCTGTTTTGAATGTAGGTTATGAGGATGTATTTGTGAGCAAAATTGTGCAGCCAACAACATCATATCTTAGGAAGGCAATGAATTGAGTGGCAGAAGCAGAAGAAGAGGCAGGGCCTTGACCAGTGTGCTGCCCACATTGAGGCACCATGGCAACCCTCCTGTAAGATTCCTGGTTATCAATTTATGTTGAACTGTTTTGTCTTGATAACTTCATGGCAAACTATATGTCTTTCTGTAGTTTCATTCCTCAGTTGCACGGACATGTCTGAAAACAGTACAGGTTGTTCTAAGCTGTGAGTGCACACTGTTTTCTGCTGGCAGGTGCGTTTGGACTAGCCAAGTCTTCCTTGTGATCCATGAAGAAAAGAGTGAGACCTGTGATGACGACCAGTGGCTTCAATTGACAAGGTTCCCATGGAGAGGGACCCTCGGAATCCATATCAGAGAGCTGTGTGAAATGGGACTTGGGTTACCAAGAATGCAAATATGACCTTAAATAGAGCACTCCCGATGAGGGTTAGTTCCCAAGCCCCAGATACATATGGTGACCATACTGTATCAGCCATTGAGTTTGGCATAGAAATGCAAGGGCTGTAGACTCATTAGACCAGAAGCTCTGTAATGGCCGGTGGAAGAACAGCTCCATACTTGCTACAGACCCAATAGAACTGCAAGGTTGGGAGAGTTTGTTAGTTTGATGAAAACAATACTGGATAAGGAATGAAGATGTTTTGCCTGGCATCTCAAAACCCTTGTTCCTTTCTACTCATGTGGTCATTAGAAAGCTTAAGGGATATGAAATGAGTAAGCATTGCTGTTGTATGCCCTTCCCTCTGCGGATTGGGAATGTTAATGTGCTTTGTACAATTCATTTAGTCCTGTTGTAAAAAATGATTTAGTTTTGGAGTCTTGTCTTAAAGATTTTGTAGCTCTTTTTGGGCTGTGTGCATTGTTTGCTGAATGGATGAAGTTTTCTGATTATTATGTCTTCTCAGATTTTGGTAGATGTGACAGTGACTTGCAACATGACACATATTACAGCTTTTCACCATTGATGTTCATCAGTTTTCATTGGTGAGGCAGGAATTCTTTCAGATTTTTAGGCAGGTAATGTTCTCTTCTTGAAGGTTTTTGTTTTGCTGTGGAGAATGTAAGTATGTTCTGGTGCATGACTTTTTCAAGTAGATAATGTCACACACACAGGAGACATGGTCCATCTATTGGATGGATTTGGAGATTGGCTGTATGCTTTTAATTGCTGCACAAAACTGTCAAATTGGTAATTCATACTGGCAGAGGCACTTTTGTTCCAACTTTTGTCCCAACTTAGCAAATCCTGTATTTGCCAATTGATGAGTGATATTTTACACAGTTAGTTTAATCTCCGTTAAGACTTGAGCTCAGTTATGAAAGGTCATTAGTAGAAAATAGATTTTACTTGAGTTATGATTGAATTGACATAAAATGGGCATCAGAGAATTATCCAAGTACACATGTCCAAAGTGGTTGTTTTAGGAAAAAACACTCATTGTTGCAAAGAGCTTAAGAAGCGTTAAAAGTGAATGAACTTTTGCTTGTAGACTTTATTGACAGTTCTTTCCTTTTTGTCGAAGATCATCATAGCTGGAGATACGAGACAGGGTTTGTACCCCAAAGCTTACTCTTCCCACCTGATTTTTCTCACTACCGCTGCAGAAGCAATTTGTTTTCCTTAAGAGCAGGAAGAAGCTCTCTTGTATACTGCTTCCATAACAACCTTCCAATTTGCACAAGATGCTTCTGCTCTTAAACATAAGCCGAGATGAAGCAGGATCTGGACAGGAATGACAGACATATCTGCCAAATGTTTTGCAGAATGGGGGCAGGAACAGGCATATTTTCCAGATGTGTAGGCTGTGCCAGGTATTCAAGATGCTTCTGCTCTTAAACATAGGTGCAGATGAAGCAGGATCTGGACAGGAACAGTACGCATATTCATTCATTCGAATAAAGTAATTCACTACATTGGAACCTTTAATTGATTGGCAATGATTGAGCTTAGCTATGTGTACAAAAGGCCCACTCTTCTTCAACTACATTGCGCAAGAGTACTCAGAGCATGCTGGCAAGACTATATCAAAACTGTACAAGCTGAAGAGCAACGATGAGTAAACTAACTATTGCTCATATTTCCAGCATCTAAGTCAGCAGAAGAAGAAGAAGAAGAAGAAGACAGGAAGGAAATCAAAGGATCAATCCAGCAATTAACAACAATTAGGGAGAGATTCCGTCATGGCGTTTGTACCTAGCTTTTGGGTCTTTTGCCAGCAAGAGAGAAGGAAACCTTGTGACCATCTTGATCAGACTTTTGCAAATGTGTAGGTTGTGTAGGTCCACTAACAACATCTTTGGCGGCAGTGGCTTTGTCTTTGGAATTTTTGGCATCACCTTTTCGTTCTGTCTCGTCTTCTTCCATTTCGGGAAACGACCGAGTAGGCACCGCAAGCTGGTAATTCGGCGCGATCAGAGTATCCAGTTCAGGCGGCAAGGCTATGCCTGGACTTCCTATGATCTTGGGCAATGGAATGCTATTCCTCGCCTTGGCCAATTCCACCAGTGTCTGGAATTTGCACCACGGCCCCAAAAAACAAAAACCCTTAAGCCCAAAAAGAAAAGATAGAAAAGAACAGACACCGGATCAAACATGCAAGGCAGAAGAAAGTTGTTGCGTCAAGTTCTATATACCTACCTCGCGGGGAGGCGGCTGCGAGAAGGAGAAATTGACGCGAGATTGAATTGCTAGCTTCACATCATCGCAATCGATGGCAGTCTTGCCAGCATGCTCTGAGTACGTTTGCGCATCACCCAGCACGTCCACCACGTACCTGTACCACAAATCCAGGAACTGATTCACCACCCGCGGCTCATGATGCTCCACACCCATTGATCGGAGAACGGATTTCACGAGCTTCGCATCCCTCGGCAACTCCTCATCTTCCCCCATCTCCCTCTCTCAAGACTCTCTATGCGTGTTACTCCCCTCGCTCGTCTCTCTTGTTCCAAATTAGGGTTTGGGGGTTATGTTCTCTGTCTGCAATTTGAGGATTTCGTCCGTCTCCTCCTCCACATGACGACGTCCGATTGATAACGTCCGCTCACTAATGCGATTCTCCAGAACTTCTCTCTTCCTTTGAAATCGGATTTATTTCTGGGCAGAATTCTTATGTTTCATTCACAGGTCAAATCTTGTGAACGGATTGAGCTCAATGATTGTGCTTAATATTGTTGCTTTTTTTATGCTGCATAGTATTTTGCTTGAAGTTGCATCAGGTGTGTTTGAAGAGCACTGTAACGTTAACCTTCAAGTTCTATACTCAAGATAGTTTTGAGATATATGATGTCCATTGTGCAAGCTTTTATTGGTGATAAATTATATTTTTTTGCTTACATGACTACATAGTTGAATTGGACACTTTTCGACTTGAGCTCAATGATTTTGCTTAAGATGATGCTCTATAGCATCTTGCTTAAAGTGCATCAGGTGTTTGAAGAGCACTTTTGTCATTAACATTATTCTACTCTCAAAATTATTCACCTAATTCTGTGTTATACAATGTGCAAGCTCTTTTGAGATGCCGCATATTTCTTACTTACATGACTACATAATTGAATTGGACAATTTTTGACTTTTAGGCTCAATGATTGTACCTAAGATTGTTGCTTAAGATGCTTTATAGCATTTTGCTTAAAGTGCATGAGGTGCTTGAAGAGCACTTTTAACATTAACATTCACTTCTCTACTCACAAAATATTCCCCTGATTCTGTGATATACAATGTGCAAGCTCTTTTGTGATACCTTATATTTCTTACTTACATGACTACATAATTGAATTTGACTTACATGACTATAATCATATCAGACTATGGACTTCGACCATGGCATAAACAACATGTCAATTTTTGGCAGCTTTTGTTCTTGCAATTTGAACAAACAAGTAATGTGCCAATTTCAAGCAAGACTTGTAAATTGAAAATGTGAATCCAGGATGTACACCTTTTCATGCACAATTGTGAAGTGAAATCATCAAGAACCATCAGTAGAACCAAAACCATGAATGTGGAATGTTTTAACCTTTTAAACAATCAAACTAGTGGTGTTATTCTTTTTGGAGAATGGAAGGAAGTGCAAACCCATCGCTTGCAACAAATTTCTATGTTCTACACCACCTGTAGATTAATGAAAACTCTCTCTGAATGGATCCATGACTATGGCAATACTGCTATGTGTCCAATTTCTAAGGACAGGAAGTAGAACATTCAATATATATGTAAAATACAAAACACACAGCCACAACTATACAATCAAGACACTATCTCTGTCTATATATGAACCTCTTTTTGTAGGGAGCTCATTCCTTCCCTTTCTATGAGAAGAAAAACCCACAAAGTTTCCTCTTCAGTGGATTCAGGATTTTTATCCACAATGTTATAAGAATTGCAGCTTTTTCAAATTGGATGTTAAATGCCAGAATCAATGGCAAGAACTTCCAATGCACTAATTCTCCTATTATGTTCTAAAATGATGAATTTCTGTGGTAGATCAGTGAGCTCTCTCTACCTCTGCAACTATGAACCTTCTTTCTGCATGTGAGACCAGGATGCTACATTGTGAGTCTGACTTTTCTCAAGAGGGTCTCTCAATTTCAAGAATAATACCTGTATGTTGGAGATGAATGAACTTGTGCAAACTTTTTGGCATGCATCTCTGGGCGATAAATCATGTGCCAGGAGGGCTGCCACCTGCTGATATGTTTGAAAGGATAACATACACACAGAGGACTGAAGAGGAGAGGAGGGAAACCCAAGCACCACTTGGTGCAAGTTCCATTGCTGCAGTCACAGGAGACTTCTCACGGCCTTCTGCCCAGTGACGCAGCCGTTCGGCCTCTGCTGCATAAACTGCTTGTCCCTGTTCATGAAACCATGCAGCTCTTGAATGGAATCCTAGAATCATCTTGTAAAAGTGTCAGATAGGGTAGCATCTCATACTTGCCTAGATAGTACCTCCCAGTGATCACATGTTCCAAACTCATACTTGGGAATTTGAACATATCTAGAAATCAACAACTGAGAAAAACAGATTTTCAAGACTGTAGCTCTTTCCTTCCACCAGCACAATTGCTATATGTTTCTCCACTTTCCAGTCAGAGCTTTTCTGTTGGATTGTCCTGAATTAAGGGGCTACCATAATGCTAGTGGTAAGTTTCTTCCCTCTAGAGAGAACTTGAATTGAAGAGAATAATGAGTCAAGAATCACATACTTCTTCATCAAACCAGCGCCCACGCCGAAACCATGCATTGACAATGGCCAGCACAATTCGCGGGGGAGTGAGGTAGTTGACTGCTTTGCCGGTGCCTTTCACAGTCCGCAAATTTGGCACTAATGCTCTTGCAACAGTCTCAGGTTGCTCACATATGATATTGAACATCTTCTTGTTTTGCAGTGAAGCACCACTGCAGTTACATTCATTACTCTTGTAAGTACTGGAACAAACAAACATGATTATACATTGCAACCATCAGTCCTGAAACTTCTCCTTGCTTGTGGAGAAGACCCAAAGAGAAAAGTCTTGTACCATAGCTCCTGTGATTTGGAAGATAGTGTTGTTGACAATGCTTTGATTCTCCAACCAGACATCATAAAAGTTCACACACAAGTGGATCTAATCAAATAACATGATTACCTGAGGAGAAGTTCAGTAAGAACCATGCCCGGTGATGCTGTGTGGATGCCAACACGAGAACCCTTGCACTCTTGCAGCAGGGATCCAGACAGCTGTCTCAGGCCACATTTTGTTGCTCCATAACTGGCACATACATTTTTTATATGTCAATACTCTGTGGGCAAAGATTATCATGATGAGAACTTCACTATCTGAGTCCTCCAATGAGTCAAAGCTGACTCTCCCTTACGAGAGATACAAATACATGAGTACATGTATATGGTTGCTTGCAAAAAACACTGCCAACTTGAAATGGAATGCAAGCAATGAATGCTACTAGAAAAGGTTGATGACTGTTCGGACAAATCATTAGCAACCTCCATCTCCTGACAGTAAAGAAGAAGCTTACGCCGCAGTCAGAGGAGTACTTGTGCCTCCAGAACCAGCACCATCCATGTTGAATATATGGCCTCCTTTCGGTTGCTTGCTCATAACACGAATAGCTTCACGGGTGCAGACTAAAGAGCCTATCAGGTTTGTGGATACAATCTGCAGGCAAACAATCAATGCATAGCACAGGTTGTCAAACTTCCATCAATCAGTTACTCCATCTTGTTCATCTAAATTCTGCCCATTTCAAGAATCTATTGAAGAAATAATTGCATTTTATCAGCAAACAAAGGTTGCTGGAAATCTTTCAAACTCAGTCCCACATGAGAAATACCATCATGGTGAAAAGAGACTGCAGGTTTCTTACTTGAGAGATTTCTTCATCTGAGAATTCCACCAAAGGCCTGAATCCCTTATTCATACCCGCATTGTTAATCTGTAACAATGACACCATGTCTACTGTGTCACTATCAAATTTCTGCTGGCTACAACTATAGTGTTGCTCCAACAGATTGGCCAAGCCACCAAAACACATATGCAAAAGACTCATGGATATTGCAGCTCACCCAAATGTCAATTTTTCCCAGCTTCTTCACAGCAAAATCTGCCAGTGCTTGCACCTCATCACTCTTGGCAACATCGCAAGCTATACCCACCACCTTCTTGCCTCTACGTTTGGCTTTTATGATTTGGTATACCATTGCTTCAGAGTCTGCAGCCAGGAGTAGGTTGCGGTGTTTCTCTTCAACCTCTTGTTGGAGCTCTGTGACTGTGTCTCTCACTGACTCAGGGCTATCTCCTCCAGGAAGCCACCCACAAAACAAAAGCCATGTGAGTACTTGCTCAAAGCTCTACAAATATGTACAAAATCAACTATCCAAATGATCTCAATTAGTTAAGCCTCCATGAGAGGCAGTCAAGACTGATAGCAAACTGCCATGACAGACAGACAACTGAAAAGAGCAAACAGTAAGTAGTATAGAGAGTGTAGACTTTATCCTACCTACGAGAAGCTATAACGACATTGTCTCCAGCTTGCAGAAACTCTCGAGCAAGAGCCTTGCCCAAGCCACGGGTGCTGTTGACCTCAAAAAAAGGAGCATAAAATAATCAGTAACCATAAATGAACTTTAGGTTTACCTGGCAACAGCCTCTGAATTCTTTGAATACCAAATGCCACCAGACTTAGGTCATACAAAGTTCTGCACATTTCTGGAAGTGACTTGAAGACTTAGTTGTGACATTGGCTACCACGCAAAGAGCCAGAGCAAATGATTCTTGACTACTCCAATTGCAGATGCAAAGAACCCTCTCAGACATATGTGAAAGTTCAATGCATCAAGATGGAGACTCTAAGCAGCATCAAGGAATGCAGACATGATGAGTGGGAGTTTTGAGAGCCAGACTTGAAGAAATCTCAGATTGCAGCAGAGATTACTACTAGGAGCTGTTGCTTACCTTCCAGTGATGACAACATTCCGGTGACCTGATCTTGCATGACTCTCCAAAACCTGACCAGCACCAATCATGGAACCCACAACAACTCCAGCAAGCCAACTGAACCACAAGACACCTTCCTGATGAGATTCACCTCCTGCACAACTCCAACCACCAATTACCCCTGTTAAGAGATGCATACATACATACATTCCATCAAATCTTGGAGCTGTACATGTTTGCGATCTGTGCAACAACAGATTGCTGTTGTTCGATATGCTTACTTACCAGAAAGCTGAAACCCGGTTGCAAGAATGGCTCCTGTTGCTGTCATGATGAACATGTATTTTCCAAGCTCCTTTGAAAACTGTGAATCATGCATGAGGGAGGAAGTTCAGGCCCCGGGAAGAGAGAGGGAGAGAGAGAGAGAGAGAAGAAGACAAGAAAAGTTTGAGGTGCAAACCATGCTTGTTGTTCAACAACACACAATTTGTTTCTTCTTTCAACACTGCCAGAGCACTTCTGCAATCAAAACCTAGTTTACACAAGTCCAGACAAACAAATTGACTGCATCCTCTGGAGTGGAGGAGGACAAGGATGTTGATAGTGACATGAAGCTTGACATGCATGATGATGATGCAACAACAGAAATCATGAAGATTGATGATTGATTGCACAGACAGTGAGACATACTGCCATGAAGTCTTCCTCAGCCCTGTGAATCCCATCGGCTATCCTCCTCCTGATCGGTTCTGTGGCTGAAGGACTACCGCCGTCCAGCATCCGGAGAGGATTCCACCATAGCTTAACCCGCTGCTCCATGTTCTTGTTATTCCTCTTGGATTCTGCTGCATCCGTTGTTGCATGCGGCCTCCCACTCAGGGTTCCGACAAAGGAGCTCACAAACTGCCTCATAGGCGACGAGCCTGGGGACTCACTGCTACCAAGCTGTACAACAAGCTTCTCATACTCATCATCATTAGCTCCGCGTTCCGATCTCTCCTCCGCTTGAAGTACCTGCTCTTCTTCTGATTGTGATTGAGCTTCTCTTTCCCCTTCCTCCGGAGCTTGCCGCGAACTCCTGATCCTTGTATCTTTCTTTCCCATACTTGAAAATTTGCGCTTGAAACATCCACCACCACCTCCTCCTTCTCGCTGCAGAAAATTTCTCGTAGACAAAATTTCTCGAGGGAATTTCGAGAATTTTCTGTATGTCGACGAATCTCCTCGCAACCTAAACCTGCCCTCAAATTGCTTTCTCAGCCCAAGATTCAAAGCCGGGCTCCAAGCTGCTTTCTGAATCACGCACAGCCTAACTCCTCCTCCACTTCCTGGCTGAAATTGCAGCAAAGACAAATCCTTGGAGTGAAGATCACCATGGCTCTTCATCACTCGCAAGCTCGACCCCATTACAAAATTCTGCAAACTCGCCATCTCTTTTCTTTTTTTTTTTCCTATACCACACTTCCTTCAAACTCTTACAAAATTCACACTACTAGAATGAAATGATGAATAGGACTCCTCAGTCACACAATTGTACCCATCTCTTCTTGTGTTCCACAGCTCTAGACAACAAGCGCTCGTCGCATGATTATTGCTCTTTCCTTCAAATGACACCCACAAGATTCAACATACTAAATTGGAAACACATGGTGGTTGCCTAGCACGATGAAGCTGCCCCAAGAGGAGGAAGAGGAGGAGGAGGAGGAGCCTTCAGTTATGCCGGAAATGTTTCTATGGTGGACTTCACATGACCCTAGAACGTAGGAACACCAAACTTTGGGTCCCCCGTTTTTGGGTGCGTGCCAAAATCTGTCTGCACCCGGCTATAGGGGCAGAGCCAAGGACAACAAAACCCACGGCATCCCACAGAATCAGCATCACACGACGAATAGGTAAGCACGAACTCCGAGTGGCAGAATTCCCGGCGGCATGCGCGGAGTATCATTACATAGTGTCTATAGATTATAGTTTGCTCACGTGGTCGGACTTGGGTGTCACGAAAGCGATGAGTCTAGTAGCTCTTTATGAAGAAAAAGAGAGAAAAAGAGTGCCGTATCTAAGTGGAGAAGAAGCTGTCTAGAGCTGCCATGAGTGTGCGGTACACACGTACACACTGCAACGCCGACGTGCATGCGCCAGATTTGGGTAGCGTGCTCCAAGCTGCGCCGCACGTCACGGAACGAAGATTGCTTAACAAAAGAAGAGGAAGAGGAAAAAAAAGTTCATGAAATCACGGAAACCGACAAAAATAATTCCGATTTCGTTCTTCACACAAAATCGTACATTTTTTCAGAGTTCAAGCTCCTTGACAAACATGAAATTCTTCGCCCATTTCCGTTGAATCTCTAACAGAAAACTTGTACAAAGATGATGACGTTCTGAATCAGCTGGGAGCTTCATTCAAACATGGTGATTTTTTTTCGCTCGCGACCATCTATCGAAACCCCTGTGTTCTTCCTTACAAAGAAGATAATTTATAGCAAAACTGGTCAAATCTGATGTTCAGGAGTTATGGTTTTTTGCCATTAAATCCGGGGTCACAAAATGTAAGCTTGGTGCAAGCTTGATCGAGGATGTATAAACTCTTTGACTTTGTTGATTAGAGCTCCATGTCTCTTTCAAGAAAGAGTGCTAGGTCCTTGAGCATCATCATTCAGAGGGTCTTCGTTTCTGTTGCTTTTGATAAATGGTGGTGGTGGTGGTGGTGGTGGTGGTAGTCTGAGACACTTTGTGAGCAACTCTCTCATAAGCAGGTTACTATGACGACTTTGAGAGATGGTCGACATTCTTGGAACTTGAGAGTGTGCAGTATGTTGAAGATGCTGAAGCTCTCACATGAAGAGGTGTGCACATGAAGAGGTGCATATCTGATTCAGAGGACCCTTAGAGGAGATGACAAGGTCTTATGGTGCATTCACACTTGATGTTAAGTCAGTGTTACATGAAAATCTAGGTGGCATCCTAGGTGGCACTCAATGTTGTTAAATGGACCATACATAGCTCAAATGTTAAGTGAATGCTAGCTTAACATAAAACTTTCATGGCAACTAGGTTTAAGTCCTAAATGGCTAGCATGGTGTTACCGGACTCAACCCTAGAGTCCCTAACACCAAGTGTGAATGCACCTTTAGAAGGATGATAAAATTGGACAAGATTTCCAAGGGAGGTGGTTTACTTCCAAAACTTTTCCAAATGATGTGAAAAAAAATATTAGGGTCCACAACTTAATGGAAATATAAAAATCTATAGTTCACTTTAATGTAAATAGGGTGTAAAGAATTGAATTATGAGAATATATTTAAAATATGAAATATCTCAATTTTAATAGAATAGTTTTTAATATTTTATTATTTCATAGCAAACCCAAATTTTTAAAAAACCATTTTATTTCTGGTGTTTCATAAAATATACAATATCCTAACAAGATTCTTGAATTGAAGGTCAAAATTTGCTTTAAATGTTCTTCTGCTGTGATGCACAAGAGTTTTGAGTTGAAGGTTGACAATGTGCTTTTGTTTTGTTGTGATGCACAAGATCCTTGAGTTGAATTACCATGTGCTTTATTCGATTCGATTGCGCTGGACAATACTTTTGTAAAGAAAACTTATGTTTCCCTTTCTTCATGCAACATGTTTCCCCTTCATAATTGTCCCTTTTTCATGTCTA
>Ga0209208_10006615_pt1 | contig 15948 bp, 16 predicted proteins | sample S1TSphfallax_3_FD_187694 | JGI IMG/M metagenome (GOLD analysis project Ga0209208, IMG submission 187694) | Host-associated microbial communities from peat moss isolated from Minnesota, USA - S1T2_Fd - Sphagnum fallax MG (SPAdes) (version 2) | ecosystem: Host-associated > Plants > Peat moss >...
AAAAAAAGAAAAAAAAAAAAGATCTTCTTTAATCCCTTATAACTATAATTACTAGTAAATTATTATTATTATTATTATTTTAATATTCTTTCTCTCTCTCTCTCTCTCTCTCTCTGTCAAAATTCCAAAAAATTTCTTCAATTTTGTTTTTGAATTCACCATTACAAACTCTCTTGTTTTTTGCAATTGAAACGATGCATCTCTTCACATCCAAGGAGGTGTGACTGTTGGCATTGTGGATGACGTTTCTTGCATCCATTGGAACCAGGATGAACAAAAGAACTCTGTTTTTGCGTGTGTTGCATGAAGTTTCTTGCATCCATTGGAACCCGGGTGAACAAAAGAACTCTGTTGGCGTGTTGGACGAAGTTTCTTGCATCCATTGGAACCGGGATGAACAGAACTCTGGTTGGTGTTTTGGATGAAGTTTCTTGGCATCCATTGGAGCCAGGATGAACACAACTCTGTCGTCTTATCCTCTTCCATCTCTGGTGTGCGCGCTCGCGAGAGAGAGAGAGAGAGAGAGAGAGAGAGAGTGGAGAAGCTTGCGTTGTGTTTGTGGGTGGGATTGTCTCTTCTGTTTGTGAGGGATTTCAAGGATACAGAGTGCGGGGGAGATTCTATTGTTGAGTTTCCATGGCAGCTCTCTCTCTCCACTGCACTACTCTTAGAGTAGCTGCAACCAGTGGTGTAGATTGTAGGCGGTTTCAAGCCAACAGGGCTTCTCCTGCTGCTTCTGCTTCTTGCTCCTCCCTTTTCACCTCTTCTTCTTCTTCTTCTTGCTCCGTTTCCAGCCTCGGCAGCAGATTTTCGACAGTTCGGTATGGATGGGGTAATAACGGCAGGCGGCTGGTGAGGGCTGTGATTGAGGAAGCCGTGGCTTCGGAGCAAGTGGACGTACAAGCTCCTACAGGTAACCTCTCCATGTACTTCAAGGTTAGCCCTCTGTTTCTTGTTTCCATAGGGTTTTTGTTTTCTTCTCCTGAATTTGGCTGTTCTAGGGTTGAATCCTCACGCCTTGTATGCTCTTCCAGCGTCTTCCTTGTATGGCAAATCTGTGAGCCATTGTTTCTAGTTTCTTCGCAACTTGCTGCCAAACATTTGGACCTGGTCTGTTCAAGGGCCTAAGGCCGGTGGTGTGGGATTCTTCTTGTTGCAGGCAGAGGGTTCGCTGATTGAAACGGCAATTCCCAAGGTCACCAAGGCTTTAGAGGTGAGGCTCAACAGCTTACACGATTTTCCTTTGAAGGAAAAAACAGGGCTTCTGCAGCAGCATTAGTGCAGTCTCTTTGCTAACATGAGGTTTTGAGTATTTGAAGCTTCATATGCAATTGTGTAGCATGAATCGCTTTTCATCATGTTGTATTTCATTCGCTATCTTCCTGTCAGAAGAAGTAAGTTTCAAACTGTGTCTCTCATCAGAGTAATTCCTGGCCAAGTGCAGGCAACTGAAGGTGTCAGCAATGTGAATGTCTACATCTCTGAGGGTGCAGCTACTGTAGAGGTAATGCTCTTTTCTCACATGTTCTGGAGGAGCTTTTGCGAAGCGTAGAAAATCTGGATAGTGCCAGGGTTTGTGAGTTTTCTTGGAGCTTGTTAGGTCAGTTTCCTTGGATATGTTTTGTTCACCATGCAGAAGATTCTTATTCTTCAACAACTCATTGTACTTGACATCTCTGTCTTTGCTCTTCTCCATGCATAGTTGAAGCTAAGCTTGCTCCGACTGGTGCTTTTGCAGTTAACAAAACAAACTAGCATTCAAGCAACAGGAGTTGCATCAGGTCTTGTGGAGATTATTGAACAAGCAGGGTTTAAGATGCAAGCTCTAAGCTTAGGCTTTGATGAAGATGATGAAGATGACAATGACTACATTGACTATGACACTTCCACTTATGTAGATGAAGATGAAGTTGCAGCAGAAGCTTAGTCATGTCATGAGGATGAGTGGCACTCCCTAGTAGTTGCAAGGCTTTTGCGACTGCTATTTGACCTTTCAGGGAGAGAGCCACTTTTGAAACAAAATGCGGGAGATAACACATGGAGGTGAAAGCTCATAGTTGTAGCTCAATTGAGGCAGCTCGCAGCTCCAGTAATGGTAGTTTAGTTGACAGCACTCAAAAAATTTCTTCATTAGCTCCCTCAATACAAGTTCCTCTATCGTAGGATTGAGGTTGAGTACCATTTTGGATACAGAGAGTTCTTTGGCAGTTGATTGCATTCATGAAATACACCTCTATTCGCTTGTGGATTTCAGGATTTCTCTGCACAATTCTGTTTGTAACTTTGGTGTCTGTGAATTTGACATTGCCACTCAAGAACTCGGTAGAACCCACTAATCTGGAAAAAGAAGTTACCTGATGTCCAAAAAATTGGTGATTCAGCAATCGATTGTGAATTGTCAAACCTCTTGAGTGATTGATGCATATTATGTATCTACTTAAGAGAAGTGCAGGATTGTTTTATTTTGAAAATGGAAGACATTCACATTCAAATGGTAAAAGTAGCAGCTCAGATGGCCATGCAATCAAGTTAGGTTTGATTCTTTGTAAAATCTAAACTTGGATTTGTTATTCAGTTATTTAGTAGGTGTCAATTGCAGCATCTGTGTTTGAAGTTGGGATGCAGGTTCATAAGATGGTTGTATGCTGAATTTTTGTATCTCCTGTTGAATTGATGTGCTTGGTTGGCAAATACTGTTTCTGTGACCAAAGTTGGTGGTCATAGTTGAATGGAACCAGTTGGTGAGATTTGGAGAGTTGTAGGGATCTCTTCTGTGGCATTCAACTGGCACACTGCACAAGGGAGAGAGGAGGTGGGAGCAGCAGGGACAATGGCAGGCCTTGCTGATGTCACTAACTGGAGGTTGAAGCTGCAGCAGCAGCTGTCCTTGAGTCCAAGGTACAGCCCACCCTTGAAGGATTTGAGCTTTAGCTACATAGACAGGCACCAAACCCTAGCAGGGTTTTGAATTGTTGCTGCTGCTGCTGCAAATGTCACAGGAGTCAGAATTGCACTTATTGTCAGTGAAATTCGTTTCTGGGGAGTTCTCTCGAGAGTGGCAGAAAGAGTCAACCTCTTATGTAGGATGGTTAGTATGCTTTATTACTCTTGAAACATGTGTGGCTCTTGGGGATGGTCAATCTGACTCCTCCAAGATGAAGGCACTTCATCTCATCTACAACCTTGATGCTGAATTCAAGCACTAGGAAGCACTGTAAGCTGAAGCAGATGCTATGCATGAGAAGGTCAATTTGTTTGTGCAGAATGGGTCAAATCTCAAATTTGTGAAAATGGAGATTCCCACAGTGTTATACATTTGGTACTTGCATATCTAATGTACCCATTTTGTTGACCTGTTTTTTGTTCCAGTATCATGAGTTCAACCTTGGTTTCTTTTCCCTGATACTTAAACCTTTGTTTAGGAAAGACTTGATGATAGAGTTCTGCTACCCCTAAGTAACTAGGTTTGCTGTATTTCAAGGTTCACATTGGGAAGTATGTGATTTATCTTTGGTTTTGGATCAACAAGGTTGTGTGGAGTGGTTGCTGACAATATCCATCTTTGACCTCATGCAAGAATGGTTGCAAATTTGAAGATGTACAACTAATATTCCATAGAACTTGCGCAAATCCAAAGGACATAACACCAAGAAACTCCACAAGCCCCAACATTGAATCTTCCTAATTTTGTGGTCATTTTCTATTAAATTAGAAGTTGCATGAATGTTACAAACCTTCAAAATTATATGGTAGTTAGTAAAGCAAATGAAATTATTGCCAATGATCTCATTCTTAACCTACAATTGCACATTTTCTGTCATGGCACTAGAAATATTTAAAACCTTAACAACCAATGCTGTTTCAATTCTAGAAATAGGTCCTCAATCAATACCCAGTCACAAGATTTGGGTTCATCATAAACAAATACTACAAATAAATGGACAAATATCATGACCATCAATTGATGCACATTTGAAGATTGATTTACAATGATCATATATCATATATGTAAAATTGTCAAATTTTGTACACTCAAATGCTAAAAACCCATGTCCTTTTTCAATACCCTTAAATCTATGTATAATGAAGTTATCCATAAAGTAATCCTCATTTTGGGCCTCATTTCAGTACCCACTCATCCTCCCAATTCATCAATCCTTAAGTCCACCAAAATGAGAACCATTCCTCAAAACTAATGATGAGCATGCACAATTGATCACCATAGTTTCTATTCTAATCACATTACAATCTACCTATGTTACCACCACATAAATTAAGGGGCTACGTAGGGTAAAATACTAACTAGGTTAGGATGTACATAGCACCTATCTATGGTTTGCTTATGGTAGATAAGAGGAGGAAACTGAAACTTATGAGTTTCCTCCTCTTATCTACCTTTGGTGCAGTCCTGTCCTCAGTTTCAGTTCTATGCCTGGTTTTACTGTCTTTGCAGATAATTTTAATGTTTTTGTCCCTACAAAGTCAGATGACTGGGAAGCAGAAAGAAAGGATCTGAATAGATCTGTCGAGAAAATTTGCTGTTTCTGTAACCACAAAGCCAGGATTGGGAAGCAGAGATTCAAGGATCTGATTCATTGGTCAAGAAAATTGATGTTTTTTGTAAGCATAAATTGATGATTCGGGAAGCCTGAGAGAAAGGATCTGAAATCTGTGAATGAAAACTTGTTATTTTGCACCTATAAGTGGCCATGACTAGCGAAGCGGAGATTCAAGGATCTAAATCTGTCAAGCAAAGAAATTGTTGTTTTCCTACCCTACAAAGAGATGCTGGGGAAACAGAGAAAGAATCTGAATCTGTCAAGAAAATTGCTGTTTTTGTACCCACAAAGTCAGGACTGGGAAGCAGAGAGATTCAAGGGCTCAAGACTCAAGAAAATTGCTGTTCAATTGTAACTACAAAGTGATGATTGGGCCGAAGCAGCTCAAGAATCTGAATCTATCAAGTCTAAAAATTGCGGTTTTTGTACCTACAAAGTGATTCATGATTGGGTCGAATTGCAGTGAAATGAATCTGATGAAGCTGTCAAGAATTTTGTTGTTGTTTTTGTTCCTGCAAGTGATGATTGTCAAAGCAGAGAATGATCTGAATCTCATGTGAAGAAAACTGTTTTGGGTTCCGCCTGCAAGTGATGATTCCTCGCATGCAGCTCCGTCAGTGGCTTCTTGTTGCGAATTCCTCCTGTCTTGCAGTAAGTCAGGTGTAAGTTGAGTTTGCTGAAGGTTTGTTGGTCAGCAATTGCTGCTCTGTCCATCATGATAATACTTGGACCAGCTCGCGTCAAGGACTTTCGTATCCTGGTGTAAGGCCATCGAGATTATTGCAGGATTGTGAGGGTGAAGCGATTGCAAAGCAGCTCGTAAGCCGCCGACCCTTGTGGCGGCCATGACGACATTGTCTGCATTTATAAGGAACTGTTGTTTCCTCCTCTCTTGCTGATAAGTCTGATGGGACATGGAAATCGTGCGGGGATATAGCAGCTGGAGATGATCTGCTGGAGGCGGTTCTGCAATTGGCACCCAGAAGGCAATTGTATCATTACTATGCATGACGCATTGCAGATCATCACAGACTGCTACAATGATCGGAATTATTTTCTGTAGTGCTATCTCTAAATCTACTGCATGTTGAGAGATTTATATTTTATTAATTTTTGTTGTTGTGAAGGATGGATTCAAGCGTTTTAGAAAACTACCCTGCACCCACCTTGATGACGATTTTGATTTTCGAGCTAGCAGCGCGGCTGCAAGGTTTCGGAAAGAGCAGCCACTGGATACCGCGCCCGACGAGGCGGCAGCTTTGGGAACATCATCTAGTGCGTTTTGTTTCTCCAGCAGGAGCTCCTTTGAAAACCCATGATTGTGAGAGTGCTGTGGACTAGAGAACTCGAGGCTAATTCGTTTAGTGTTCTCTGTCGAACAATGATCCACCACTTTGTCGCAAACAAACTCGTCGGAAAGATGACCCTCCAGATCCAGCTTTCTCCAGTGCTGCTGCATTTTATTCTTCAGGAACGTCGTCGGCCTTGTATCTTTTGATCGACCATGCATATAGTGAAAACTGAAACCTTCTTCTTCTTCTTCTTCTTCTTCTTCATCATCATCATCATCATCATCATCTTCTTCTTCTTCTTTTCCTTCGTCGTCTTCTTCTTCTAGAGATGCTTCCACCTCTGCAATCCACCTTGAGAGAGACAGAGCCCGGCGATGGCCTGATCCGTCATGTCCTGAATCTGGCAGCTGATTCTCCACGCCCAAGATGGTCTGGAATTGTTGAATTGCAGTACCACAAGAGTCTGGTGCTACCTGGTTCTTCAAAGCTCGCAGCCTGGGAGGCAGCGGCAACCTTTGACCTGTCACGAATTCCTCAGATTTACAACGCCGCTCCGCTTGAAATCGCGCACTGGAATACAGGAACGCAGAACCTGTCGACGGCGTAACTTTCGCCGGAATTTTATGTCTGATTATAACGTCCTCTGTAATCTTCCCAACGGACATTGCCAGCATCTGATCCGCTTGAAAGCGCCGCGTACTGAAATCAGGCTCCGCAGGACTGAACTGAGTAGTCCATGGCCGCTGCTGCAACAGCCTTGTCGTGGGCTGAACGATTGGCGGATTCAGCTGCTTGTCGCCTAATTCGACGTCGTCGAATCCAGTGGCTCCTTCTCTGATTATGCGTTTGTTGTTCACCAAGCTGCTGATGTGCTGCTGCAATTTGGGTCTTCCAGGTGCTTCTTCCCAGTTGAAAGGGATAGCTGCTCGAACTTCCCCAAAACTCTCCGAACTCGCTTCCTGACGTTCTTGACGGCAAGATAGTCGTCCAGGACTGACACAAAGGTACTCCATCTCGACTCTCACTGCACTAGATCCTGAATTCTCCCAGGCAGGCTCCGAGTGAAATTTCTCAATAGATGACACACATCCATCACACTGGTAACATTTCACTCAACCTCATGAGATCAGTTCAATTTCTCAAGGTACACACACAAACATCCATTCAACACTAATATAATATTTCTCAAGCTCTCCAGACACAAAACCAAAATTCCAATAACGAAGCAAAAGAATCCATCCACCACTTTCTTTTCAGCTGGAAGAAGGCCATTGGAGCTAGACCATACTACCAACCACCATTGAATCCATGCAGTGCAGTGCAGTGCTGTGCAGTAACACCAGGATCACAAGCACAGTTCTCATCAGTGTTTGTTTTTCCCCGGGGGCCCCAAATTTTGTGAGGTAGGTGAGGTTGGTAGGTAAATCATCTACAAGAGGACGTAGCCAAATTTGGCTACAGGTTAGAGAAAAAAAGTAGGAATTGTGCTATATTATTTTGGCTACATGCTACAATCTATTATCTAAATATGGCAGTTTCCATTATTTTCTTTCGCATTAATATAGGGTGGTTTTCCAAAAGAAAGCCCTTGTATTTGTTGGCTTTTTTCTCCTTTTCACCAGGATGTGAAAATTTCTCAAAAATAAAAACTATTGTTGTCATGGGATCCCAATTTACCGGGTTTTTCTTTTCAATTTTGTAATATAAATTTTTTAGCAAATTCCTCCAAAAACATTAGTCGAATTTACACTGGAAAAAAAAATCCAAAAAAATCCAGTTCTTTTGGGTTTAAAACTCACAATTTTTTTCAGAAAAACAAACACTGGGACAAGAATTTTTTTTAGGGCCCATGAAATTTCACCACTTGATGACCAAGAAAATCGCTGTGGCTTCTACAAAGGAACTTATTTCGGGAAAAAAAATCCTCAAATTCATCAGATTTCGAGGAAAAAAATGGTTGAAATCACCATAATTTAGACTATATATTCTTGCAAGTCTTCAGTTCATAGCAGGGTTTCAAAAATGTCTATTGTTCTCTGTAGCCAAATTTGGCTATATAGGGGAAGGCAATGCTGTCAGCACCGTTTGCGGTGGACCTCTGGAACCAGCCTTGGTTGGTAGAGTGGAAGGCACTGAGAGCACAGCGGGTGCCTTCCGGTGGTAACAAACAAGGTGGATCTGACGTTTTAGATCACCTAATGCTCATGCCGTAGGGAGGTTTTGGGGTAAGATCCTGCTCCAAGAAATTGCATTGTGTAAGGCACCCTAGATTTTCACTAAGAAACCTCACCTCCTGGAGCTTGTTTTGTACATAGACAAACACGTAAATGTGGATGGAACGGGAACTTTTGCATGCACTCACTCACTCAAAAACGAGCAATGCAATCAGACAAGAGAATGCCAAATCTACACCGATAGGTAACTAAAAAGATTTGATTCTTTGTCTCTGTGTAAGTGGACCCATGCATTTGTACTCTATAAGATGGATGGATGGTTTGGGGTTTGGTTATTTCTACTTTGTGCCTGTGATTGCTGTGAGTTCAGAAATCCTGAGCATCTGTCAGAGGGTGATGATCATGGACTAGGTAACCGGCAAGAGGCCACTAGTTGCTGAACACAACCATCCTAATGAGAATCGATGTTCTTTTTAGGAACTTTATTTTAATGTGGCATAAGTTGTGATCATTCATAGGAAGATGTAGACAAATTGGCAATCATCCCTAGGAATATTTAGCCAAATCTGACCGTAAACCAGATATGAAGCACAAATTATTAGTCAACCTACTATATTTATGGCTACACATTGAAAACCAAATAGAGAAGTCTGATGACTTTTTCTTTTCTTTTGCCCTCACTTCTGGCTATTGAAACCAGTGTTTTATTTCTGACATGTTTTGTCATTTTTTTCAACAAAAAAATTGGGAGTTTTTTTTTTTCAAGCTAGAGTGAATTTGACTAGTTTTGCTAATTTTTGGGACCACTTTGCAGAAAAAGTTATATAAAAAAAAGTGAGAAAACCTGTAATTGAAACCCTCCAAAATCATTTTATTTTCAAAAAAATGATATTCAAATTCTCTTTATGGCAAAATCTTGCCTATAGCAAAAGGCTGATGAGACTCAAAATGCTCACTTTTCATCAACAACAAGAGTGGTTAAGGCATCTTTGTCCAGGCAGTGAACATTTACGGAATCACTAAGCCAATGTGAGCCGAGGGTAGTACCTTGTCCTAACTCTGAACGAGCATGTCAGCAATGAAACAAAGGTTTATGGCTTGTAACTCATGACTTAATAGCCAATCCAAGCATTCATATTCTCATTAGAGATGGTAAGGAATTGAATTTCAGTACTCTTTCTTCAATCTTGTAATGTAGCTGAACTTTGAAGTGGCAATCATACAGAAGACAATGAAAGCAAATCTGACTAATGAAAGTTTTAAAACAGTTAGACATCCTTTAATATTGTTTGCTACCCAACCAGTTGGAACACTTATTACAAAAATCTTGCTGCTAGAAAGCTCAGATAAAACAATTTTCTATCACCATTTTTCCGAAAGAAAACGCCTGAAATTTCGCCTGAAAAAGAATAATCCCAGATCATGACGGAGGGCAGGGGTATCAAGCCACAACAAAAGTAAGGATTTGAGTAGGTAGTAGGATTTTCAGTACTGTCCTCTATTTGTCTCGACTTTTTCCTCTCTTGTTGGAGCTTCAAGCTCTGGTCTGGTTGCATGCGACCCTTTGCTGTGTAATCAATTTCCAGAATTCATGCATACTTTGATTGATGGGGGTCAATACATTCATTTGTGTCCCTGTAGACAGACTCCCCACAAGGAAGAGAAGAAGAAATCAGCTAATTGGAAGCCAGGGCCCAATTCTAGTAAAGCCTGCACCCTTGGGCTCTACCAAGAATAGAAACCTGCACTGATTTTTATTTTTTTTCTAATGATACGTGGCACGTATTATGGGAAAAAATGGAAAAACAAATTGCTAAGCTTTTGGAAAAATGAATTGCCTTCTGCATTGCAATTAGCAGAAGAAAAAGTATGCTCTGAAAGATGCTCTGGGATTACACTAGAAAGCTTGGCAAAAGTCTTTGGAAAAGTCTCTACATCCATTTTGGGGCCTGACACAAACAAGTGGTTCATTGTGTAACCGCAAGTTCAAAACCAGCAATGACAATTAAAAAAGGAAATGTTCAATGGAATCATCAAACCCTTGCCCATTATGTATAGTGTAATGCACTAGCAGTAGTGCATTGCACTTGCAAATTACTCTTGCAAACTGAGGGCAAAGCCCGAGGTTTGCAGGTGTAATGCCCTACTGCCAAGGCATTACCCAGTGTAAAAATGATGGATGTTTGTCTCCTGCCTGCCAGTATGAGCCTGCCCAGTGCATGTGTGTTTTACGTAACAGAACACCCACCATGGAGGTTCTTGTTGTAGGCAAGTTGCCTAGCCATGCCTCTCCGGGGCTTCCTATGCTAGGCAACTCACCCAACATAATAGGCAAGGGCAAGCCATTCTGGGGTGGCAGATTCAACCATTTAGAAAAAAATAGGCACATTGAGGTCTATGGTGATAGATTATGTTGTTTTCTTGACCATATTGTACTCATAATAGTGACCAAAATATATTGGTTGAACATGATTTTTAAAAAACATTCATTGAATGTGCCACCCCAAACCTAATTTCACCCAGCCCATTATGTTAGGTGTATTGCCCTAATGGGCTCACACGTTGCCTTACTGACATAATGGGCAAGGCTTGACCATTCCATAGTACATTTTGCCACTATAATTATGCATGTATGATCGTCACCAAAAGACTATGTCATATAATGTGATCAAGAAAGTGACATAATATGTCACCCCAAGTCTTAATGTTCCATGGAATTCCCAAGAAAATGAACTTGTAATTTTTTCAACCTTCTAGACAAGTCAAAACCAGCAACAATAGTTTAAATAGAAAACATTCCATGAAGTTCCAAAAATAATGTCATGCACTACCATGTTGACTTTTACAATTATCATTATTTACACACATCACAAATTATGGAAACCACCCTAATAGCGCATCATTTCTAAACATGTGTTTTTTGCTTTGTAATTTTTTGTGTGTTTTTATACAAAAATTTTTGCACATGATTTTGTGCTGTTTTTAATGTTATGCTTTAAACTCAGATTCTTACTTGTTTATATGTGAAGTGCATTTTTGAATCACCAAAAATGATTTGAGAACTCACAACTTGATATTATGACCCCAACACTAAATGATTTCAACTCCATTCACACATGAACTAATTTCAAGTTACAAACACAATTAATTAGGCTAATTTAGTTTAACATTCACATAATTGAATAATTAAAGTAACACTCCTAACAAAAACCTTCTGAATACGGAACACTAATGAACAATCTATTTCAGTATGTGAGACCAAAGATTGAACCAGTGTTGTCAAGTCATGTGTTTTTCCTAAACATGTTGGATATGAATAAAACCATATTCAAAACTTGCATGATTTTCAACATTTGACATTGTACATAATTGACATAGTGCATCTTGACCATTAACTTCTATGTATACCTATCCTTCTTAGAGGTAGGGAATATTATTCATACTTGTTCATTGGAATTTGGAAGTTTTCGGTTATGTATTTCTCCTATTACCTTCTGAAAGAGGAGTGAGAAATAAGTGTGGGAAAAATGATTAGCATCAGAATTGGAAACTGCAATGACATATATTGTATCATAGAACATATGGGATAATCAAAATTTTGGTCTAGGGAATATAAGATTTGAACTTGGATACCCCCGATTTAGTGTTGAAATAGAATATTTGTAATGTAACACAACATGTTTTTCCAAGTTTTTTCATGGTTTTAGTGTAGGTACTGGTTCACCCAAGGCCAGTTCCCAAATAGACCTGGAACCAGATTCCCAGTTCCATTCATCTGTCAAACTGGAACCAAGAGAGTTCTAATTTACTTTTTAGAATGGGAATTGGAGGCTCTTTGATTAAGGTAAAGAACAACACAAAATTGGTTTGAACTTTGAAACCTGCATATTCATCAATCTTTAGTTCCTTAGGTTTTCTCCTTTCCAACAAGCCGTTTGATTTCAGCTACAAGGTTGATCATATTCCAAATGATGCTATCTATTCAGAGTGTGTTGGGTGTACTGCAGATTTTCTGGATCCTTTTCTGCTGCAGCAAAGCGTTCGTACCAAACTCTTGCTTTCTGTTTTTGCTGATTATTGCGGCAACAAGCAACCCCTGAGACATTATTCATACATTTGCATGGTATTTCCATTCTCCAAGCCACTCAAAGTATTTTACTGCTAATCCTGGAACAAGTCAAAAGGTTCTTGCCACTTGCAAAGGAAAAAGGGATGTGTCGTCCTTGCACGACTCTTTTTGCATAATTCCCTGGTTCACGTATTTTAGAATCCCTCAAGTATTCCCAAAATCTAGTCTGCATGGAGTGCATGAATTCCAAGCTCCACTAAGTTAATGTGTTTTTTATTTCCTATTGAGGCCATTCCAGCAACCAATGTACTAGCAAACACTTCTCTGAACCTAATCAATTGGGTAGGGGTTTATTGCAACCGTAAGCAATAAAATTCCATATCTTCCAAAGTTCTCAAGTGTGGTGTAAAACATAACATGCACTTATTCTCTCCATTTGTGTTGCTCATAAGCTCCAGCTGCTATATTTTGCTTCCTTTTTGCTGTTCATTCCCATCATTTACAGCCTCACAAGTGTAGTACACCACTGGTAGCCCTAATCTGTCATCTTTGCAAACTGACATGCGTCCCAAATTTGATACATTCCATCTCACTCATTTAACTTAGGTCTGAAATTTCTTTGTGAGAATAAAAACATGGGACTGAGATTTGGGAACATGACAGATTATTTGTGACCTCTTGCTAGATGCAAGACCTTTGTGGGCTGTAGGCCAAAATAATTGGGGGACTTTTTTTGGGCCGTGTTACGCGTTCAATATTCAACATTGTAGGTAAAGTAGGTAAGGAGTGTCAGTGGTTTCTATGAAGGTAGGTAAGTAGGCAAGGCACTTTTAATTCTACTAGATAGGTCAATAGACTTATAGATGACTAGTACTAGTTGGTTCTTCCTGTTCAACAAAAACTTTGATCCCAAACTTACCGCTAAAAGCTTTTTGCTAAAGAAACAGAACCTTCAGTCCGAATTTTGTTGTTAAAAGTTTTTGCTAAAGAAACAGAACCTTCGGTCCCAATTTTGTTGGTAAATACTTTTTGCTAAAGAAATACAACCTTGTGTCCCAATTTGTCACTAAAATCTTTTTGCTAAAGATTCTTTAGGTTTGGGTTTAAGCCCAACTTTTCAAATTTTTTAAATCTTGTGGTTTCGATTTTGGCACATTTTTTCAAATTCAAGAACCTTTAAGTCTAGTTTCAAAACCAAGTTCAGTTTCATGTACGCACAACACCCATTTCATAATTGAATATTTTATAGGTACATAGTTTTATTGCAAATTAAGATTGAGGACTGTGTAGATACAAAGTTCTACAACTAATTAAAACCGATCAATTATTTGTAAAATTTTATATGTTTATAGTTTTTTGGAAAAAGTTAAACTTGTTTATCGAAAGAATGTTAACCCTTAAATGTCATGAAAAGTCAAAAATAAACCAAAAAGAGGATCAAATTGGTCCTCTCTGAGGTTTAGGGCTTATTAAGCTATGTTCAAACTTTTTTCTTCAAAGTTCCAGTTTCAATTCCAATTAAGATTCTAGCAAAAGGTTAGTTCTAGACTCGAGTGCTTGTGTTGATCCCACCAAAAGGATTCTAATTCAGGTCCAAGTCCGAAGAACCTGAATCTTCAAGTTTAACACTCCAAACTAGGAACCAGATTCCACCAAAAGGATTCTAATTCAGGTCCAAGTCTGAAGAACCTGAATCTTCAAGTTTAACACTCCAAACTAGGGACCAGCCAATACTGGGTAGCAATTACTACGTAGCTCGGTGGATTAGCTCAGGAACAATAATGCAATGGAAACTGCATTTCATGTTCCCGCACACCATCCAGCTTGTGCAGTGGTGGGTTCTACTTCACTCTGGCCTTTTTTTTTCCTTCTAAAACTGACATTTCCCATGGGTAACTCTAATGGAAGTTTTCATTTTATCCCTGTGAAAAAGAAATGAATCCATACTTTGCAGAAAAAGGCTGTGCATTTAGGACTTTCTGGATGGGATTGCAACAATCTTCTCCACTGTCTCCTCGATGCATATTGATCAATCGATTTCCACGGTCTTGCAATCCCGTCAGTTTGTTAAGTATACTCACTCTACCAATGGGCAACAAAGATCTCTCCATCCTTGCAAATGATAATGGGGCATTTTTTTTTTCTCAAAAGCTGGCAGATAATGATGAGATGGTCTCAATAACATCCTTTACCTATCATCTTTCCAACTCCTTATCTGAGTCAGACATTATAGCAAGCACTTGAAACTGATACTCAACGACGAAATTTCTTTCAATCAAGCCCCCTGTTGGTGTCCTTTCACCCCTCTGCCTACCCCGAGCTGTAGAGCGTTTCTTAGGTTGAATGCCAGAACATGCAAGATTCTATCTGATCTGCCTGCCCGGTGGTTTTGGTGAATGAAGTAGTGAGGTAGTGGGAAGTCAGTTAGGGGAATCCATATCAGCGATCGCATGGGTCAAGTCCATTGCAAAGATGATGGCATTTTTTTGTCATGAGTGAAACATTTTACACATTGTACATCAGTTGGTATGCCAACCAACCCATATGGGAAAGGAAAGAAATTGTACGATATGGTTTCTCAGGACCTCTCCATTACCCACCAGCCCATTTTGGATGGAGGACCTGGTCCTCTCTTTTCCCCTTCAGTTTTCTCTTTCTTTCAGCACTTCATCTGCTAAAAAAGCTCCATAATTCAAGCAAACCTTCGGTCACATTCAGGTGCAATTTTCATTTGCTCAGGCTCTAGAGGCCTTTGGTTCACACTGTATAACAAAGGCTGGATCCAAGGCAGCATTTGGGAGACCATTCTCTAGGAGAAGTCACAAATGTTTCAACTCAGGTAGAAGCAGTGTGTTTTTTCACCCCCCCAATTTTTGTGATGTTGCTCAAGTGGCAATCATCCATCCATAAGTATATTTAGCCGAATTTGGCAATATGAAAAATATGGTGGTAGAAAATATTAAGCACCCCTTTCATATTGTAGGAAGTTGTTGCGATTTTTTTTTTTTTGGGCATTCTTTTTTAAATGTGCAAAGAATTTTTCACAGAATATTCTTTTCCCAAAATATTTTTGGCAATGGCAAAAATTTGCCACCAAAAAAATCACTGGGTAAAAGAAACCATCCTTAACTCTAGACATAGAAAAACCCCTCTCTCTCTAGAACACAGCAGAGAAACCATTTGACCCACATCATCATGAAACTTACAAAATTTAAGGTAAATGCCCAGCATGGATGTTGCACGCCATGGTCCCTCCCCCATGGCAAGGCCTAACAAATTGTTTGAGTGTGGTGATTCTCTTCCACCTTCCAGCAACCTTGGCAACTTCCAAAGCATAGCCTCTAGAATAAAGCCATAATTTTCACTGAATTCTTTTAAGTGTTCCTATCAGTGTTTTTTCTGGTTCAAAATTTCACCAAATTACAAAATATAAGAATAAAAAAATAATGTAATTTCTCAACATTCACTTAAAAAAATAAAAAGAACATCAAATAAATTTTTTCACTGCATTTGGACTCTGATTTTAATTTGACAACATTTTTTAAACTAATTTTTTACTATTTAGTCAAGTTCTAAAAACATGTCACTAACTAATGTCAAATTTGGTTATGTCCTCTTGTCAATCATCCCCATACCACCTACCTCGCAAAATTTGCAAGAAATAAATCTTGCTGTTGATCCTTGTACACAAAGTGAGTTCCTAGAGTTCCCATGGGCAAGTATATTGATCCAAAGATATGACCCAGGTAAGGGTAATAAAATGATTCAAAACTATATCACCTGGCATATATTTGTGTAGGTTTCAAAACATGTCCAATAAGCATAAAGGCGTACCTATATGCTTTGCAAAATTG
>Ga0209208_10006616_pt1 | contig 15948 bp, 13 predicted proteins | sample S1TSphfallax_3_FD_187694 | JGI IMG/M metagenome (GOLD analysis project Ga0209208, IMG submission 187694) | Host-associated microbial communities from peat moss isolated from Minnesota, USA - S1T2_Fd - Sphagnum fallax MG (SPAdes) (version 2) | ecosystem: Host-associated > Plants > Peat moss >...
AAATTGGTTAATTTTCATTCGAAATCACTTTTGGTGTTGGGACAAGCCGTGGGCAACACGGACTCACTTCACTCACCACAACCTAGACTTAGGGGAAGCCACCACCTTCCCCCATATAATATTTTCTATGTTGTTCCATCGCACCCGCATCCAAATGGCTTTTAGTCTTGGGACTCCCAAGGAGGAGTCCCGAAATTGTCCCGGATTAGACTCCCAGGACTTTGGGAGCTCATAACTCATGGCTCAGACCTCTGATTGGGATGAGGTCTAAAGAAAACTTGTAACTCTCCTCAAGAGCTTTCCAACGGTGTGTCGCACTCCACTTGCACACACTGGGGTCGGGTCGATTCCTGACTTTTAGTGGTCAAGAGTCAAACTGCCCCTTCTTTTTACCATAACTTGTGCTGCAGATGTCCGAATGGCTCATGCAAGGCCATTTTCGACATTTACACTTCAAGACCTTTTCAACGATATAAAAAACACCTCAAGGCGAGGTGTTTTGACCCCTGCAATCGAGCTCTGAAGTTTTGGGAGTCCCAGAGGACTCCAAGTTCCCACTTTTGGGAGTGCGAGTCTCATCCTCACACTTGCCTCAAAGTGAGGTTGCGACAAAAAGTGCTCCAACTATGCACTAACCAACTTGTTGTTTGGTTTTGTGCAGATCTATGTGAGTGATTAAATGCTTGTCATTCCTCCTAGTCCCATATCGGAACTCTAGCACATTCTTCTACCCCCAAAATGCTACGAGCCAGGGAACGTGTCTCCAACTCCTTACTCTTCTATTGTTTCACCTCAGACTCACATTTGAGTTTATCAAGGAACTTGGGGGTGTGTCACAAATGGACTTGGTATGGTTAGCTTGTTCATCCTTCCTTTGCGATATTTGGGACTTTTCATTTACATTTTGAAATTATGTTGTCCTTTGGTCAATTGTGTGTTCTAGATCAACATTCATTTTATGGAACTTTCTTATCAATTATTTTTTCTTTGACACTATTGCTGCTAGGGTGATGTTCATTATGCCAATATTGCATTGAAAACCTCAATTTGAAATATAACTGCAACATCGGTAGTCAAGGAATGAACATGATGGGCCAACATTCTCCTAGAATTTAGTATGTCACAAAAATGAATGATAAAAAATGTAGATTCAATAAATTTTTTACAAATCGTGACCTTGTTAATGTTCCGAAAGGAAATTACACCATTATATGAAGTTGCGATGATATAGTGAAAAATTATTTTCCATTTGATTCTATGCAAGACATGACCGCCAATGGGAAAATCTAGTAAAATCAAAAGGTGTTGACAAGAGGTTATGTTAAATTATGAATTAGGCAATTTGACACATCCATTTCAAACTTGCCCATGAACATACATATGTGATGGAGCTTATAGTTAGGGTCCAACCCACTTGATTGAATAAAAAATTAACATTTCAAGAAATTAAAACACCATGAAATTGTAGCTAAAGCTTTTAGGAGATGCAAATTTTATAAAAATTAAATGCATGTGAATATAGTTCTTATACATGGTTACTTTTTCATTCATGGATTATATGCTTGTGTATTGAATGTATGGATTGCCATAACAAAATGGAAATCAAACTAAAACTAATTAAGATAGTATAGGATTAGTAATTTGGAACATGCAATTATGTGACCATGCACTAAATCAACATTGCAATTTGCAACTGATTAACTCAAAAAAAAAAGTAGCACATGGAATATTTGTTGGAATTCTTTTTACTCCCGAATTTTTAATCCTTCAATGTTGCACAACAATAACATCATCATCTATTTCTTAGTGAATAATCTCAATTGTAAACATTATGCAAACCAATACCATGAAATTTCAACCACAAGGCACCCATCCTCTTACAACCCCATGAAAACTATACATGTAATGCAATATAATTGATCATGAGACCTACATTAAGATCAATTGGAAAAAATGGTTGGATGGGTTTCTTTTACCCTTTTTACATTAGCTTGGTACTACTCAACATGTTTGAAGTTTATTTTCTCGTCAAATTTTATGGGGTTGACCACAAAAGTTGCTTGATCAAGACTCCTATATAGAGATCACCCAATAATTTAAAAATCAATTTAGACTTCAAATGTAAATGTTTTAAATAACTACTAACCAGGTTTTGAATGAATTAGATTTACGTCAAATAAAAATTGTTACATTCTAGGTTTAGAAAATGTTGCATGCAATAGCAATAGATCTCTAATATAGATGACCTCTATCTTGATAATGATATTTGTTTCCAACATACATAACTCAAGGGTACACATACCTTGTAGCTTTTTCTTTAATAACATGTTCATCTATACATTCAAAACATACAAAGTAGAAAAAATAGTAAATGATCTCAAAAATAAAGTGTATGAAATTAACCAATAAACCAAGAATTAACCAATACATACCAAGAAACATAAACATTAAGAAAATCTTGAGCTTTAATTTTTTTATTATTATAAATGTCATTCTCTCATCACCTAGTCCATTATTATTATTTTTGTTTTGCAATTATTAAAATTTATCATGGAAGGCATTCTAATATTAGCTTTTCTTGATGTTTTGGTTATTAAACAAAAATCTACAAGAATTTTAACAACTTTGTCATCAAAGGTCTTGAGCAAGGAAGATCTTTCTTTTTGGGATCCAAAAAAGTGGGGTTCAAAAGAGCTCATTCAAAAAATTGACAAATGGAATAATTTGCAAGTTTTCAAAAAGTTGGGAGAGATTAACACCTCATGGCGATGTTTGTTATAAAATATTGTTGAATGGATAGCTTTATTGATGACATTTGAAAAGAATGATTTCAAAAGCAACGTGAGTTGGGGAGTTCGAGAGATGATTGTTAAGATGTATATGGACAACCTAAAACTTCTTATGAAAGGTTAGATATCATAAAACATAGAAAATCATGTAACATATATTAGTAACCCAAGAAATTTCATTAATGGTTGAGCTACATGTGTATGCATAGGGAATGTTTATTGAGGTGTGATCAAAACAACCAAGGGATTACTTCTAGGTTGAATGATGGGTGTGAAGCTTGGTAACAACATCCACACTATAATGGTGGTGTTCATATATTTTGCATTGTCTAGAATGTGCAACCAACATCCATAAGAACAATGAAATCCACCTTATATACACCTGCACATTTACCCACATAAATATGCATTGTGATGTTTACTACAACGAGATTAACATGATATTTGTTGCATGAGTTGGATATTTTTTAAGATCAAACAATGAAGATTAGAGGATTGATCAAACTTGAACTATATAAGACTAAAATCCTTCTTCATTGTGGGCCTTATGAACAATGTTTAAGATGACATTCAATGTACAACATAAAACATCGATCTTCATTTGTTGTTAGTACTTAAACATTGATGTCATATGGAGAGATGCAACAATGATCATAGTGAGAAGCAAGTGATTACAAAAAGAATTCTTCTATTGAGGTCCATCCTCTAGGTAGAAGCCATACCGTCCATGCCATGGCTATGAAGATTACCACAAACGTGTGTCCAAAATAGACAAGATCATTGCAACCATCACTTACCCTTTGGTGGAAGCGAAAATTACTTATATTATGAGGGAGGATGCATTTTATCAAAAATCTTATAGCATAATGCACAATTTGCTATGTTTTCCACATAAAAAGTTAATGTGCATCCATCTTCATCTTGCAATTCTTCCATCATAAACAAAAACATTCAATTTTCTTTGGTTTTTTTCCTTTACATGATTGAAAGCTCAAGCACTAATTAGTGCTCCTTTTTTGTTGCAACTTCCTCTACAAAACATATAGCTGCCAACTTCCTTTCTAATTATCACCTAAAAAAACATATGATGCAATGGGCCCACATGGTTATGAAGAAATGGACATCCAAACAACACAACAAAGTTTTATGGAAAATCAAATTAGTCAACATCATTATAATCAATCCACATTTACAAAAATATAGTTAAAGTGAAATAACAAATTCAAGGTTTAGACTCATACAATCGGTTGTGGAAGAAATTCTCTTCATTGTTGAGAGCTTTTCGGATGTTCATGTTTGCATCTATGTCATATAATATTTCCAACATGCTAGAAATACCCATGTTAAATTCAGAACAAAATAACTTGAAAAAAATGAGAAATAAATGTTTTCAAGGTAGAAGCTCAATGTTTGAAAGTTTAAAGGAATGTATAGGCTAAGGTACTTACAAATGACAAGTAGGTTTCTTGGGGCTTTCTTTTGTTGTGTTCTTGAAGGATTTTTAGAAAGAACATTTTGTAGGTGAAGCAAGGTGCAATCCTAGGAAAGTACCTATTCACAACTTGAAAAAATAAATTCATACATGGAATAGACCCTTCAACTTTTCATGGGAAGAGCTCCATGGCTTTTCATGGGAAGGAGAAAACAAAAATATGAATAGACAAAACATTCCAAAAAAATTAAAAGATGATTCCAAAATGGAATTTTGTTTATGACAAATTATAATTCAAAATGATTACGGAATTATTATAGTGATGATCACAACCATAGATCCTATCTAAACCAATTTCAACGAAGCATTATCATTGGAATATAAATAAATAAAATTACCCTATATGATGTAAATTTAAAGATAAGAAATAAAAGATTAGGAAATGAATGTACAATGTACATGCATCAACTTTTGGTATCTAAAATTGTAGGGCTACACTATTTAATGACATTTAATTGACATGCATGGTGTACCCAAAAAGGTAACCACAAACCTAACAACATGAACAACAAAAATGAAAGAGACAAGGAGAGACCTCATGACAATTATGGCCATAGGAATGATGTGCAAAGACATAAACATCATTTTCTTGATTCAACACTTGTTTGGAATCACTTAGATAAGCCATATAGGATTACAACTACAAATGGCCTTGAGGTAACCATTCATTGTTAGTAGATTTGAACCTTTCATAATACATTTAATTTTTTTTTCTTTGTTTCAAGATGTTTGCATCACATTAAGAATTCTTATTGTAAACTTCCAATGCTATGTGGATTAATCAAGAAATGAACTAATTACAACATGATACCCTAAAGGAAAGTAAAATGTTCCAATCTAGTAATGGCATCTACAATAAGAAAAATAGAATATTCTACATAATACCGTACAAAAAAATAAAAATTTTTTGTCTACCAATTACATTTACATGTAGAGAAAAAAAATGTCCACAATATACAAAGTCATAACAAATATAGTTTAATTTCAAGATGCAATTGTCTTGAATGATTTAGATCACTTTCATAATCTTTGTGAGGATCATGTGTTAAAAACTAAATTGCATCTTCAAAAGTATATGTAGTGTTTTTATTAAATGGCTCAAGGCAAATTGTAACCAATGAACCAACAAATATTCATTTAAAAATCCATTACACTTATATAATGCAATTTTGTCCATAACTTTCATTTTTGAAAAACTACTAAGACTTTCAACAAGATCAAAGTAAGGGATCACCTATTGACATGATCTACTCATTAAGCATTTTGAAAGAAGCATCAAGAATAACCATCTTGGTCAAATATTCTTCTATTGTGGTAATAATTTGACAATGAGCATTTTGTTGGATCAAAACAAAAGACATAATGATTACGAAGCAACGAAAACATGAACAATAGGGTGTGTTGTTGTTACTTAGAAGTTTACCTTTTGTGCAATTGTAGCAACCATGATGAAAGTATCGATATTCTTTGTTGCGATTTTCAATGCATTTCTCAAACATTTCCATTGCTTGGAAGTTTTCTCTTTCATTTCTCCTCACAATCAAAATTAAAGTTCATAACCTAACCATCCACAAGAAAACAACTCATTTTTGCATTCAACAAAAGCAAGTTGCCATGTGGATTTTGTTACACAAATACATTATGTGAGCAACGTAGTGTGAGGGTACCACAACCATGCTACATTAGAAAGGTGCATCATATTACATTGAAGCATTAAAAGAAACCAAAAAGAAGACAGATAATAAAGCTACTCTCCACCAAGCAAGAACAAGATGTATGATTACACCCTCTTCCATCTCCCTAGGAATTGATTAAACCTTTTTTTAAAGCAATTTCTGACATGGAATTATGAACATGAAGGTCCATAATATGATAGATTATGGAAAAACCCTCCTACAGCAGCTCCAATACATTTGTCAGAGGTATATGTGTAGGGTAATGCCCCAGGAGGAGCAGAGGATTATTGAAATAAACACCTTCTTAAAACAAAGCTCCAATAGGTAGGCCAAGGGAACAGGTCAAAAATCACAGAAGGGCCTATACTCACCCCCTTCTCTTATACATAAGGCCCTTTGGAGGGCATTCCATTTTCCAAAATGGCCTGCCGTCGTATTCTGCTTTATAAGATAATCTTAAAATACACTAAAAAGGGAAGAAATTGCCACCTTCTCTTCGCATCCCCCTCCCAGCACTGGCCCCCATTGCCTACGTGGTCACAACCGAACCGTCGAAACTCTCTCCACCTGGGATCATTCGATATCCAAAGCTCGAAAGCCTCCCACGTCGCCAAAGATTGACCTGAAATAACGGTTAGGGGGAAGAAGATGGAAGAAGAAGAAGAAGAAGAAGAAGAGGCGGCGGCGAGGCAATGGCGGAGACGATGAAGCGCGGTGATGCGCGTGCAGTGAGATCCGCACAAGGAGAATGAAGACGGACATTGCCGAATTCCCTTTCACTATGATTGCACTTGCAGAGATGAAACAAAAGAATTGTGATTGAAGGAGAAGTGAGAACAGAAGCCAGGAGAAAACGAAGACTTTCACAACGAATAAGCTCCTGCTAAAAAGGAGGAGGAGGAGGAGGAGGAAAAAGAAGAAGAGGATCATGGCAGGAGTTTTAGGCCCGGGAGCAATTGAGAAAGTCAAGTTCACGGTGTCAGTACGTGGGCATCAGTGGAGCTCTGCACGCCAAGTGCAAGAGACTCTGCAAGAATTTGCCAGAGTGATTCAGGTAAGATTTTGCCAGGACTTTTTGTTATTGCGGGAAGGAAAGGGACGGGAGGATGGATCCAAAGATTTGCTGCAAACTCCTGTCGTTTTCTTTCCCCAATTGAAGCGGATCATCTAGTTCCTTAAGATTTTCGTAAGAGTTTCACAAATTTGGAGGAGCTTCTTGACAGGCTCCGAATTGTTTTGTTTTGTTTTGTTTTGTTCGTTTGTTTGTTGGTGGGCAGAGAAACGCTCGCCGCTTAGACTTCATCGGGGACGGTGACAGTATCCAGCGTTTGCAGCTGGCGAATGCTGATGGTACAGAACCAGAAGAGCTTGATGTGGATGCAACGCTTGAAGATGTCATCATTTGCATGGGCCGCAACAAACAGTTGGTTGCTATCGTGAACTCCTCCAGCAAGTCTAGTCCTCCTCCTCCTATTACAGAATGCAATGGACGTCCGGATACTGAAAAACTCGGTCCAGCTTCGCCTATGGGGTTAGCAAGCTTTCACAAGCCTAAGGCAAAGAATGATACTCCTCCAAGCAGCAGCTTGTATGGGTCCTTTGCCACTCCAGGTGCTGCTAGCTTAGTTCCTGAAGATAACAACACTGAATTACCAGGAGTGGGAGTCAAACCCTTGCAGGTTCTGCTGAAGAATCATGGCAGTGTGAATTACAAGCCAACATGTGATCCAGCACCCTTGAGAGCCCTGAAGATAATGCTTCCTTCATCTGACCCTAGTCCTGCAACTTTCCATGAGGAGGTATCATGTGCATTCACACAAGAGTATGAGCCTTGTGAACCACAAGTGGACTGCCGGCAGCAGCTTCCAGCAATGGCCTCAAGATCTAACAACTTTGATGTCAATGGTGGTGGAGTTGGTGCATGTGCCAAAGGCATGCAAGTGGCAGGAGCCATGTTCAATTCTGGTCTAACTCCAAGCCCAGCAGAGCTTGCTCAGTTCCTTGTCCGAGGCTCCACGCTGCCTCACCAGGTAAGTAGCAGCAGAGGTAGCAGCATATCAAATGGAATCCCAATCAAGCCTCTTTCCAACCAAAGCACACCAAATGCAGGTTTCCAATCTTTTGGTTCTGAGCTTCTCAGTCAACTGCAAGTGATGCCAAACTCTCACATGCAATGCTCAACCGGTACTCCTAATATTGCAATGCTGGCTCAGTTTTTGGCATCACAGCTACGAGCGTTTGCACCAGTGCCTGGGGGTGCCCATCCATCAGCAGATTCTGCACCCATTTCTCCTACTCATAGCAAAGTAGTTGCTCCAACAAAAGAAGTGCTTGGACCAACTGTGATGAAGCTTACTCCTCAGACTGCTGGGCATGATGCTACTCAATGTCCTGAAACTTCTCTCCCTGAATTCAGATCACCAAAACTTGCAGCAGTTGCTGCGAGAGTATCAGTTAGTGAATCTCATGAAAAGGATCAATCCTCTTCTTCAGCAAATGCAAATGCCACAGCAGCACCATCCAGTGATGGCATTGATAGTGAGCAAGTCAATGGCCAATCGGATTTGATATTCCTGGTGAACAGAAGAAGCAAAACAGTAGGTGCTTGTTTCTTTTTTTTCTGTTTCCACACAGTTTTCTGGCATCAATGCTTACTGAATGTTTAGGAATTGATGCTTTCTCCTAATGCCTGCTGCTCAAAGGTTCAACATTGAACACCTGGAAATGGTGGCCCCATACAGAGCCCAATGTTCAAGAGATCACATGGAGAATCATTTCTTGATTCACAACTCCCATGCAATTCATTTCTTATTTTTGTTTCATCATCTGTCCAGCCATGATGCAATATGTAATTTCTCAATTGATTGTGTAAACATGGGAATTGCAGGGCCTTGGCACACATCATTTGAAAATGTCTGATCTGTCTGCATATTTTCATCTTAGTGTTGTTGATGCTGCCAAGAAGCTTGGAGTTTCTCAAACAACACTGAAAAAAGCATGTAGGAAGTTTGGTCTCAAGCGCTGGCCTGGCCGCAAGGTAACAAACACAATTGGTTGCAATGAACCAAGTGCCAAAAGGACAATCACTTTCCTGATTCTGTTGCTTCCTGCAAGGTTGTGATGATCTGGGTGGGCGGGCTCTTTGGGCATTTATGCATTAACTATACACAACATGTCGAAAAACTCTGCTTGAAATACAACAACCCAGTGATAGTGGAGCTGTTCTCTTAATTTGCAAGTCTTTATCAGGTATCATCAGTCTGAAGATTGTGGTGTCAGGTCCGGAGCTTGGAGAGCACCATACATGGTCTGGAGCATACCATTGCAGTTGGACAAGGAGCTGGTATGGAGGAATTAACAGAAGCCTACATGCGGTCTGAAGTAACTAAATTGCAGCAAGAAATGGACCAACTTGTGCATGGAACTCCTGCTCAGGTGGGTTTCATGTATGTTGATCTTCTCATCTAGTAATTTCAGTGGTTTCTTCATTCACTTTAAAGAGGCTTACTGAAATTATTCATGTCTGTTTGGTGTATGGTTGCTTGCAGCATTCTCCTGTTGTGCGAACAGCAGATCTGTACAAGCGTCTGTACTCACGGGGATGGCGGTCTAAGTATCACAGCCCCTGCAGCCGTTTTGATCTTGATCTCAGCAATGCAAGCAATAACAATGAGATCTCCATCCTCTCCCACTCCACCAGAAAGCCCACTGAAGCTACAAAGCTCATGAACTCAGGTTGCAAAGCTCAAGATGGAGCTTTGCTGGCAAATGAACAAGAACCCATTGCCAATAATCAAAAGCCTAATGTAAACCCCAAGAAGGATTTGCAAGATCTCCCAACTATTGCTGCTGTCAAGGATACTATCAGCAATGAAAGCAATGAACCTTTCCCAAGAGAATCCACCAAAGATACAAAAAATGTGGAAGAGAGTGCTAAAACTGTACTAGTGGAGAATGGTGCCACCAATGGACTCATCTCCACCACCAAAATACATCATATCCCTTGCTTGGACAGAGACCAGCAACCTGTTGACAAAGACAAACCCTTACCTACTGAAAGGAGTCCAAAGAGGCGTAAGAGAGAGTGCAGCAGGACTGCAAGCGAAGCACAGGGGCGTCCAGGTCTCAGATCAGGCGCTTGTGCTTAAACCCCTTATAGATATCTATTCATCACTCTTGAGCTAAATTTGCTGTTGGGTCAAAGCTCATCTTACATTGATAAACTTTGCAGCTCTACTACAGTATTGGAGACTGGATCTGGAGACTGCAAGGCTGAAGCTACAGGCAACCTTACAAACTTTGAACAAAACATTTTATCAATTGATCTTTGCAAACAATTTAAAAAAAAGATGTCAGTCCTAACCATGACTTTGTTGTCATCAGTAATGACAAAATGCACATGGTAATAATGTTGTGGAAGACAGAACTGCATGGGATGATGACATTTGGGGCAGCTCCATGCATAGAGTCCATTGCACCACTGTACTGGACACACAGGTTCATGAAAAAAATGTAAGCTTTGGACAATAAGATTGTGATGATCAAGTTCACAGAGACCAGTATCCTCTCATGCTGACCCACCTGCCATGAACAGTGATCTCCCTTCGTTTTGTTTGGCAAACCAAAACCAACCAAGTGCAATATGCATGTCTTCTGAGACTTGGGTATAGAGGGTTCTTCATGACAACAAGAATTGCTTCATCTCCATCACTCAGATACAAAAGCACATGGGTACTTATTATGCTTGAATCTCTTCACAAATTCCTCTAAGCTTTGGTTATGTTTGTGTGGAAATGAAGCTGAAAAGTATGTTGGTCTTTAAGCTTTTTGATGTGCAATTGCAAGGATCTTGGTCTTCAGGCTTTTCAATGTGCAATTGCAAGGATCTTGGTCTTCAAACTTTTCAATATGCAGCTGCAAAGATCACATCAGTCTTTGAGCTTTTTGATCTTGGTCTTTGAGCTTTCTGATATGCAAGTATCAGATCAGTCATTGAGCTTTTTGATGTGCATTGCAAACCAAGCTGTTGTATATTATCTATGAATTTTTTGCAGAGAAATCTCCATAACAAGAATTGCAAAACCAATGCAAAGAAGAGGGTTGATGGTTTCACAAAAAACAGAAAGCTCACTACACCTAGTATGTGTGTTTTGAGCAGAAACTCTTTGACAGGTGCTTTTGCCCTCAGCTCTTGAGCATCTCTCCTATGATCATCAGCCTTTGTTGTTGTGAATAAAGAAAAAAGTGCAACATCTCTCCTATCAGCTGCCATTGTTGCTGTGAACAGAAAAAGGAATGAGTGCAGTAGTGGAGAGACTGTGATGTCTTGAGAAGCTCTTGGTATGAAGCAGTCACTCTTCTGTTTTCCATTTATGAACTGCAAAGCGATAGAACTGGGGAATGCAACAACGCCTCCGGGTCAGGGGCGGCAAAGCTCTCATGAGCATCCCTCCACAAGAATCCTCGTTTTACAATCTGCATCCTATGTAAGAGTCCTAGTTCAATCAACGTGTTTCTGCTCTGGAGATGCTCCAACTGCTTCGAGGTTCTTCCCAGAGCCTCGAGCTCGTAACCACTCTACTCTGTGTTGATTTGATTTTAGAAGCCTGTCTAGAGAGCGAGCACAAAAGAGAAGATCTCGCTCGCTGTTTTGGTCCATACTGCGCCAGTTGCCATGATTCTTGGGGCAAACTACTTCCATAGCCCTTATCGTCTTCTTGCTCTTCTTCTCCTTCTTGTTCTTCTTGAGGTTGATGCCATGCACATTCTCTGGGGCCGCTCATTTTGTCGCCGTCTTCAGAATCCTCGTTTTCTTCCTTGACATCATCATCGTCTATCGGTGAGAGGGAGAGAAGCAAGTTTGCCATGATGAACTGAGAATTGGCGGGATAATGAGGAGACGGCGAAGGAGCAACTACTGTATTTCTGCTTTGCCGTCTTGTGGTTGAAGATGAAGCTGCAGAAAAGACGGCGGAAGTAGAGCCGAGAGAGGAGCTTGAAGAGGATGCTGTATCTGTCTGCTCAGAGAAGAGAATGCTTACAGGTGATGATCCACTTGGCTCGTCAGAAGAATCATACGTTTTCTCTGAAGCATCAGACACGTACAATTTGCCTCTGAAAGCATCCAGAGAGAAACAATTCGCTGCAGTATTGTATGACTTCCGTCGTCGCACCACCTTCACCAGCTTCTTGCAGATCCTGTCTGCAAGCTGTGCTCTAGCGTTTGGCGCTTTCTCCTCAGGTTCAAATCCGGAGAATGTGAGATGTCTAGGATCCAACACACTCCTCTTGCCAGCTTTTCGACAACCAGGCGGAGGTGGTAAGGAACCAAGAGCCTGTTCTTCAGCAGCAGCAGCAGTCGCACTCCCCTCCTCCTCCACGATGGATACCCCAGGTTCCTTCTCCCACTTGAAGGCAATCGCCACTGGTGACAGGCCACAGGTCGGATCAGGCGTATGATCTGAGTTTTCCTCCTGCATCTTGCTCAAGACTCCTTCCTTTCTTCCACCGGATCTGTTGTAATCTTTTCTACACGACCTCTGAGGTTTTGCAGAAGACGATGCAGCGCAATCAGAGCTCTCCTGCACGACCTCTGAAGTTCTGCAGAAGACGATGCAGCGAAATCAGAGCTCTCCTGCGCGACCCTCTGAAGTTTTGCAGAAGACGATGCAGTGCGATCGCAGCTCTCCTTCGCGTACTCTGAAGTTTTGCTGGAGACGATGCAAGCGCAATCAGGTAACAGTTACCGTGAGACGAAGTTGCAGAAAAGAACTCCACCGTTGCAATTCCATGGCAGGAAGCATCTCTCTGAGGAAGTCCTCGTCATAACAACGCTACAACAAAGTTGTAACGGTGGGAAAATTTCTGCAGGAAGTTAGATCTAGGCAATGGTTCATGTAGAGTGATAGAAGGCTTGATTGATTGCGAAGGACAGGTCCTGGAGGCGGCGTAGTTTGCTCCGGAGCTGAAGGTCCATAGCGGGAAATGTGCTTGGACTCGGCGAATTATTTCTTTCTTGACCTTCTCGCGCCGCTCCTTCTATTTTCCGGCTTTCTGTCGTCATTGAAGTCGTAATCTGTGCGCTTGTTGCGCCCCGACTTGGGGTGAGAACTGTCGAAAAGGTCCCTCTTCCTAGTTTCACAATCCGTAATTCCAGGAGAAAGAAGAACACGTGTAAAGACAGATCTCTCGCTCGTCCAGGGAAAAACGATGGACGTGGTGGGGTCACGGTTGTGAATTTCTTTAGACGTCGATGACAAGACGCTGAGCAGCGGCTGCGCGCAATTTGATGAAAGAAGCTGTACTGTGCGCTTGCTTTGGTGTTCTTGGCATTCACGGTGGTCATGGAATCGCGCCTTGTGTTCTTCTGTTTGGATGTCCATTGCCTCTCAATGCTAAAAAGACTGGTAAGATTTCTCAATGCAGTGAATTCTGTCGTGGGTCTCTGTCTTCTTGAAGGGTTTCAATTTGGGGATTTGGAAATGCAACAAGTGAAAATCCCAGCTGGAATTAGTACCTATACAAGTGCACCCCTTGGTCATGGATACAGATCAATAAGGAAAATGAACACAATGCAATGGTGGTGTATCCTTTTGTGTAAAGCTCTTTAGGGTTTAGAAGCCAACAGTGGCAGGTGACATTTGTTATGTGGCTTGCAGAGTTTTTCAAACATCAAAATATGTATTGGACATTTGATGCAAATACTACAGAAGACAGGTATGATGGAGAAAATAGTGTGTTCCAAGCTGGTAAGTACTGAAAATGTGCCTGCACCAAGTATGTACTATGTACCTTTCCTCAGATATAGTTTTTTGCTGATCCCTGCTGCATGCCATTGTAAAACCAAGTATCAACAACAGCATGGGTGTGTTTGCTGCTCACATTTCCAGATGACTCGTCTGCCTTTTACTCCACTCAGCCTAGGATTGTGGCCAGAAATGCAGATACTGATCAAGAATGTACATGCAGATCAACCGATGTTTTCATTAGCAGTGATCTGGAGATCTAGATCTTGTGCACATGGATTGATTATGGTCTCGTAACTAATGACCCATTTTGGGAGATAATGTAAAGTAGTTCCCTTATGTAAGCATTTGTTTCCACCATCATTGGCTGCTATCAGTATCTTTAATGGGTCTTCCACTAACAGTGAGTGTTTCATAAGTCTAATATATCCTACATGACTTGCATATACTTGGGTTCAAGCTTTGATGGGTGGCAGCTGATGGCCTTTAAATTCTGAGCCTCAATTGGAAACCAATTTCTCATTAGTGGTGGTGCTGTGCATGCATCACACTGGAGGGATATTTTGTGTTTCCTGCAGTACAGGAGGGAAGGCAGTCAACTTAATATGATGATTTTTCATAGAAGGCTGCATTAATGTTTCTGCTGAATGCCAAAGTTCTCTTAGGACATTGGTGCCTTAAACCACTCCTTGTTTCCTTTGCAATGCATTGCAGGTTGTAAACTGTTAAATGCCCTAGGATTGAGCTTCTGAAGTCAGCCAAGAATATTTTGTGGGCAGGCAAGCTTGGTCACAAGAACTGCAAAAGTCAGAATTGATGCCAATATTGTTACTGCTGCTGTGTATGACACCAGCATTGAACCCACAGATCGCTAATTGTAAGGAATTTGGTAAGCTTCTCAAGAACCTCTACTCTTTGGAATCATTGTCCCTGTCTAAGTACTTTAGGTCACTTCAACACTCATATTAGTCATTTAGCACAACTTACTAAATGACTAATATTATTTCACAAATGTCCTATTGTCTAAATATGGTGGTTTCAGAAAAAAAAAAATCCTCACACTTTGGTTCAAAAAGAATGTTTTCCTTTGTATGAGTTGCACTGGATTGAATTTTTTTGGGTCTCCCAAGTGGTGGAAATTTGCCAAAAAAGAAAAAAATGTTAGGTTATATTATCCCCTTCTTTGATGCATTCACAATAATTACTGTCCACAACACATGATATTTTATGTGATCTTTCTTTTCCATTGCTTGTGAAGTTGACTCCACAATGGACTACGCATACAATTGCAGTCATGGCATTTCCTTCTGTGAACTCTTGTGGAGCCACCTAGTGGGGCACATTAATTAAGATTGTCAACTATGCACCTGTAAAGCATCGGCACTTTTTCTTCTTTGTATTTCAGATTGCTCTCCAGCCTAATCTATTTTGTTTAATTTTTTTATGACTTACCTTAGATTTATCTCAGACTTACCTTTGTTTTATTGGATTTTTTGAAGTTCAAAACGTCAAATACATCTTGTATTGAGCCTTTCAAATTTTCAACCTTTCTTAGCCTATCAACCTTGGAGATCTCAAATCCGAAAAGCCCCCAAAGTGGGACCTTCTGACTGAAACGATTCCTGCCTTGAAAGGATGCAATGTAAGAACTAACATTTGACTGAAATTTTAACAGTTTTAATAATTGCCAATGAACAAAGACAGCACACTTTTACAAGACAAATTACAAATACAAAAGACCTGAATTGGGGTACATGGGAACTGCAAACCTATGTTATGTATATGAATAGAACCCCAGTTCAAATCTTGGATCTAAAAACTGCAAATTTTCTTATGATCATCAAGCTGATAAGTTGTGCATATTGCCCACCAGGAATGAAGGAGTGGCTCTGCACCCAATACTGCACCCGAGACGACATGAGATCCATATTGTACATAGTCTAGGTTATGTATAATACCTTTCACCAGCCCGTTGTTAAAAAATCAAAGAACCAGTTCTGAACCTTGACTGCTGGTTCTCAAAAATCATAGCACTAACTGGCTTTTGACCCTTAACTGGGTTTCCTGATTTCTTGAAAAACTGGGTCAAAGAACCTGGCCTGAATCTTTGGTTCTTTTTATGAAAACCACTACACCGTTTTCCGTAATTAATGTTAATACCAAATTAATGTTAGTTCCCATTTAATGTTATTAACATTAATGGAGGAATGGGGGATCTTGGGACGAGAAGGCAGCTGCACTGCTAC
>Ga0209208_10006617_pt1 | contig 15947 bp, 14 predicted proteins | sample S1TSphfallax_3_FD_187694 | JGI IMG/M metagenome (GOLD analysis project Ga0209208, IMG submission 187694) | Host-associated microbial communities from peat moss isolated from Minnesota, USA - S1T2_Fd - Sphagnum fallax MG (SPAdes) (version 2) | ecosystem: Host-associated > Plants > Peat moss >...
AAGAGGGAATGATAATTATTGATGAGGTGAATATTTGGAAGGGTATTTGAAAAATAATTGCAAAGATATTGTCTTTCATGTAGATGGTTAAGGGAGAGGAGTGAGATAGTTAGGCTTAGAAGAGGTATTTATTTTATTGCATGACATAGACATACATTTATGATGAGAAGAATTACATGGCGGATAGCTTGAAGCTAGAGACTCTGGATAAATCCAAGGAACATGGGCAAAAAATGGTGACAAGAATTCAGTAAAAGAGTTATTTACAATACGCGTTTGGGTGTTGTTCACCAGTGTTGGGTTGTTCATTGATTTTTCTTATAACTTTGACATTTGGTTTTAAGTTTTTGACAATTTTCAAAATAAACTAATTGCCTCTTCTAGGTTGTTTAAATTGTTCACAAAATTAGTGGGTTTCCTTAAAGAAACGGTGATTGGGTTCGTTCTTTGCGCTCCAGAGAACTGCAATTCCTGGTCCAAAACTGCTTCTTTAATTTTGTGAGAACCATTCTTCAAGGGTATAAATATCAATGTTATTCTGTTTTTATTTTTCAAGAGTTCCACTAGTTCTGGTTCCAATTCAAGGTTCACATTTCAAGACTCATGGTTCTTGGCTCTTCAAAATAAAATAAATTCCTTAGTGGGTCTAGTTTTACTTACTTAAACATAGCTCAAACCGCATTTAAAAAGAGGTCACTAGCACTTCACAAGCAATGAAAAGTGACAACCTCTATCAACTATATGCCTAAACCAAAAGAAAAAGAAAATGCATACTTGAGCTATGCTCCGAAAGTAACAAACTACATTGGACTAAGGCTAGCCTCCCAGTCCAACCCCAAAATCAATTATTAATCTATACCTGAATTGCTTCTCACACAAACAACATTTCAAACCCCAACCAAAAGAAATAATAATAATAATAATAATAATAAATTTAAAAATTAAATTAAATTAAATTAAAAGAAAATGAAAATGAAGAACCGGAGCCAGGATAAAAATCAGTTTAGGGACCAGTTTCTATTCTAGCCAGAGGCCAGTTCTGGTTCCTAACATTTTTCTTCAAAATTTTGATCTGATTAATCTGGGTACCCAAGAATCAAAACTGGAACTACCCGGTTCTCACCCACCTTGGCAGGGAACCTGACAACCCTGCTAAATACCTGACTTCTTTCTTTGAAAAAGAGAGAGAGAACCGCGCACACCGCAATGGTGTTGAGTGTTTGTGAACAGAAATATTGTGAAAACAAATACATTTGTGTTTTGATTCAGTCTACAGAGAGTGTCCCCATAGTGTAGAATATAGATGTGTGGGGGTTGAGTGAGAGCACCCACAAAATAATTGTAGAGACAGCAGCCTACTTTGTACCACAGATGTTCAACAAGAGGCTATCAATTTTCATCAGCAATTGCTTCATGCAACTCTCCCATCCTCTGCAATTCACAAAAGGGTGCCTTGATAATCATGAATTCCCTTGAAAGAAAGAATGTTGACAGGTAGACAGATTAAAAAGCCAACTGCAGCAACTGAGATTACACCAACCTAAAATGCCAAAACAGAAACAGTTTCTAAGACTGGGAATTGTCTGCCCCTCCAGGGAACATTCTTGGCTGTTATTGTAAGAGAGCATGTGCACTGAAGTTTTGGAACAGGAGGACATTCTGGACTCATTAGCTAAGCTATGGTGCAAAAGTATCAGGTGGTTGCCCCAAAAGCCTGCTTCCTAAAGAGTTCTCTTGGGCTCCAGCATTCTAACTTTAGCACCGGCTGAAATGGACTATGTTCAACCAGCAAAGAGTGTATAGGTGAATGGTGGAGGTGCACACGTGGTGGGTGTTGAGACAATTCACAATAACCAGCATGGTTGATCCAGTTAACAGACCTAACAGGGTGTTGAGACGATTCACAATAACTAGCATGGTTGATCCAGTTACCAGACTGATTGTACACAAGTGCTCAGCTTATGGGTTGCGAGGCAAAAAAAGAGAGTGAGTAACGAGGTTCAACCAACCAGTGACTTGGAATGTGCAATATATTTTAGAGGTATAAAAATATGAGAAGGCAGAAAAACATTTGATATAACTGGGGAGCTCTTGTCCAATGGCATGCTCCTAGCTAGAAGCTCCCTACAATGGGTTATAGAAATAGAAAAGCCTAATAATTTCCAAGGGTAAGTAGCCAGAATAACCAATAAATGTGACCTGGCCACGAGCACCACAGATGCAGATACCTACTTTTCCTCAGCCACAACAGCAGCCATGGTAGCATTTGTCATACTGCTCAACTTGTAATATTTGTTCTTCTCCAAATTTTCATGGCACCTACAACCAAATGGGATTTAAAAGGTTATTGAAGAATCAGAGAGTGGGTGCCATCGTAAGTTATAAGACAGAGGCTTCACCGTACTTTTCTTTTTCAAACAGATTATTAAATTTATTGCAAGGGAAGATTGTGAGTCACTTGGGTATGGAGTCTTCTATCTAGTCTAGATGAGAGTTGGTGGTTGGAAGTTGCCCCAGCTCTTCACTGATTGATGTATTGGAATTTGGGGCATGAATCATATGTACAAACTGTAAAGGACCTAATTGTAAATTACCTGACTTGGTCCTTGTTCCTCAATCTCCTCTATCTCTTGTGGGTCAAGTGGAATCTGAACAATTTTATTTGCTGATTTGAATGAGGGAGGGAGTTTTTGTGTGCAACTTGCATTACAAAATTTGGGGATGCAATGTGACAATTAACTATCACAATCAACCTTGAGAACCCTGAGTTGAGAATGTTAGCTCCAGCTCTTAGAGAAGGCCAGGGGGAAATGAGCTGATTGAGTTGAATCGATCACAAAATAATAAGAAGTAATTAATGTTTTAAGGGGTTTAATCTTCTACTTATTTTCTAACTGAAACAAAAAAGAACCTGTTTCCTTTAGGGAGAAAAACAGGAAGAGAAGAGTAGTCTTCATGGTGTATAAATTTTAAAGGTAAAAGCCAGTGTTGGTCTGGTGTGGGAAAACCTCTGTTATAAACCCAGTATTCAACTGGGCACAAGTTCCTTATCTGTAGGTAGTTGTGTGGTGTAAAAGGAGTCCTCAAGTGAAAAAGGTTAAGCACTTTCTGCCCTAAACCGGCAATTCATGGTGCAATGTCACTATTCGTGAGCACCCTGCTCATGTGCTGCTTGAAATAGTGTATGCTTGTCTACTTTGTTTTATGCTTGCAAGTTTTGCATTCATGGAAAGAGGAGAATGTGGGCATCTTGCTTGGAGGAGGAGCTTGCTAGTTGTGTGGTTTTGGTGTTTGTTCTTCATGATGTCAAGGTCCCAATTGGTGGATGGGATTGCTGAAGGATGAGGAGCTACTATTTTTTGAAGGATGGCGGCTCTGTTAAGCGAGGGGGATTGGTGAATAAAATACGAAAGAAAAACTAAGTATTTGATGTTTGGATTCTTGTTGGTAGGGAGATAGTGATGGTGTAAGTTGAAATGTAGGAGAGATGATTGCTCTTTGTGCATAGTATTGTTCTCTGCAATTCCACTGTGTTGGAGAAACAATGTACTATGTAATACTTTGCGACACCTTTTGTGGCATTGTGCAAAGTGAGATGGGAATTGTGATATTGAAGGAGTGAGTGCCCTAGTTGGCACTCTAGGATGGGAATCTATAGCAATTCATTTGTCGTGGGTTGGGATTGAAACTCATCAATTGTTTGATGCCTAAGATCTTGGAACAATGATGGGATTGCTTGCTTGTGAAAACTTTTGGGATTTTAGAGAAAATGGGGAGTCGTAATGCCATAAGGTAGTTTGTTGATGTTCAATGAAAGTGACACCAAAATGTTCTCATTCACCTAATCTTTAAGTCTTAGAAGTTAGGTTTGTGTAGATTAATGCAATCAAGGTTGTAAGTTGTAATAGGTTTAGATAAAAGTACTAGAATACAAATATAGTGTTGATACCACTTTTTATGTTGACCCTTTTTTTTGTATCAAAGCAAGTTTAGTTTGAAACAAATATGTAGTAAAATGTGATGCAGTGTAAAGAAAAAATAACTGAATCATTTAGTCATGACCAATTCTGATGAAGATACTTGTGTTATCAGGACTGATATTCAAGAAATTCATGAGCAACAAACCCATGTAAGTTTTGATGAACCAACCATCTAAGAGGCCCCACAAGTTGGCTTAGTAGTATTAAGGATTATGGGTTTTGGTGTGGTTACCATGATAGGTTTTGATCTTGCAAAAGCACAAGTAGATGACATTGCCATTAAAACCACGCATAGTGGATTCATTCTAGAACACAAACTTGGACCAAGATGCAAGATGGACCAAGTGGATGGCAAATTACAAAGCAATTCCAACATCCGTTCCATTTCACAACATACCTTGCGTAAAGATTTTGGATCTAATTTTTTGAAGATTGAAGAAGTACCTAGAGTGGGAGATATTTAAGTACCTCATTGTGCTAATTCTCCTGATCATTTTACCCATTTTTTTATACTTGGAGTTGAAATATTGTTTCATGTAAAAGACAAAATTCTTAAAATTGAAACTACTAGACATTCTTCATAATTGTTGTGTTGGAGACTGTGTCAAGATGTCAGATTCAATTTTAAATGGCAGTTGATAGTTCAAATGAACAAATATTTTCACTTACCCTAATTTCTTTTCACGATTTTATCCCCATATTTGAAGGAAAACATTAGGAGTTTTTTGGATAATGAAATACAAAAACCTTTATTTATTTGAATGGTGATCACGAGTTTTAAAAATTGGAATGGCATTTTGTCATTTGATGAAATTACATTTCCAAAGGAACCTAGTGTCGGGATAGTGGTTATCCGATTCACTAAATTCACAATAATTGGATTTGATCCAAGTATTGCTAAAGTTGGAGACCTTATAGTTGGAGTAATGCAATGAAGATTTTTCATGAAAGTTGCATAGTGGATTAAAACTATATCAAGGACTGATGGAAAGTAATGGTCCTTTGTACAAACCCAACAAGCCAAGTTCTTCTACACTATTTCATGGCCCTTTAGAGAGTTTGACCAACAATGAATAGTTAGATAATTGAATTCCTTTGTGCCTAGATTAGGGGACATATGGGTTCTAGTAGAAGTAGAAATAAAGTCTTGTTGTGTCTAGTTTTACAAACCTAAGATTTACAAGATGATCAAAATTGGAGACAAGCTTATAAGGATAGTGTATTTAGGTCAGAATTCACATCTTCTATGTTGGATCTTCTCTAAAGGTTTGTATGGCAAATTGGGTTGGGGATTTTTTGGCAAAAATATATATGTTTTAATATTAGGATAGATGACAACAAAATTAGGGCAGTGACATCAAAAAGAAAAGAAGAGGTATTTGAAATAGATGACTTAAAACAAATCTTTCCTTGTTAAGAATTTTTGTTTTCATCAATATGACCATCCTTAAGGGGATGGATGAGTTGTTTTGGGGAAAAGAGTTAGAAGATGTGTTTGATTGGGCAAAGAAACTGCATATGGCAGTAGAGGTTCATGAGTATGATGGGGAGAAGCTCTTTAAAATTTATTAATTCAACCTACAAAGGAAGGCCAAGGATTGGTATAGGAGATTGAACCCTGCACCGCTGGATTGGTAAACCTTGCGGTTCAAATGTTAGTCAAGTACAAGTGTACGATGGAAAAGACTTGAAAGTGAAAATGGACGTTATCAACCAAGAGCCTAAAAAATAGGTTAGAGTTATTATAATAGACTAGAATGTCTATTTGTGAAAGGAAGGATCCTAGATGTTGAAAGAGGAAGCACTTTCTAGCACATCTTAGACTATAAATTAGGAAGCTTTGTGTGGTACACACCTATGTGAACATGGATGAACTTTTGGATTCATCCATTGAGGTGGAAAATGTTATGGGTGAGATAGGGAGATGCCTTTTGAATCTTTGAAAGATGAGTGGGAGGATGAAATGAATGAAATAGAAACATCAACAGAATGGCAAATTCATGTTTTTAATGAAACATTGAATTTTTTTTTTAAGGGATCCAATGGTAAGGAGTTGGTTCAACTTGCAATTCCAAATAGCTCAAATTTATGTGAACTATGCAATATGATGGGACATAATGCTTCTTCATGTTTGAAATTTTTTGAGAAACCCAAGTGTGGTAAATGTAGAGGAGGGCATAAGATGGAGAATTGTGGACTCAAATGTTCATATTGTTTTGGATTAAGTCATATTGATGAGCGTTGTTGGAAAAAAATTAAAAAAGGTCTTCCTACCACTACCAACTACTTAGAGGTACTAGTCAATGATGAGGAGGCCACATTGACATAATTAAACAGACCATGTGGAATGAAGAATAAGAGTATCAAGTTGTTGAAATCTTATTATTTCTCTTGAAATTGACAAAAATGAAGAAAATCCAATTAAACATGGTGTAGGAGCACAAAGTAAGATTGAGGAAATAACAAATAATACCAAGTCCAAAATATTTACCCATTTTTTGGAAGGCAAGATATCACTTAGTCCTTTGGAGACAATTCTAACTATTCCTAATGAGTTGGAGTATCTTAAAGGTTTGGTGAAACTAGCGAGAAAACATAAGGATGAAGAAACTGAGCAAGTCATTCACATTACTACAGTTCTTATTGCACCCACCATAAAATGAATAAGCATCAATATAAACCACATCGGCAAAACTTTACATTTGATAATTGAGGTGCACAACAGTTTGATAGAAGGACTTGTAGATACAAGTGTATCTATGTTAGTGATGGTTACAACCATTGTTCGGGAATTAAGGATTATGCATTGGGTGTTAGGAAATGAAAACTACAAAACCACATTTGGTATTGTCACTAAGGCATTGGGTAGAATCATGGACATTCATGTGAAGGTTGGGAATGTTTAGTGCAACATGGTGTTTATTATTATGGACACTAATAGTTATGATGTCCTCTTGGGTTTGGTTTTTTTAATAGGTGTGGTGGTTGATGTGGAAAAGGGAATAATTCAAGTGCATAATGGACCAGGTATGGAAATTGAACTATTACCATTGACTATTGTCAATATGTTGTAACCTATAAGTGAGCAAAAACTCTCACACCATGTCAAAGATATTGCGAAAGGAATTCACGATTTCTCATTAATGGAACAACCACAATTAGAGACACTTATCCCCAATAATCCAAATGATGATCAAGAGTCTAACTCTGATATGAATGACTCTGGAAGTGAAGAAGAAGATGATCATGATAAGATCCTGCATGAGAAAATGTTGCCTATGGAAGATTTGATGGATTAGGGGTTGGATGATCTAATTAGGGTGGAAACCCCAATTGAAATGGTAAATTTGATTTTTCAATAGCAACATTAGTAATTGTTGGAAGGACAATTGACAAAAGATGACAACTATCCAATAATTAGATCTAATGGGTAGAAGTAGAATAAAATGAACGGATCACAAGTTTTGTTTTCAACCCAATATTATCTGTTCATAATTCAAAATCTAGGAATTCATTCAATTTTGTTGAGGTATCTCTAGATGGCAATAGATGGATGGAAATTTACTCTAGGAATCAATTCAATCTTGGATTGATAGAACTACAAAACCAAGAACTTTAAAAAAAAAAAGTAAGAATATCAAAACATTTTTGCTTGGCATAAAGGAGAATTGGGCATCTGTAATATGGGAAGACACACTATACATACATAAGGGTTTCCACCTTGTAGGATTTTTCTTGGAAGATTATCCTTTTGGGAAGAGGTTGAGGTGAACCGATAGATACAAGCAGTTATGCAATTGGGAAATATGCACAAAAACATGTTTGAATATGCTTGCAAACTCATGTTTCTGGTAAAGAAAGATGGAAGTAGGAGATTCTGTGGTGACTATTGACCTTTGAATGCCTAGACTAGACAAGATTCTTTTCCCATGCCTTTGATAGAAGATGTATTGACACAACTTGGGAAGTCTTCATGGTTCTCCACTTTGGACCTACAGTTAGGTTTTTGGCAAATCAAGATGGCAGATGAAGATGTCTATATGATTGTTGTAGTCATTAAGACAAGGTTTTTTGAGTGGAATGTGATGCCATTCAGATTGAAAAATGCAACAAACACATTCTCCAAGCCCATGGCAAAAGTATTTATGAAATGGAGTGACCAACTCCTTAAATTTTTTATGAATGATGTCAACATCCATAATAGAGATTAAAGTGAACATTTGGAACACCTCAAGTTGGTTTTTGAAAGGTTGAAGTCTGTTAAATTAAAATTGGGGAAATGTTATTTTGGGGCTCATGAGATTGTTTTTTCGGGGCATTTGGATAATGAACAAGGATCAAAACCAGATCTAGCAAAGGTGTGTGTCGTTTCTAGTTTTTTAATTCCTTCATCCATCATGAATGTGCGGGCCTTTTTGGGACTCACTAGATATTATAAAACATTTATTTAGGGGTATGCTAGAATTGTAGGTTCTTTATTTGATTTGACTAAAAAGGATTAGTTGTTCCAGTGGAATCGTCAATGTCAATCAACATTTGATACCTTGAAGCAGAAGCTATTTGAGGCTCTTATGTAGACTAGACCAATTTTTTTGAAAAACATTTATATTGGATGTTGACTAGTTAATAAAGGGAGTTGGGACTATTCTTCACAAAAGACTAGAATATAAGAACATGTAATCGCATATGTTAGCAAATTTTAACCTTTTTACAAAAATGTTCCCATCCCATGGAAGGAAAGTGTTATGCTTTAATCTGGGGGATTATGCATTCTAGACAATTTTTGCATCAAACCATTTTTTGTTGAGGACAAATCGCAAGCCTTTGGAATGGTTAACCACAATTTTTAATGCAAATGACAAAAGGGGTAGATGGATATTTATGATACAAGATTTTCATTTCAAGATTCACCACCACCCTAGGAATAAACATGCAAATGTTGAAGGATTAAGTAGGAGCCCAATTTTCATTTCAAATGAAGAAGAGGAATTATAAATGGAAATATCAGATCATGTAGTATATAGCTCCAAGATTGCAACAAATGCATGAATGAAATTCATGGTTGGTACATCCAATGGACATGGGGTACCAAGGACATTTACCTTGTTTAAGGCATCAAAGGAGTTTCCATTGGAAACATCAGATGGAGTCAACCATGAAAGAATGGTTGAAAAATAAGAATTGGTTTTGGGAAATATGTTTGAAAACCTGCTTCCAAATCATGCAAAGAAGAAATTTACATCTGCTAATTATGAATAGATGGTGATGAAGGTACAGTAGGATGTGGATGAAGGAATGAGGATTGGGAAATTTCACTTAAAGTCTGATTAGGAAAGTTCAAACATTCAAAAGTGTTTGGATATTTGGAAAGATGTCAACTACATGAAACTATTGACAAGAAGAAACATTAATTATGGTGTTTCCAACTTTGTAAAGAAGGATAGGGCAAAACATAGGGTTATGAAATATAACTGGCACAATGATGTGTTGATGTATCATAACTTAGTGGTACTTAGACTTGAAGAAAAAGAGAGCATTGTGAATGTTATACACAAAGAGATTGGGCATTTTAATGAGTAACAAACTTTTGCAGAGGTGAAGAAAAAATATTATGGCATAATATAATTGAACTTGTCAATTAAAAAAGTAGTTAAAACATGTTAACATTGCTAAATGGTAAGGGAAATTGGTAGGTTGTGTTTTGGGATTGAAAACTGAAAAGTATCCCAATATGCAATTTATTCTATAGGGTTGTGCTAGATACATCCAATCCTTTGCCAATTTTTTTTTATAGTAACAAGTATGTATTAATGGCCATTAACCATTATTCCAAGTGGTGTGAAGCCAAACGAATGGAAAAACACATTGCAATTATTATTGCCAAATTTTGGAAGAATAGATAATTTGTAGATTTGGGATACTAAAATATGTTCTTACTAACAATGGTGGTGAATGGATGGTTAAGTTTGATATGCTTTGCAAAAACTATGGGATCATTCACTAGTTCATTGCTCCCTAATGGCCACAATGTAATGGAATGGCAAAGAAGATGATAAAGACTCTAAAACATGAACTTATGGTTGTATCTACTGAAAACATATAATGATGGGATATTCAAGTTCCTAGGATACTCTTTGGATAACAATGTGGTATTCAATCAAGCATTAGATACTCACCGTAAATAATTTTGATGGGGAGAACTCCGAGGTTTAACATTGATAATCAACTAAGTAATTTAACATAGGTTGTTAATGATCAAGTTGATTTTGAAGACTTAACATTGTAGATGATAGCTAAAATGAATTTAATTACTAAATTTCATGAATCTTTATTGGAGAATGGTGATTAGGCACATGAGAAATAGAAATGGATGTATGTAGCAAGGAAAAAGGTGCATCATGTTTCACTCTTTCAAAGCGGGTGAAGTGTTTGTGAAAATGCGAAAACCGAGAAAAAAAATTCATTGTTAGCAAACTAGGAGGGTCCTTATTTGTTTGTTGGGTACAAAGATGAAAATAGTTGTCAAGAGTAGGATAATGGAACAAGAAAATGTATTTTCAAGGATAACAAGGGTTAAACTTGGCAAATAGCCAAACAAGATTTGCAAATTTACCATGTGATTTGAGGCGTGAATATATGAGGACATATATTTTCTATGTTGGGAGTGGCCACATATGTGACTTAAAAGGAACCCTAAAGTGAAAAAGATTAAGCACTTTTTGCCCTAAACTAGTGATTGATGGTGCAATGTAAATGTAAAGAGCATGCTGATCATGCGCTATTCGAAATAGTGTATGTATGTTTGTTTTGTTTTATGCTTGCAAGTTCTACATTCAAGGAAAGAGGAGAATGTGGGCACCTTGTTTGGAGGAGGAGCTTGCTAGTTGTGTGGTTTTGGTGTTTGTTCTTCATGATGTCAAGGTCCCAATTGGTGGACATGATTGTTGAAAGATCAAAAGTTGTTGCTTTTTGAAGGATGGCGGTTGTACTAAGCAAGGGGTTAGTGAATAAAAGATGGCAGAAGAGCTAGGTATTTGATGTTTGGATTTTTGTTGGTAGGGAGATAATGCTAATGTAAGTTGAAATGCAAGAGAAATGAATGTTTTTTGTGCATATTATTATTTTCCGTAATTCCACTGCATTGGAGAGATAATGTATTATGTAATAGTTTGTGTCATAAGCTGGTGGTGAAAGTGATACAAAACTCAAAGGATTCATAAGTGACACCTTTCATGGCATTGTGCAATGTGAGATGGGAATTGTGATATTGAGGGAGGGAGTGCCTTGGTTTGCGCTTTGGGATGGGAATCTGTAGCAATTCATTTGTCATGGGTTGGGATTGAAACTCATTAAATCTTTGATGCCTAAGATCTTGGGACGGTGATGGGATTCCTTGCTTGTGAAAACTTTTGAGATTTGAGAGAAAATGGGGAGTAGCAATGCCATAATATAGTTTGTTGATGTTCAATGAGAGTGACTCCGTAACATTTTGATTCACCTAAGCTTTAAGTCTTAGAAGTTAAGTTTGTGTAGGTTAATGTGGTCAAGGTTATAAGTTGTAACATGCTTAGATAAGAGTACTACAAAAGAGAGATAGTGTTGATACCACTTCTTATGTTGACTCCTCTTTTTGGCCACAGTTGAACTTAACTTTTTTGCTTAAGAGCTGTGTTCACAATTTCATTTGCACTTGTTGCCCAAGGAAAACCCTACCAGCCTGGGGTTAGGGTTCACAACTCTTCAACAATACTAACCCCAGTGCAGACATTGTTGTCCAGGATATGAGCAAACGAGGTTCAATTGGATGGACACATGAGCATCAGGTGTAAATGGCTGACAGATATGAAAAGATTTGCTTTTATAATCATGCAAATTTGAGAATCAATACTTGCTTGTGTACTATTGAGTGCATGATTGCTTGTGATTTTGCCTAGTAGCTATAGTCTGTTTAAGTATTGAAAGAACATACACAGCTAGACTCAAAATTTACAACAAGCAATACCATGATCAAACGATCTTGGTATTTGATCAATACATGCATAAACATATATCATTATTCACATTGGTATCAGGGTTTTTTTTTCCCAATTTTGTCAAGTGGCTGGACTGGTGATCATCCACAGGAGGAATGAGCCAAATTTGACTAGATGTCACCAGCAAAGTGAATTTTGTTTTTGGATCCCCTTTTGTTCTATCAACCTCCATGAACTCATTGTCCAAATCAGACAACATCTGACTTTTTACCCTCAAAATATAAAGGCGTTTGCATATTTTTCCCCCAAAAAACCCTTTGTGTAGTGTATTTCACACCCAACTCTTTTTGGTCACTGTCTTGTGAAAACTTGCTTGAAAAGATGTCACTGATCAGTGTAAGAATTTGATTGAAGCACTTTATTGATACCATACAAGGCAGTAGGTACTGCACATATCTGCTTGTTGATATTTGGAAGCCATACCCAAAATCAAAATGAGTGTCATTTTAGAAAAGTTCACTAGTTTAAAAGCTCTATACCAGACCAACACTTCTAAAATCCTGTTTCCTTCAGACAAAATAAAAGAAGAGTTTGCTGAAAAGTTTGAACAATTAAGTTGGAGCTCTAGCCTAATGCTCCTTCCTCATCAACAGTAGTCATCTATGACAAGAAGGGACCCCATCTGTCCAAGTAGCCCAAGGACCTTCTTCTGTCTCCCTCAGTTAGAACTTCGAACCTGCAAATATGGAATGGTATCATGATGCAGAGGTAATAAGTCCATGTCTGTATTCATGTCCATTTCTTCAATTCAATGGGGATTCATCATTCATGCATTATTCAGCTGTGCAGGCACTTTGTATAACTCCTTCTGTAAGCATCAAGTGGGTTGGCTGTATTGGACTGGATGTTCTAAGTAAGTTTCTCCTTCTTTCCAATTTGCTTATGTATTGGTAGTGTGAAGTGGGTCGGGCCACCAGGATGACTCGACATGGATTTTTTAATTTTAATGAGTCCATTGGGCTCCATCCATTGCTTAGACCCTTTGTTCAAGCTGAACCATGAAAGAAATTGTCACCTCTGAAGGCTAGATTTCATCACCATTTATGGCTTGGCACCCTTTCTATTAACACATCAAATAAAAAAGTATATAGTAATGAGATGGATGCCATACCAAGCTCTTGAAACAAAAATCAAATGAAATAGGAGAAGCTAACTTAGTGGGATAATGTGCCACAATTTTCTTTTTCAGAGAAACAGAGAAGTAACCTAAATTCCTATATCACAAGTTACAACAAAGTAAAAGGAACTGCTAGAATCAACCACTCATAAATGACTTAATGCATGATAACATTTCTTTGAAATCATTATGGTATAATTAGAGTACCCACCTTAGCCATACGACTTTCGAACTTGGAAGCTTTGTCTTGAAAGGCAATAGCCGAAGACATGTCCAAAAACTAAGCAAAATAGACTACAATTTTAAAAAAGTGATTTCTTCTATCAATCCACAATTTATTGTCTATTATTCCTAAAAGGATTCAATATGGCATGATTCAAGTTTAACAATGTGTTGCAAATGACAACCATAAGAAATGAAGTTATAATTGTCTTCATGAAATGGACATCTCAATTCCATCAAGCACATCACCTAGAAGTTGTGACATACGTGATCTCATTTGCAACATTGGGGATGCAAGCTGATCCATGATTGCTTCCATAGTAAAAGGAGGTCAACTCTATTGGGACTACAACCTAGGCATCTGGTACAAAACATGGTCATTGAATTGGTGGCTAGGATATTAGGTTGGAATTCTTGTCACCACTAAGGGTTGGGTTCAAAGAGGGGTTGGGTGGTTAAGAAAATAGAAAGTGAGAACGGGTTATCAGTTATCACATGTTGACCTCATTCATATAAACAAATGCTAGTGGTTGACTACTATCTTTAGGGGCATAACAATACTTGGTGTTAAGTACACAAGCTTGCATTAGTTGGGGAATGAGTCTTGGCGATGTTTTAAAACATTAAGCACATTTTGAGATTGTCATTATTCTCATGACCAATTCTTTTCTCTCTTTTCCTTGCACACACCTTAGAAGAGCCCCAGCTTTTCAAGATGAAATCATTGAAATAAAATATTAAAAAAATCCCTAACTTGATTTATAGTTAATGGAACACTTTGTTTGAGGCTTTGTGTGGAATGTACTGAAGTGGACATAGGATGACACTATAGTACTTCAAACAAAGGTTAATTAAAATGCACTAACTTCTGTAGGCTTTCTTTCATTGATTTTAAATAAAGGATCCTTAACTCAAAGTTGCCAACAGCCCTGGATGGATATCCCACCAACAATAAACAAAAGCAAATCACCCCTGCAGGTCTTACATGCAAAACAACATACGAAAAACATGATGCTTCAATGAACATTCTGTGTTTGCTAAACATAAATGACATTCAGATCTCTTTATTCCAGATACTGAAACCGAAAGAAATTTGCAATTCTGTAAGAGTACATCAAAAACTGAAAACCTCGTAGAGATTTCGTAGAATATGTGTAGGGCACCTTCTAACACATAATATTTAATCCACACCTTGCAATGGGGTGTGAGCAAGTGTTCTATTTTCACATTGGGCTTTATGAAAAACATGAAAGGCTGAAGGTTGCATCAATTTTTACACGATGGAAAGCATGCAAGTGAGAGCATTTGTGAAATCGAGCTTGTGCTCGGCTCTAGCCTCCCACTTCCTTATATTGGTGATGCCTTCACCCTTGGGATTTACCCTACAATAGAGGGGCATTGGAGATCAATGTACCGTATTTTCGATTGCAAGTGACCAATGTTGAGCTGTCCTTAGAATGAGGAACAGATACCCATGGGTTATCAACTCAAGAATATACACACTTACCCACCGGTTCTCAAACTATTCCAAGAACCAGTTTCAACATATGTAGTGTAGTTTTCAAATTATGAAAAAGTCAAAGAATCGGGCAGAGAACCATCAGTTCTTTGCCGGTTCTTTCATGAAAACCATTACATCTGGGAAGAACCGGAACAGCCAATTCTTTGATTCTGATTTTTTGAAGGGGAAAAAAGAACCAGAAGTTCTCTGTTTTGTGCAATATTTAATGAACCGGCGGTTCTTTGAAAAATTGAAGAGTTGCACAACACCACTGCAAGGGACCATAACAAGTATTTTACATTTCGGTGTATTTTATACGTGTATGGCGTACATGGCCCATTCTTGCCACCGATCTCGCGCGTTGTGGCCGCCTCTCCCCAGTGAAAGAGAGCTTGTTGTCTGTGGCACCGTCGCAGGGAGTAGGAGGACCATTGCTGCTTTGGTTTGGTTTGGTTTGGGTTTGAGGGAGTGTACTTGGATTGCAGGACTTGCGCAGGCTTCCAGTCTTGTTGCGCTTCCTTTTCTCTCTCTGGAGAGCGAATCTTCTTCGAAAACCGTCTTGTGTGCCTCTATACAGCGGTTGGTAGGGTTTCAATCCTTGGGGTGTGGATCAGCAGCGGCTTGCGACATGGTGCGGGATGTTGAGGAGGCTCTTCTGAAGCAGCAGCAGAGTTTGTGAAACGAATCAGATCTGTTGTCGCCTCCTCTCCTTTAGCACTGGTTGCTGCGGAGGATTCGAGGAGGAAGTGGAGGTTTCTTTTTTCTTGGTGGAAGTTCCATACAGAGCGTACGTGCAGTAGGAGAGAGATGGGAGCGGTGACGTCGTCGGTGGCGGCAAGGTTTGCGTTCTTCCCTCCCACACCGCCTTCATATCAAGTCATCGAGGATGAAGTAACAGGCAAATTGCAGCTGTCGGAAGCCGTGCCCCGTGACAATGTGGATGTTGTGAAGCTGGCGACTAAACGAGGAACCGAGATAGTGGCGCTCTATGTGAAGCATCCCACTGCTAATCTTACTCTGCTTTACTCTCACGGCAATGCTGCCGACCTTGGCCAGATGCACGAACTGTTCGTTGAACTCAGTGTCCACCTGCG
>Ga0209208_10006618_pt1 | contig 15947 bp, 8 predicted proteins | sample S1TSphfallax_3_FD_187694 | JGI IMG/M metagenome (GOLD analysis project Ga0209208, IMG submission 187694) | Host-associated microbial communities from peat moss isolated from Minnesota, USA - S1T2_Fd - Sphagnum fallax MG (SPAdes) (version 2) | ecosystem: Host-associated > Plants > Peat moss >...
AGTTTTTTTAAACAAAAAAAAAATGGAACCCTCCCCTTGGATTTAGCCTGCCTTGAATGATTAAGTGTTATAGTTGCAACTCAATTACAATAAATGAACAACTAAAAGATTTAACCCATATGCTTTGTTTTCAAATCCCATGTTACAAACTATATGAAGAAGGTATTTTTAATGTTTTCACATTAAAATACATGTGCCATTTTGGGATGAGCTTAAAAAAGCTTAACCTAAAAGCAAAACATAAAATAAAAAGTAAAATTTCGTGGCTATTATTTAGTGGACTTAATATTGTGCTTTCCTACCTACTTACCTACCTAGGTAAGTAGGTCCTACTTGTCTACCTACCTATGTAGGTAGGTAAATAGGGTGAATGCACATTTGAGTGGCTCAAAAATGGCAAAAATTATAGTCCTTATGAGTCTAAATAAGGTTTTTTTAAATGATTCAAATGGACATGGTTGTTGCTTTAAAAAATGTTATTATTTTAATCTTTGAATAATATGTGTTTAATCACCTACAAACTTTCCCAAATCTATGTGAAAATTTATATTTAATGTAGCTAATATTATTTTTAAATTTGGAAGTCCTGAAAGGAAAACCCACAAAGTCCATATGAATAATGGCCCATCTAAAGCTTTGAAAAACATATGTTTTTGGGACAAAAATTGCAACTCATATGGACTTATGAAAATATGGTCGAATTTGAACCATTCAAAAGTCCCTAATTATTAAATGATTAAGGTTTTCAAATAAAAGATTCATGATATGAGTTTATCAATTTGTATTTCATCATATATTGAATCCTGATAACAAATTTGTAATGTGAATTAATATAAAATTTTCCATTTTGTGATGTTCCAATCAGATGACCAATCCCTATTTTTCAACTTCAAAAGTTCATTATCACCAGTTTTGGTATCTTCTCATAGTGTTGCTAGTTATTTCAACAACCCAAAACAACAATCAAAGTTAGATCCCAACAAGTGGGACAAATTGGAAAATAGTAGCATCAATACCTTAACCCCCAAACATTAACACCTAAGTCATAGTTGTAAGCAACCTTTAAAATAACCCAAAGAGACATAAAAAGAATTTGAATATCCATTTCCAAGGATTATCAAATAAGCTACCTTCACCCCTTTTGTTACAAATTGTTTGTTGCAAAAATATTCATGGTTTTACTTTAGAAAAAATCACAATTGGTTAACCTCTTAAAAGTCTGATTAGTGAAAAATTAGCAAGACTATAGAAAATTAAAAAGGAAGAAGAATCTCAAAAGGTACCTTTAAGTTATGTCCAATATCAAGACCATGGTGGCAAAATGAAGAAGTATTTGTGGTCTATTTTTGTATTGATGCCTCCCCAAGCTCACTACCCATCCCTGAGCCACTTGACATAATTAATGCCTTTCGAACATCTATCAAAATGAAGTTGCAAGGATTAGAAAATGGATGTTTAAGATAATCCAAGAAGAGACTTTTATGCAAAATTATTGTCTTTTGGAAACATTGTTTGCTAAGCAAATTCAAGTCCTAAAAAGAAACCATGAAACCAACAAATAACTTGACAAAACATATCCAAGAAAATGAAAACATTTACCTTGCCTCAGTAGTAAAAAACAACCTAAGTTGGCAAAATCTCAATTTTAATGATTGTAAAAGTGGAAGGGTGTTGGCAATCTCATAGAATTCAAATTCACAAAGGTGCATGTAGATGGCTCAAATGTAGACTTTTTCTGCTCACTTTTTGCAATGTGGGATATCTTATGGTTCCTTCTTCAACTATGATCAAATCTAGAGGGTATTGATGGTGATTTCTTATCCCTAATTTTGATGACTTTAGTAGACTTCCCTAGACATTTTGATTTGGATTGCTCATGTATTGCAGGAGACCCTAAAGAATGAGCAATATGTAAATCTATTAATTGCTTAACAATATAAGCATGCACAACACCATTCATTTCCAAATGTACTTTGTTATCTAACACTACACTACCACTAACATCTTTCCTTACAAGGCTTTTTGGTGGTGCAAAAAAAAATCATCTTTGCTTTCAACCTCTCCCTCCCAAGTCAACTTCTCATCAATGGCATATTTCCCCTGCTCAAGGTCTCCCATACGACATTGTTAATATGCTTGGAAGAACTTGACTTAAACACACTAGCCCTTTAATGATCAACTACTATAATCCTAAACCCTAAACTATCATATTAAATTGCATGAACTAACCATGATTAAACATAAAAACCAGAAAAAAAAATAACACCAAAAAAATTATGGTTTGTGGGTGTATTTATTCCATGAAATGCCAATTTAAATATATCAGCAACTGCAAAATTGGTTTGGTGTGATCTGTACATTAAGCTCATACTTTTCAATCAAGTACTTGAAGCCTTCTTTAGTTCACCCTTGATATAATCATTCTCAACATGAATCCCAAAACTAATATCCATTTCCTTGAAGTGCATTTAATTCAAATCCACAATTCAATTTGTAATAAAAAAACTTGGGTGTAAAATATGACATCCATTGGCAAAACAAAAGTGCACCACACATCCTATTTCATCCCTAGTAATGCAAAGAGGTTCTCTCCACAAAATTACCAAATGGTGATGTGCAATAATGTGATTTCAAGGATGTGAAAAAAATTATGTCAACTACCCAACTCATTTCAAGTGTGACATATAGCAAAGTGTTCATTATCCCTTCCATTGTGTATATGCAAAGCCACTATGAATGTACAAATGAAATAGAAAAAGAGGGCAGTAAAATGTATGTCTTAAAAAGGGGAACATGAGACATTATTTCCTCGTAGAAAGTTTTTTAGCAAAACAAAATGTCCTATGGAAGGGAATAAGAAATGCCACTTCCAACTCAAAGAAAACACTTTTAATCTAGCAAGAAGGAAGGAAGGCATGTCTTACAAATGGGAACAAAAGATGTTGCTTCTTCAAATTAATTTTGTAGCATGAAGGAATGTCCTAAAGAAGGGGAGTTGAATCTTGAGGAAGGGTTTAAAAGAGCTAAAAATGGATGAGTAGTAGCACCACAATATTGTATGAGATCATTGTGATAGAATTTGGAGGAAATACACATAGTACCTAGAAGGAGCTTGCCAATCTTTGAGGATTTGTCGCAAATGGTGAATTGTTGCTAGTTTCTGTAAAGACCAAATATGCCTATTCATGCCAACCTTTGTGTTGAATTGAAGCCCTTCAAATACATGTTTACAACTTGCTGAGCTTTAATCCGAACTACCACAAACAACAGTGAATCATATAAAATGTGAATTGATATGATGCAAATGGAACATAGGGAAGGCCAAAACTTTTACAACTAATCCCAAGACACAACAAATCCAATGTAAGTAGAATATAGTAGTTTCATACTTGATGCATTGATTGACCTCTAGCAACATTTGAGTTCTTTTGAAAATTAGGTCAAAAAAATAATTGTAGTTTTTTTGACCTAATTCTTAATAGAACTAAAAAGCTTTTTAATCAACAAAAACTAAATATGGAGCATCCCATTTGACTTCCACACATAGCTAATTGAGCTTTTGTAGCTTGAACTTCCAATGAAATTCATCCACTTACCTTTGCAGCCATAATTCTTCCTTGTATTGTTATGCTAACTACATTTTTTAACCTACAAACCCTAAAAACACAAAATATTTCACCTTTGAGCTTTAACCCCAAACCTTAGAAACTTAAAAGGATTGATGTTTCATACATAAAGAGAGAAAAAGAAGGAAAAATCTAGACATTACACCAAAATGTGTCCTAGTTCACTTTAGGTTTCACTAAATTTTAAGTGAATTTAAACATTTTTACATGGTGAAATTGATTAACCCCCTAATGAACGAGGACCAGTTGATATGAACAATGAATTGTTTCATTACTCTTAGTGAAACAAGGTTATTCTCAAGTGAAATACAAATTTACCAAGCCATTCGTTTACTAGTTAATTAACTAGCTAATGGAAATAAAATAAAATAATTTAATTTAATATATAACATTAATGATAATTTCATGATTTTCAACCTATGATTTATTGACACATGTCACTACCTAGGCTAGGTTAAAATCCTAACCTGTGTAGGTGACCACAAATCAACCTAAGGACCTATTTTAAAGACCTAGATAGGAAAATATTCAGTCAACTTACCATTGTTGACCACATACAACACCACTCATGAAGTTTGATCCTTTGACCTTTAGAATGAAAGCAAACACCCTACCATCAAATCATTTCACTTATTTTGGTAATATGTTGCATTACATTCCATTGATCCTTTGACCTTTAGAATGAAAGCAAACACCCTACCATCAAATCATTTCACTTATTTTGGTAATATGTTGCATTACATTCCATTTACCAAATATTTTATTTTAAACATTAAAAAAACATAAAATTTGAAATTTCATATCTTATTGAAATTATGTTCAAATGAAATGATTTGAGTTTACTTTTAAAAGAAATTCAATAATGTACATAATTACATTTATTGCCTTTTGAAATTGTAAAATCATTTGAATAATTTTTTTTTGAATATCATTATTCAATAACATTTCAATGACAATTCATTTGAATTTTTTTATAATAAATGAATAAGATTTTGCTAATATAATAATACTACCTATGTTAAACTACTTTCAATTATTATACAATTCATTTGAATTTTTTTATAATAAATGAATAAGATTTTGCTAATATAATAATACTACCTATGTTAAACTACTTTCAATTATTATATGGCTATTTTTCATTAATTTAAATTATTTCACCCTACATTATTTATGACTATTTATGGTTATTTTCAATTACTTTTGGCTATTTCACCTTATTTTATTATTGGCAATTCTAAGTTATTATAGGCTATTTCACTTTAAATTACTTTTGACTATTATAGATTTTTTCACCTTGCATTATTTTGGGCAATCCTAACCAATTCTAATATGTGGCTATTAATTATTTTTTTATTGGGGCTATTGGTGGTTATTAATGGTTATTGGTGGCTATTCTATTAATGGCTATTGGTGCTTATTATTGGATATTAGTAATTATTTTATTGATGGCTTTTAATGATTATTTTATTGGTGATTATTAGTGGTTATTTTATTAATGGTTATTGGTGGTTATTGTATTATAAGTTATTGTTGGTTTATATGTTACATTACGACTATTGGTGATTATTGTATTATAAATTATTATTGGATATTCTATGTTATAATATCATATGCTATTGGTTGTCATTATATTATATATTATATTATTTTAAGTTATTATACTTAGGATAAAATAATTTATAATAACATTAAGTAGAATGACCTTGAATAATTTAAAGTATAACTTAAAATAACATATATTAACTTAAATTAAAAATAACCTAAAGTACAACCTAAAGTTAATTGAATAATATAATTTAAAATAACTTAAAAACTTATAATAAATTAGTTAATATACCTTAAGGTGAAATAACGTATAATAGTTAAGGGTATAATAATTTATAATAACATAAGGTATAAGTTAAAATAACTAAAGTAGGTTAAAATAATATAGGGTATATCATAAAATAACATATATGAAATAATTTAAAAACATAAAAATAAACCTATTTACTACAGTAAATTATAATAGTGAATTATATTAACTAGTAATGAAACATGATATTTACATATTGATATTATAATGAAATAACTTTCACCATGGTGAAATCAGTAAAATGCAATGAACTTATTTCACTTTTAAGGTCCCATAGTGATTTGGGCTAGTGAATTGCACCCCACTTTTGTAGTAATGAGGCAGTTTGACACTTTAAAAAAATGGCAAAATTGCCACTTTCCTAACCATGGAAACGATATAAATTAAGGTTGTTTTTGAAATGAAATGCAAAGCATAAAATGTAAAACAAAAATTGGATACATTTGCTCCAAGCTTCAAATTCTTATCATACTTGAAAATTTTCTTGTTACTTGAAAACTTTTAAAAGCTCGAGCTATAAGAAAACAACTCAATAGCAACAACTACCATTCTCACAACATTAATTCGAATCTAAAAGGTTGTTTGTGTACAAAAGGAAACTTGGTTACAAATGAACTAATATAAAACACTTACACCTGAAAACTTTCTTGTTGAATTTAGGAACTTATGAACTGAACCTTCCCAATGTTGATAACCTCCTTTTCCTTCTACAATGTGTTAAAAACACAATGCAACATTTGTTTCACCTTCAAAGCCCACCAACGTATTATAATGATGCATACAAAACACTTGAAGCACCAAATGACAAATTACAAGCCTAAAAGCCTTGATGCGCTTGAACTCATAACACAACAAGTTATGACCTAATCCTAGACTTCATGTACCTAATATTTATGAAACTAAACATGCATTCATGACACAAACCCCAAGGCTATAGTGCCTGAAATGTCGACACCAACTTTTTTAAATGACTATTTTACAACATACAAATTATATTTTCAGTTATTTTAGGATTAGGCCACTTTTGGATGAAAGTGGCTCACCCTTAGTGTGTTTTTACCTGAATGCAGAATATGAATGTGTGTCAAAATTGTTTAATGGAGAAGTAAGAAAAATTTATAAAATAGAAGAAAATATCAAGTTTGCAAAGTGCCATAAAATTGGTGTGAGAACACTTGTCAAAAAGGTGTAAAGGGGTTTGCCAAAATCATCATTGAGCATCCTTCTTCCTTCCTAGCTTATAACCACAATTGATGTAGGTGATCTCCAATCTTGCATTTGGGTAGGTGGTTGTTCATTTTGTGGTTTGTCCTTTCAACCAATATGGGCATGGACTTTAGCATATTATAAACACCTATCACTTGAAGAAATCTTGTCTTTTGCAACTACGAAATCAATGACTAAATGTCCTAAATGACTAGTAATTAAATATAATAATAGAGTTTTATTTCAAATCCTAAATGTAAAAAGTTGGAGTTATATATTAGTGGTGCATTTGACTAACAAATGATGATGTGGTAATAGGAAAGATGATGTCATTTTTCATTACAAATTTTTTTCATCCATATGGTATACATGATTGATGACAAAATGACATGGATGTCCAAAATATCATATGAAAATGTGATTAGGATAAAATCATTTCAAATATAATTTTTAAATGACTATTCAAATGATGTGAACAAAATGATGTGTCACTACATACATAATGTGATCATAAGATTTCTTACAATGATTCAAAAATGACTATCAGTATAAGTTCACACATAAGGAATTACAACATGTAGGGAACTGATTTCAATTAATATTACACGTATAAGTAATAGAAATTATTATGTTATATATTTTTCTTGAATGTACTTAATATATGATGCATTTTAAAATGTTTTATATGAATAAATTAATTATTATAAATTGAAATGAATTAATAAAAATGATATACTAAAAATGATTTTTATATTATAATCTAAAAATAAAATAAAAATGTAAGATATGGTAAATATATAATTTATTTTTATTATATTTTTATCATCAATTTAAGTAAAACTTTATATATTATATGTACATAAATAAATGTTACACACTTATATTAAAATATATGTGTAAATTGAATAATTTTATACTTTCAGAAAATTATTCAGTATTTAATATTTAATATTATTTTAAAATATAATTAAAATATGTAAATTAAATGTATAAATCAACTAAATATGATTAATATTTTTTAAATTATATATTTAATAATTTTTTTATGACCCATTTACAAATATTTTATGTGGATAAATTTTATGGATTTATATGTATAAATTAAAATTTATTAATAAAATTATGATATATTGGGAAAAAAATTGTATAATATAATTTCATAAATCAAATGAAGGCCCAAGATATGAAATATATATTTTATTTATTTTTATACTACCCACAAAAGTTTTTCAATTCACAAATCATGTGTTTGAATTTAATTTTTTTCCAAAAAATGATCATTGAAATATTATTTAATAACAAAAATCAATTTTTTTCTTTTGAAACAATTCACATATATATATATAAATATAATTTGTGTACATTATTAAAGGAACTTTATGAATAAATTCTTAATTTTTTCATTTGGACAATTTATCAATAAGATATGAATCATCAAATTTGAAGTTGTGTGTAATGTTTATATGAAGTATGGTCTAAAATTGTTTACACAACAAGTGGGGTGGCTTCATGGTAAAGTTGTTAATTTCCATCCTTGGGGTCCAAGGATCAAATTTGACAAATGACATTGTTGTGGTCAATGATGGAATATTGACCAAATATTCCACACTTAATTAAAGTACCTAGCTTAGTTGGTGGCACATGTCAACAATTGATAGGATGAGAAATAATGAAATTAAAAATAATGGGAATTAAAATATTTTTATTATTTACATTATAATAATATCAACTATTATAATTAATAAATAAATAACAATTACACAATGATTAAACTATGATTAATGATTTCACATGTCCTCTATGACTAATGAATGAAACGTGCCACATCATCGACACATCATTGTGCCACATCATGTCCTAAATGACTATTGTCTTCAACGACTTGTCCATAATGACTTTAAGGTTATAAATCATTTTAATCTTCTAATACTAGAATACCAATCATAAATTCAATCATATATTTAAGAATTCTTTTAGTGTGTATCATCCATGGTGTGCAATGGTCCATTTCAGCACATCCACAAAGTGTGGATCCATTATGTGTTGAAAAGATGCATGATAGTTGGTGGCTTTATAGTGGTATAAGAAAATCAAGGCCTAACAACATGGAGATTGAAGGTCAAAAATGCACTGCCATTTATGAAGTGGCTAGCAACCTAGGTGCACTTAATTCTTACTAGTATCTACATTTTCAACTTGTACATGTAATAAAAAGAAATTTGTTATTTTAAATGGTAGCAATATTTGTAATGGAAATTATATGAATTGCATTCACAACATGACTTTTTTTTGTCAAATGGTTCATTTAGATGTACAATACTCACCATAGAAATTTGATGCCTTTGTAATTGTGATGTGTGTGTGTAAATCTTGCTTGCATGTTGCATTTATGTTCCTTGTTTTGCACTCCACATTACAAATGTGTTAATGGTTGGACTACATAATGCTTTGAAAAGCTATTTGAATACATAATCTCTTATGGTGGCTTTCGATTTCTTTTATATGTGCAAGCATGGAGTTTAAATATGCTAATGTGGTATTGGATGGATTACAAAGTCCTTGAAGAGTTTGTGTTAGTACATTATCTCTATAGATAGTGGCTTTTCACTTCTTTTATATGTGTGACCATGTAGTCTAAATGTACTAATGTGGTGGTAGATGGACTGCAAAGTCCTTGGAGAGTTATCTCTATAATGTGAATACATTATCTCTATAATGGTTCTTTATTTCTTTTATTTGTGTAAATATGTAGTCTAAATATACTAATGTGGTAATGGATGGACTATAGAATCCTTGGATAGTTTGTATGAATACATAATCTCCATAGATGTTGGTTCTAGACATCTCTTATATATGCAAGTATGTTGTTTGAATGTACTAAAGTGATAATTGATGGACTATAAAATGTTTTGATAATTTGTGCATGCACATTGTCTCCATAGATAATGCTCTTGATTTCTTTTGTATATGCAATTATGGAATTCAAATGTAAAAATGCGATGATGGATGGACTATAGAGTCCTTTAACAATCTATATGTATGTACAATCTTAGTTTGTATATGTGTGAGTACATTATTTTTACAGGCCCAATGAGTGTTGATTTATATACATATGCTTATGGAATCTAAATGTACCAATGTGTTTATGGATACATATTGCATAGCGATTGATTGTCTATGTGAGTATACATTTATACTTACATAATGATTATTGCATTGTTTTACTTATTATTATGGGGATTCATAAATGTATTAATTATATGTTAATGGATCTGGATTATAAAATGTTGAGATAGTCCATGTGTTGAGACATTATTTGCTAGAAATAGAATATGTTAAGTCTATGTGTTGCAATGGATGGATTATAGAAGATTGAAACTTTCTATGTGAAAGACCAGTTTTTTTATGTATTGACCCTGGACTTGTATATGTATATGCTTGTGAAGTCTAATGTAGTTTGATTCTAATGGATGGACTACAAAGTCCTTTGAAAGTCTATTAAAATGTACATATAATCTACACTAGTTGTGTAAATTTGCTTATGGGGTTTGAATGGAGTCTATTATTTTTCATAACATGTTTACTTCAAATACTTCTTGTAACTTTTGTGTGTAATTTAGGTCACTTTTATTATACTTGTTATCACTAGATGTAGGCATGTTATATGTGTTTTCGATGAATTGCGTATAATAATCTTTTTTTTATTTTGATGTTGTGATCTATTTAGTAGGGAGGTACATTCACAATCAAATGAACCACTTAGTACAAGGCCCAAGCGCTTTGAAAGGATTAGGATTTATCACATTTGAAACATGGTTTACATATTTTGATTGGGGCTTATTGTAAGATGATAATGTCAATTTTAAAAGATTAATCCATGTATGTTTCCTTAAAAAAATTAAATCAAGTATAATTAAATGTTTTTATTGAATGATAATTCTATAGATAAATCAAATGTGTGCATTTCAACAAAAGTAAACATCTCAACATTTATTTATTTATTTATTGTTTAAAACCCTTAATGATATATTATAATGGGTGAAATCATGATCAAGGGTGCCAAGGTAAAAGTCATTTTCCAAGGACTACACATGACACATGTCATTTTTACGTTGGTTTATAACTTAACATTTTGTATTTTGAATACCCCATTTAGCACTACATTTTAAATATAAAAAAATTTAGAATAAAATTTTCTTTTATATCATTTACATTATGCATTCATGCCCTTGATCCCATATATATGAACAACTTTTGTTAAAGTGACATTTTCAAAATCCATAATTTTTAGGGTCAAAAACACTTTTGGATCAAATGTGCTAAAATGAGTTATAAAAACAATTTCCATTAGTTCAAGTCCTTTTTCCTTTCTAATCATCAATGTTAAAATCTTTTCCAATTTTCAAAAGGAATTGTGCACATTTGGTAGAAAAAAAAGACATTTGAAAAAACAAAAACTATCCACTCTAGAGGTTTGAGTGCTTTGAACATGCAAAAACATTTTTTATTTGTGTCAAAATTTGAGCATATAAACTTTGCAATTAATGAAAAATATTCCAAGAAACTTTATGACAATTCAAACTATTATGTTTATCTTGTGATTTTTCAAACATATGATAATGCAATTTCAAGGAGTGTCCACTCACTTGGGTGGCTCCTTTGACTGTGATTTTACTCACATCAAATTTATCAAGAATGACTTGCTTCAACATCATTCTAAATATAACAATTCAGATTCAAAAAATAAATAAATAACCCACATAACACATCCTATCTTCATGAAAATGCACCCTTGCCCTTGCTTACATGACAAAAAACATTTTGTCTTAGAAGAAGTCTTTCAAATTATGTAGTTTTAATGGTCAAAAGCATGTTCAAATATTTAAAAAAGACTATAGTGGACAACCATATTAGAAGGTATATTCAAAATTTTATCACTATTAAACCTTCATAATCATTAATATATGGCCATCAATCATTTAAAAAAATTAATGGTTTAAATTTACATAAAATAAAGGATGTTCAAAGTTTCATTTCCCATTCAACATCTGACTATGCATTACTTACAATTCATTTTATGACTAATCAAACATCTTAAAATTACGTTAAAAATAATCAAATGCAAATTTACAAGTATAGAAATAATATGCATTTGATTTCATTAAATTCCAATCATTATAACCTTTTCAATGATTTTTGAAAGTTAGGAGGGTGTAAGATTTTACTACATTTAACGCAGTCCTTCGCTCCTTCTATCATGACTACACCCAAGGCTCTCTGCCATAGATCAGTAAAAGTGTGTTTCATGTCAGGGAAGAAAGGTAAACAATTCTAGCCTCCAATTACAAGCCCTACATGCACTTTAGATGCTAGTCCAAATGTGGGTAGTATTCATTTGATAACTTTGCCCTACAAAGGGGGCAAATTTTTTTATAGTGAACAATCCAAGTAAATGCAAAGTTGGCCAAAAGATGTCAAGTTCTACCCAAAAGCAAGAGGCTTAACAATGTGCAAAAACTTCCAATGTACAAAAGGCGTTGATGAAGCCTCATGGAGAATTTGGCCATGAAACAAACAAAAAAGATGCTCATGATGGAGATTGTGATGAGCATGAACAATCAAAACCAAGTGAGTATGAAGAGGAGGAGGTTGAGAAAGAGGGTGAGGAGGAATTGGAAGGTAATGAAAATGTTCATGAACCACCCTCCAAAAAAAAAAGGTTCTATTGTTTGCAAGTAGACAACTTCAAGAGGTACACCTAGGAGTGAAAATTGGGATCATAATCAAAGAAGGGAACCAACACTAAGAAGCCCATTAATGAAAAGGTTTTTGTTGCAAAGACTACCAAAGTGTGAGCCATACTGACATAGTCATGTCTAGTAGTCTCAATTTTTAAGAGCTGCATCAAGGAAATTCAAATGTGGTAAGGTTTTTAGGGGTTTTTAACAACTTTGTGTTAGAATAAGGGGGTGATGAATGCGCATGGTTGTGTGAAGGAGTTGTTTTCTTTTCTAAAATACGGTACTGGTGAATAAGGTGTTGGGTTAGTTATTTTCTTCAACAAAATGTTGGTGAACCATAGTTTTGGAACCTTAGTGGTGTAATTAGGGGTGAAAAATCTCTAGATGGTTGGGGATAGAAGTAAACACCAAAATTCATGGTGTGCAACAAAACATTGGTCTTGTTATAATATTTAATGAGTAGCAAGGAGGTTTGAGATTCATGGAGTAGGTCAGGGGGTGTCAATGAAAGATCTAATAGAAATAAAATAATCTTCAAGCCTTATAAGCGTAAGATTAATTCGAAAAAACTTGACAATTAAATAAACATGGGGACAAGGTGACAATGGCAACATAAGTTTCATAATGAATGAAACATTTATTTAGATTATGGATAAGCTCAACGAGGAGCTACAATTACATGTGAAGTTATAGTATATGCCACAATGATAGTTCACAACTGCAAGAAATTTGAAATGCGTCAAATGGTGCGAACTAAGTAATATGCTTTGCTATTAAAAGGCAATCGGTGAATCGAACCACGCAACCAATGATAGTGTCCAATGCTAGGAATTGAAGACTATACGAAGATGGAGGTGTCTTCAGTCTTGTAACAACTTTCAAAAATGGTTTCAAGTTCATCACCAGAAGTGGGGTCAATTTGCAACAAAATCACCTGGGTGCGAGAATTTGGAGAAATGCAATAGTACCAAGCTTGAGGGGGATTGACTTTAAGATGAACATGCACCTCTTATAGGTTGGACTCTTCATCACAAGGATGTTGCGTCAACACCAGATCTAAAGATGACTCTAGAGTCGATTCTTCATTCATTTGTGCAACTTAAGGCCTGTAAGAGGTGGCCATACATGATGCCATAATTTCAAAGAAAGGAAAAATGATCTTCAATCAAAATCAAATTAGGAATGAATGTAGGAAGGACTCATGACATCAAAATGTGTGGTCATAATTTATAGGTCAAGGAAAAGGGAGGAAATGCATAAGTAATGGCCTAGAACCATGGTAAAGTAAAAGTTTAAGGTTAAAGGAAAAAATGAAAGTTTGAGTAAAATTTGTTGGGGGGGAAATGAAAAGAGGTGGAAGGGAACTTCTCTTTCTCCTTCCATTGGCCACTAAGTCGGGATCTTCTTTCACCTCCTTCCTTCTTTTTAAAATGGCGAATTCGAATCATTTGGGGCTCTATTTTTGGACATAATCTTCAACTCAAATTTTGAGAAGTCTTATTCCCACAACCTTCTTTGGTAGGAGAAAAATGTTTAATCTTGGTGGATGGTAGAAAAAAGGAGAGCAGATTAGATTTTTGGGGTAGTTTTGAAAAAATGGAAGTGAATGGAGATAGTGTAGGGAGCTTGAAATCCCAAGAAAACTTTACAAACCCTCTCGGGTTTAGTAGCATAACTTATTACCGGTTTTGTTGTAGAACTTAAGATTTGGTACGAAGTTGCGCCTTGTAATTAGTTTTCTAATGAACTAAAGCAAGGCAGATTTGGATAATGTATGCGGTAGAAAAAATATTTTAAATGATTGGTGGTCTGCAGCCAAGTTGAACATGGTGTTGAACCTTTAAAAGTTAGTTTAAATGAATCACAATTTAACATAAAATTCTAAGGTTTGGCATGTTTGAGCTTGGAAAATGTATCTATTAGTTCTAGATTGAATTGATTTTGGTAGAATTGGTTTTGTATTTATGGAGGTTTTGGTAGTGGCATTATGTTTGTGGTCAATTTTCACTTATGCTTAATTATGCATAGTTAGTTGTGAGAACATTAGTAGTCACATAAGGTTGGTGCAATGGTCCAATGCCTTATTTTGAATATAAATGGTTCTCTTTTATGTCTTCTAGGGCAATAGGGCAATAACTAGAAGGAAATGTGGGAAGTGCATGTATGAAATTAACTACCAACACAAATCTAAATGGAATGAATGCAAAGAGGACTTCACTCAATGCCCTTACTAAACACATTCAAAATTTCAACGGTGCTCGCAATTTGTCTAGAATTTTGAACCTCTTTCTTTTGCATCTTTTTTTAAAAATCTTTGAATGCAAAATCATTCTCTTCTATTTTAGGATTGCTAACAAACTTGACGTCAATATTAAGTTTTTCAATTTTTTTCAAGTATTGATAGGTTGTAGATCTTGGGGATATGCTCTTTTATAAAGGAGGTGGAGGATCTAGATATACAAGATGTGTTCATGATAGTTTGCCTGTAAGTGTGACAAATGTGAAAACATTGAAGAGAATAATTCAATCCCAATCTATTCCCACACCATGTAGATGTCTTCAATTGGAAATTAGAAAAGTGTGTCTAGAGGCATCTATAAAACATATTTCAACAACTAATGTTGGGAACAATCTTTACATGTGATGATACAAATCAAGAAGCATTTTGTCAAGGGAAGTCTCTTACAGAATGTATGCTAAAAACAATTCTACCTATGGACTTGAACACAAATCATGCACATGGAGAATTTCTTAACTTATGTTAACTTCTAGATCTTTTGTTTTAGTTGGTTGATTGTTTATTAATGCATTGGCAAAGACCAAGCCCAAGATGTGAAGTTGTAGCTTCAAAGTTTCCATTTTCACTCTATAATCATTGTAATTATACATGACTATCATTGAATAAGTTAGAGTTATGCCCATGACTTGAAAGCGATTTTACTATAATGGATGGACATAATGCTTAGAAGATTGTCTTATATATATGATAGTGTATGACTTAAATATAATACTTGAATATGATTATATATAATATTAATATTTAAAATGTATAATATGACATATATATGTATGAAATATAATCAAATTTCATTTAATTGTCTTATGTTGAATATATAAGTCAATATTCAAATAGATGACATATTGTTTGTACAAAACATTCAAACTCCATGGATTGTTTGACAATTTGTCATGTGAGTACATTTTTGATTTATATATACATATGCTTATGGAGTTTTAGTGTATTATACAAATTGATGGACTATTTTAACAACCTATACATGAGTTTGACTATTACATGTATCAATTGTGGACTTTGAATATCCTTATGGACTTTGAATATTTGGAAGGCTTTCAAGAGTTATGCTTGTTCTCCTATAGCTACATGGAAACTCTACAGAAACATGTAGGTCACCACACAAGTAATTTTTGCATTGGTTGGCCAATGCCAAAAACAAACACAATAAGATTGAGTGCAAATATAATCTTGTGAATGACACTCGCAAGGTATCAAATCAT
>Ga0209208_10006619_pt1 | contig 15946 bp, 12 predicted proteins | sample S1TSphfallax_3_FD_187694 | JGI IMG/M metagenome (GOLD analysis project Ga0209208, IMG submission 187694) | Host-associated microbial communities from peat moss isolated from Minnesota, USA - S1T2_Fd - Sphagnum fallax MG (SPAdes) (version 2) | ecosystem: Host-associated > Plants > Peat moss >...
CTTGGCTATGGCTGAAAACACAGGTCTCAGCATTTTGGGCAATATCCAGCAGCAAGATCACTTGATTGTTTATGACCTTGATGAAGCCCAAATTGGCTTCCAGTCTACCTCTTGCTGACTACTAATATCTTGGAGTGAAAATCTAAATGCCAAGGTTAGTTAGCCCATTTTGTTGGATGGCAGGGAAACTTGAGTCCTACCTAGTTCACAATCAAATCCATTTCACATTGCAGGTTTTCATGCCCACAAATCACATTCCTAGTGAATAGTTGTGAAATGTAAGGGTGTAACGAAAAACAAGGGCATATGCAATGTGCCCAATAGATCAATTCATCATAAAACAATTACATAAGTTCACTTATCAGTGGCAATGCTTTCCAAAATACCAAAACACCACCAATGAAAATCTACAAAAATTTCTACAATCAGCATAACACGTCAAGTGACTAAAGGTCTTTAGGGGTCAGATCTCTCTCTTAAGCTCAACTAGCCATGTTTTGTCTTTCTTATTCATAACAGACCACTGAACCCCGCATTAAGAACTTCCTTCCCCATGACACACCACAAAGCTAAGAAAAACTAGGTACCCCAATTCCCTTGGCACTTCCACTCTTGTGACTCTATCAAATCCAAAGACTTAACAATTAGCCACAAGTACAAACAACACCAACCTTGAAACTTGCAAATAGAACACCCCACACTTCAACTTGACACATAGGACTACTCATGAGTTTGACAAACGAAATCCCAATCTCTCAAATGCACAAATTCACAGATTCTAGACCTTGACAAATTCCAAAATTCCTTCAAAGCTCCCAATATGAAGGGTATTCTCTCATGAAAAACAATCACCACATTCACCCCAAACATACATACAATTCAACACTAACTCTAAGAAGAATAAGAATGGTCGTTCATTGAAATCCCTAAGTTTCTCTATGCCCCTAGTCATCAACCCTTAATGCAAATACAACTACCAAATCTAGTTTGTTAAGACAAATAATGCAACGGAATCTACATTGCCTCAACATTGAATCCCATCATCTATAGCAAGCTAATGCTTACAAACACACTCCATGAAGACTTCCAAAAACCCCTATCTCCTCCTTTCGTTGAAAACTTACCGAGCCACCACCACTACCCACTAAGCAACTCTTTCCTTATTTTCATCTTTAGCTCCTTGGCTTTCCTCCATCAAAGCTTCAATGCGAACCACTCCACACCACCATAAATGCATCCAACAAAAACACTACAACAAAGCAAGTGTCGTCAAAAGTAAAAGCCCATAGTTCCCATTACCTACAAACAAACAACAATGTAAAAAATAGCCATAACAAAAAATATATTTCCATCACCTCACCATCAACCACCCAGTAACTTGTCATCTTCTACTTTCTGCAGTTGGCAATAGTGTTTTGTCTTCCTTAGGGTTTCATCCCATCATGATTCGTCATGAGGGTATCTCTAATGGCAACAAAAAAATGGCCTACATATAATACCTTCTTACACAATTTGAGATTAGTTTGGACTAGTTGTGGGCATGTATATTTGTTTAAACATATTCATCATGTACTTGTAAATGAAAATTTGAAACTTATTTACAATATGTGTAAATACAAATTCATAACCTTGAAGGTGTAAGTGTAAAATCATGTAAATCCATTTTAAGCCATGTAAAGTGTTGCAAATCCATCATGTTACCCACCATGTAAATGTATGCAAATTTGTGTAAATTTTTTTGAACATGAAAAATTCATGCAAATAATGTCAACATTGATGCCATGACAAACAACTCAATGTGTCATATGAAATAAATGTCCAAAGTATGTCATTTCACTACCAAGATCAAACAAAGGCCTTTCAATCTCAGTAACACTCCTCTAAATGGCATTTAAATGCATCCAAGAACTCAACATCAAGAACATCTAAAAGTTCTTGTTTGGCCTCACCAAACCCCTCCACATTCCTTAGACCTCCCTTTGCATCAATAGTGACACAAGGGTTATCCCATTAGATTTTCAAACCAAAAGGGATTCATTCCCAATGCCTTTAACTAAGGATGCATTTACACAACTTGGGAACTTTTCGTGGTTTTTTGCTTTGGATTTGTAGTTTGGTTTTTAGCAAATCAAGATGGCAAAAAAAGGCATTAAAAAGACATCAATGATTACTAAATCTAGGTTTTTAAAGTAGAATGTCATGTCATTCAAGTTTTAAAATGCTACTAGCACTTTTTCCCAAACAATGAAAGAGATTTTCAAAGATTAAACAAACTCCTTTTTGAAATTTTTTATGGATGATGCTAATATCCATAGTGGAGATTCAAGAAACCACTTGGACCATTTGTAGCTGGTTTTTGAGAAACTAAAGTTAGTAAATTTGAAATTCAACCTAGGAAAGTGTTGTTTTGGAGCAAAGGAATTAACCTTTTGGGGTCATGTGGTTGATCAACAAGGGTCCAAACCTAATCTTGCTAAGGTACAAAATATTTTTGGATTTCCAACGCTTGTTTTAGTCACTAATATTAGAACACTCCTTGGTTTTATGGGATACTATAGAGGTTTCATATGTGAATATGCCACCATTGCTAGTCCATTGTTTAAATTGACCAAGAAGGACACAACATTGGAACTCTAACTATAGGGTTGCATTTGAAAGCTTGAAATAAAAGTTGATGGAGGCCTTTGTCTTGAAGAAGCCAAACTTTTCGAAAACATTCATTTTAAATGTTGACTGGTCAACAAAAGGAGTGGGGGAAATTTTTTCTCAAAAGCATGGAAGGTAAACGAGTGCAATAACACAAACAAGAGCTACAACAAATGTAATGTTTACTTAATTTTTCATGTTCAAAAGTGGCAATTTAGTTTGGTGTTGAAAATTTAGGTTTTTTTTAATATGGTAAGGTTCCTAATATATCATTGAAACATGAGAATTAATTTGAAAAATATCCAATGAGTAAAAAACTTTCAAAAGCACTCATTAAATGTTGTTGTTGTTGTTTTTAAGCATAAAAATGACTTGTAAATGGGGTTCAAAACTTTTGAAAATGAAATATTTCTTGAAATCTTTTACATAAACCTCGACATAACAATATAAAAATATTCAAGATTTTAAAAGATTTGTTTGAAGACTTTTGTGAGAATATTCCTTAAAATATTCTCCCAAAAACAATTGTCTAAGCAAGTGAATGTGGTTCGTGTTATTTTGTTCATAGCCAAGAATGTGTTGTTACCTATGTTAACAAAGGTTTGTCTCCTATCTAGAGGAAATACCACTCAATGGAAGGAAAATGTTATGCCCTTATTTGGGGTATTATGCATTTTCATTAGTTTTTTAATTAGATTTTTTTCATTCTATGAAAAAACCACAAGCCACTTAAATGGTTGGCCATTATGTCTAATAATGCTTATGGGTGAAAAGGGAAATGTATTTCAATGTTGCAGGATTTTGATTTCAAAATCATGCATAGGCTTAAAAGTAAGCATATGAATGTTGATGCATTAAGTCGTAACTTAATGGGTGGTTTTGAAGAAGATGAAGACCCTAAACCTAAGGTTCCCAAAAAGCATGAGACTATTTTAGAATTAACAAAAATTGCGTTTGTTGATGGTGTAGGTGGTGAAATATGTGTTGCTAATATTTTCAGAATTCTGGAAAAGGATGATGATACAATAACAACAAGATAACTGGGATAGATGAAGAATAGTTTGATGAAATGAGTAGGACAAAACATCCTCATCAAGAGTCTTGTTTAGGTATACAAAACAAAACTTCATTTAAAGGGATTATGAATTAATTATTAAAAGGGCCCAATAATTAATGCATGTGGGACTAGGTAAAGGAATTGAACCTACCATTGGCCAAGACAATTCAAGGTCTAAAAAATGCATGGACATTTGGAAGGACATTAATTGTATGAGACTACTCACTGGTGGGAGTTTAAACTCTACAAATTGTGATGTAATAGATAAGGAGAAGGCCAAGAGAAAGGTCATGGAATATTATTTGCAAAATGGAGTGTTAATGTATCTAAATTTGTTTGTACATAAGCTGGATGACAAAAAAGAAATAGTGGAAAATATCCACATGGGGATTGGGCACTTTAATGAACAAATAATTATGGTAGAGGTTAATAAACGATATTTTTGGCATGACCACACAAAAGTTGTCTAATAGTTGATTCATCAACATGACCATTCATTACTACAATTCATGATTTTTAAAAGTTCAAATTGACTAACTTGTCATTTTGACTAATGGACATGTACATTTTGATTGGGCCAAGGGCTTGAATGACACATGTATTTGTTAACCGATCAACTTGACTATCATGGTTCATGTGATTATATACACGTAATCAAGTTGTATAACCTTAGTCAAAATGGTCAATGGTCTCTAGTCAATTTGAACATTTAATCAAAATGGCTAATGATCTTTACTCAAATACAACATGGTCCACTACCCTATGAATCTGCCTCCTACCTACTCATCCACCTATTTATTTAGTTAACTATTTACCTACCTATTACCCACCCACCCATCTACCTTTTATTTACCTACCTACATACATATACCTTCTCACCTACCTACTTACACACATACCTACCTATATTTTTCATTTTCATACAACCTATCTACTTACCGATTCACCTACCAACATATTATTACTTCCATATCCACCCACTTACCTATCTAATTTTAGTCATTAGGTGTAACCATTAGGTTTAGTCATTATTTTTAACCATTATGTTTACCCACATTTTATCCATTAAATTTACTTTAAATTTAGCCATTATGCTTAACCATTAAATTTGGCGCTAAATTTAGCCTAAGTTAAACCATTAAATTTTGCCAATAGGTATAGCCTAAATTTAACCACTAAATATAACCACTAGGTATAGCCTAGGTTTAATATGTTTAACCACTAAAGTTACCCATTAGGTTTAACTTAGGTTTAGCTAGTACAGTAGAACCTGTCTAAATTAATACTGCCTAAATTAATAACCTGTGATAATTAATATGTGCAGTCCAGTCCCAAGTCGATCCCCATACATTTTTCAATAAACCTCCAAAAGTTAATAATTGATACTCCATAGGTGGTCCTGAATTTTTTTATATTGAACTCCACATGCACATATTAATTATCACATGTTATTAATTTAGGTAATATTAATTTAGACAGGTTCTACTGTACAAATGTTACAAATGGCGCGAGCGGAGAATTATTTAATGACCTCTCTTTATTAATATCCTGTCTAAATTAATACAGAACCCCTGGTCCCGACAGTATTAACTTAGACAGGTTCTACTGTATGTTGAGCCACTAAGTTTAAACACTATGTTTAACCAAGGTTTAGTCATTATGTTTAGCCATTAAATTTTGCCACAAGGTTTAACCTAGGTTTAGCCATGAATTTTTTTTAACCATTAGGTTTATCAATTAAATGTAGCCATTATGTTTAGCCATGAAATTTAGCCATTAGGTTTATCAACTAAGTTTAACCATTATGTTTTTCCATTATATTTAATTATTAAATTTAACCAATGTTTAGCCATTATGTTTAACCATTAATTTAAGTTAGTGAGTTTAGCCATTAGGATTAGCCATTAGTTTAAGTCGATGAATTTAACCACTAAGTTTAGCCATTGGTTTAAGTCCATGAATTTAGCCATTAGGTTTAGCCATTGGTTTAAGTTGGTGAATTTAACCACTAAAAATAACCATTAGATTAAGTTGATGAATTTAGTTTCTAGGAATAACCATTAGTTTGAGTCATTGAATTTAGCCACTAAGTTTAACCATTAGTTTAAACCAATGAGTTTAACCATTAGTTTAAATCAATGAGTTTAGCCATTAGTTTAAATCGATGAATTTAGCCATAACAAATAACTATTAATTTAACTCATTGAGTTTAGCCATTAGTTTAAGTTGTTGAATTTAACCCTTAAGTTTAGCCATAAGTTTAAGTTGACGAGTTTAACCACAATGTTTAGCCATTAGTTTAAATTGTTGAGTTTAGCCACTAGGTTTAGTCATTAGTTTAAGTCGTTGAATTTAGCTTTTAGCTTTAGCCATTAATTTAAGTCATTGAATTTAGTCATTAAGATTAGCCATTAATTTAAATCATTGAATTTGGCCACTATTTGTCACCTAGGTTTAGCCATTTGTTTAATGATTTGAAATTTAAAAAACTTAACAAAAGTTGAACACCTTTGATGGTGTAGTCCATTGGTAAGCTCTTGGTTTATCATTGTGAAGGTTTGGGGTTCAATTCCTTATACTTACAACTTATGTGCATGCTTAGAAGGTTAGGGTAATTAGGTCAAACTAAAGTAGCTTAATGAGGTTAAGTTAGTTTTGGTTAGGTAAACCTAAGTTAAGTTAGGTTAAGTAGGTTAGGCTAGGCTAGCACCTACCTACTTAAATGCCTTTTTCAACCTACCTAACCTATTTATTACCTAACTATTTGTTTACCTACCTACATATTGAATTTCAAAATAATAATCCAAAAATTTATTTTAATTTAGATATTAAATTGACTTAGTCAAATGGTCCACTATCTTCCAATTGAATAGTTAATCATTTTGTTAGTATCTTTGTTAATCAAAATGATAAGGTCCAATTTGACTACCTAGTCATGCATGACATGGCCAAAATGACTTGTCCAAATTGACAAGGTGATTTTTTTGACACCTATCCCTTTTGGATATTTTTTTACTAGAATACCCAATTGAAAAAACCATGAATTATAGTAATGATTGTCAAATGGTCAAAGAATTTGGAAACTTAAAATTTAGAATAGAAGAGATGTAGAACATACCTATATGTGATCTTATTTACAAAATTGATATTGCTAAACTCCTACCATATATAGAAGATGGTCCAATAAGTATATGTTGGTTGCTATCGATCACTATTCCAAGTGGTGTGAATAAACAAAACTTGTTAAGGAACACAATTTGACCATTACTGCCAAGTTTATGGGTGAAGAAATAATTTGCCGATTCAAGGTTCCAAATTATGTTCTCATTGACAATGGAGGGGAATGGATGGTAGAGTTTGACATTCTATGCAACAAATCATGGCATCATACATTAATTCATTGCTCCCTAATGGTCACAGTCTAATGGGATGGTGGAAAAAATGATCAAGATTCTAAAGCATGGATTCATGGTTGTTTCATCACTTGATGTTCAGAAGTGGGATGTACATGTACCAAGAATCTTGTTTGGGTATTGATGTGGGATATAATCTAATACCAAGTTTTCTCCTTACATGATCTTCATTGGTAGAAACCCAAGATTGACAATTGACAACAATCTAAGTACCCTCATTGAAATTGTTGATGATGAGATAGACACAAACACCATGGTAGTTTGCATGATAAAAAAGATGGAACTTATTACACAATTGCATGAATCCTTGTTGGAGGATGTTGGGCAAGCACAAAAGAAGTAGAAGAAAGCTTATGTAGCGAGGAAAGGATGAATTCTATTTGTAGGATTTTCTGAGAAGGAAACATGGGTGAAGATGTGAAAACTTGGCAAGAAAAAACTCTATTGGTTAGCTGGGAGGGTCTTTACATTTTTGTAGGTTATAAAGATGGGAAGGGTTCTGTTAAACAAAATGAAAGCAACAAGGTTTGTATCTTCAAATATAAAGATGGATAAGTGTGAGAACATGCCATAAGGGATCTCTAGGTGTTTCATTAGGTGCAATGAAACACAAATCTATGGGGACATTTTTTTTAATGACAAGAATGGCTACACATGTAACCTAAAGTGACTAGTGGATGAAAAGGCAATTGAAGAGGAAAACTTCTTTATGAAAATGTGGTTCAAGACTACTTGAACACAATTAGGGTGTGATTAGGATAGTTTTTATTTTGTACTTTAAAATAGATGGAGTTTGTTGTTGTATGTTTATGTGTTGCAAGTTGGAGTGGCGATGGCTTCAATTTTGTTGGGCTTGAACCTTGTGGAGATCATGTGAGTTGCTCTACTAACGGTGTGGGGAGTGTAATTCCTATTTGTTGGTTAGATTTATGGCAATGTGGTTGGATTTTAGTGATTATATGAAGCTTCAAATTAGGAGGGAAGGGCAACAATTATGATGGAAGGGTGTGAAGATCTAGAAGTATTTGAAGAGATCAAGATGTTTCAAGAAGCACTTTAAAATCTAAATTGAAAATAATGGTTTTTTTCGGGGGAGGTTTGTTAATGAGTGGTTGTTTAGACTAAGGTTTGATATGTTTCTACTAAGAAGAATGCCCACATATATGAGGTCATTATAATGACTTTGGGATCTAACATTTTTTGCATATTCCAACATATTTTTAAAGCATTGCATAATGAAACCTACATCCAGATTTTATAGGATAGAATTGGGGGAAATGAGGATAAAAATAGGGGTTTGCAAACAGTCTAATGGTAATAAAAGGTGTTGATGTTTATTGTGATCTGGTTGGGATTTTGTTGGACATAAACAACTTGCTATTGTGAGATTTTCAAAGGATTCACTATTAGAAATCACCCAAAATGTGACCACTCCATTTATGACTACATTCAACTTGTAATCATTTGTAATTAGATTTGGGAATATTTGCAACTACAAGATCTGATTTCAACTATTTTGATCATTTTCACAACTATGATGCAACTATTAAAACTTTCATCTTGTTGGTGATATCGATTTTACATTATTTTCATCCATTAATAGTTGATATGTCCCATTAGTCGCAATAGTCACCAAATTAGTTACATCCTAAAGGTATTCTACAATGACATAGGGGTGTATTTTAATGTATATATATAATATGCATACGTATCTATATTGTTCATATAATGAATCTCAAAATTAATATTTGAACTTTGAATTTTTTTATTCAAATCTGAAACTTGATATTTCAATTCTGAAAACCATTATTTCAATTTCAAAATTTTAATTTGAATATGATATTTTCAATTTAAATTCAAAAAGGCTTATTTGATCAAAAAATTGATATTAGAATTCTAGATTAATATTTTTGAATCCAAAAATTAGTATTTCAATTCAAAAAATTATTAATTGATTATAAAAATGGAAATTTTAATTTAAAATATTTTATGTGAATATGAAAATTTATATTTCAACTCTGAAAATTTTTCATTTAAGTTTTAAATAATCATTTGATTTGAACCTGAAATTTCAATTCCTAATCATTATTTTGGATTTTCAAAATTAATACTTCGAATCTGAAAATTATTAATTGAGTTTTAAAATCAACATTTCAGTTTTGAATATTGTTATTTAAATTTGAAAATATTGTTATTCAATTCTGGAAATTATTATTTAAATTCAAAAAACTTATTTGATCTAAAAATTGATATTTGAATTCTAAATTAATATTTTCCAATCTAAAAAATAGTATTTCAATTCAAAAAACTAAATTGAGTCTAAAAATGGACATTTTTATTTTAAATATTTTTATTTGAACTTGAAATTTGATATTTGAATTCTGAATTTTTAAATTTAAAGAAATTATTTGAATTGAAAGTTGAAATTTGAATTCCAAATTATTATTTTGGATTCTCAAAATTAATATTTCAATCGAGAAAACTATTAATTGAGTCTTAAAATGAACATTTTATTTTGAATATTATTATTTGAATATGAAAATTGACATTTTAATTCTGAAATTTGTTTTTTAACTTAAAAACTTATTCGATCTAAACGTTGATATTTGGATTCTGAATTACTATTTTGGAATCTTAAATTTATATTTTAATTCAAAAAATTATTGATTGAATTGTAGGGGTTTTTTCTACTAGTGTTATCCATAATAAATCACTTTTATAAATAATTATAAATGATTATGTTTATTAAATCTAAGTTACACTAAATAATTATTGTTATAACATAGATTTGTATATTATTAATTTATATTCTTATATTAGAAGAAATTAATTAATGTAATTAATGTGACTTTACTTTAAAATCATTGCAATTACTTTAGATAAGAACTAAGTAGTATGTGCATAATTATTTTGTAATTGAAGATAATCATTCACACTTTGTAATTTATAATTTCAAACCTGAATTAAAAATTTGGAAAAATTATAGTGTAGTTAAAATAATTTTGTTACTTATTTTAATTTCACGAATTATATAATAATAATAATATTATTAAAAAATTCTGTGATTAATTATATGATTAGTATTTTATAATAATTTTACAGTAAATATGAAAATTAATGTTATGTTTAACAAATTATTGTATTTATAATTAATAATTACCAAGAGAAAAAAAATACTTGACCTATAATTTTTTACAAAAATAAATGTAATTATAAAATAAGTAATGTAATTAGTTGAATTATTATTATTGAAAAAGTCATGTAAGAATTTACTTTCTAATAGCAATTGTGAATTCATTACATATAATTTTAACATAAATATTTAAAATAGTTCATTTTAAAATTATAATCATTAAATTAGTTTCACATTAATTATATAATATATAATTCAGTCAAATTCTGAAAAGTAATAATCTAATTATTTATGAGTTATGTATTAATAACTTCTGAATAACTAGATAGCTAGTTTGTTAAATATTTAAAAAATACTTTTTATTTAAGTAATTTATAATGAATATTGAATATTTGTAGGGCATAATTTATAATTTAAATATATGTAAATTTAATTATCATTAATTAAATGATTATCTAATTATCTAGTATTTGAATTGTTTAAAATTTTAAAAACTAAGAAAGTAAGGGACGAAATTTTTTTTGGAATTACAATTTAATTTGTGAGGAAGTTGTGACTTCAAAATTTATTCCACATTGTTTGTTCTTCATTCCTATATTGAACATTATATAAACAAGGGGTGTGGTCATCTAGTTTCACATTGAGAAATTTGTGCACATGGGATGAACAAATCAAAAGGCTCAACCCAAAAAACAAAACAAAATTATGCACATTTCTAAAGTACTTACCTTCCCAACCTACTTATCTACCTAGCTAGGTAGGTACCTAATTTGACCTACCCACCTAAGTTGACCCATGTACCTACCTACTTAAGTATTTGCTTATATGAATATGTATTTAACCTAGGAAGGTAAAATCTACCTACTTATTTTTTTACTTAGTAGGTAAGTAAGTATGTAGCCTAGGTTTATAGGCACCTATTTATGTACCTACCTAAGTACCTACCAACCTAATATTAATATTTTATTAAATTAATTTTTAATGTCACATGGCATACTTACATTGGACCACATGTTATAATATAAGATCATCCAAGTATTTGAATTGAATGTCCTAAATTATTTCAAAATAATAATAATAATAATAATACAATATCAAGACACGTGGCAACACATCATTTGCCCTCAATTGTGAACAAAATAGTTGCATTTTAATCACATGTGACAATACGTATAGAAAGGATGAAATGTGTTTGTTGACTTTTTCTTTCACAATACATTTTGTCATTTGCAACTAATTTATCACATGTGACTTTTCTTAGGCGACTAAAGGGATTTTAGTTGTAAAGACTAGTTGAAAATATATGTTTTTCTTTTAGTGATTTCTAGGAATTGGGTTGTTGCAAAAAATTATGGGGTCAATTATGGGTCTTTGAAATTTGACTTATTTAGATCACCATGGGATGGGGTTTTGCAAATATGTTATTTGAATAAATTTAAATGCATGGGTTGTGGAATTCTATTGGGGAGGTTTCAATTGCCATGAATATCATATTTAATAGGTTCACCAAGAAAGGACCCTAGAGTGAATTTGATCCACCCATGCTTATAGATTTTTCTTACTTTTAAATAGGAATTGAAGAGTTGTGTGTATGTGTGTAGGGTTTCCAATCCATAATTGAAATGGTAGTGATTTAATTATATAAGTTTGTTGTTCCCTTTTCTTTTAACTACACCAATCTTGTAGCCCTTGAAGTTGCAAAAGCAAAGCCATGTGATGCCATTTCCAAAGAAATTGATTATTTGTTGACTTCCATTGCTAGTCCTTTTTGGAAATCTTTGAAGCAAAAGGTTGCATTACAAACCTTACAAGAATAGTTTAGTAGTTCTAAGAAGATGATGAAAACATATCACAAAATCAAATGGTTATTTAAGTGGCAAGTTGTTACCACTTTATGTGAAATTTTGGAAAATGGCATAACCTATTATCAAGATGCACCTAATGAAAAAGATGATGGATTTGCTCCATAAATGCATAACAAATTGAGGTCATTTAAATTACTCTATTATCTCTACTTCATGGTATGTGCTATCATCACTTTCAAAAGTTTTTCAATTGAATTTTGTTGATGTCAATAGTAGAAGATCAACTGTTAGAACTAAGATTACTCAAATATGCATGTTATTCATTGCAAAGAAACTAATTTGAACCAAGATTTGCTCAATGAAGAAAATGGTTATCACATTTTATTTGAATTTGGCCCTCCATGTGGATACTTGAAATAATTATCCTCTACGATTAAAGGTCATAAATATCATGATGTATAAATGCTTAAAGATAGGTCAAATGTAGATTTGGAAACTATATTAACTTTTCAAAAGCAATATGTTGAAGTTGTATGCGTAGCATTGGAATCTAGCTTTGAGGATGACGAGATAATTGTTGGTTTCAAAATTCTAAACTTTATTAACATGCCTTCTAAACATGTGGGATTGGCAAATTGGGGTTGTGCATAATTGAAAACTTTGTGTGCACATTAATATGGGGTGGAACACCGAATAGATGGTAAAATTTTCCCTTCATTTATAAACATTGCAATTGTGGAATATGAGTTCTTTGCTTATTAATTGCAAACAACTACTAAGTGGATGGATAAAAATATCAAAGATCTTTGGTCTATGATAACTTGGAATTCACCATTTTAGTGTAACTATGTTAACTTGTTGGTATTTGCTGAAATTGCTTGAATTCACTGTGTGATCACTATAAACAACAAAAGGGTTTGAACCAATTTTGATGGAGACTATATCTTTGTGGAAGAAATCCACTAAGTTCAAACATTTACTTTTTGAATTTGAAAGTTATTTGATTAAGAAAATAGATATGGAAATGTTCATTAATGATTTTTAATATGTTGTTGATCCTTGATTTGAATTTGACATGTGTCTTCATGTAAATAGGCAACCCTTCTAAAAGGAAGGACCAATTGGTCCTTACATTTTAGACGGGTTAAATATTTAGTTCCCAATTGGCAAGGAACATTGCTAGGTTCAACTCCTAGTGAAGATGTTTAAAATAAATTTTATCTTGTTTGAATTTAATCTTTAATTTAATTTACCATTATGCTTGTTAATTATTGTCGTTTTGATTTTTCTATGTTTGCAAACATAAAAAATAGAATGTAATATGCACATTTTCAAGGGTTGGAAAAATATTTAACATTTTAGCATATTATATTTTCAAGTTAAGAATTTAGACGTTAGTTTTTAAGACTCCAAAATAAGTGTAACGAAAAAGCAAGGTTTTGCAACTTGCGCATAACCCACAATTTTGCAAATACTAAACTATTCATTCATTTGATATGTATCACTGTTGACAATGCATGCAAACAAATGCAGAAGAAATGTGCAAATGTTTCACAACATGTTTCCACAATAATTACATCAAGTTCAAAAACAAAACTGGCTTAACTAGGGTCATAACAACAACATGAAAAACAAGTGGATGGTTGGATCAGATCCTTCTAAATGTCACTCTAGTGACTATCATGTTCTTTTCCACATCAAAAATATATTTACTCCCATGACCAATTCCCAACAATCCCACTAAGTAATCCCCAAGGAAGTTCACAAGGAATTTTGTGTATTTCAGGTCTCCCAATCCCAGTTCAACTCCCAAACATAAAACTCCCTAGAGTTCCCAACCCTAAACAAGTAAGATTTTTCAAACTTCCTTGGATTTCACTTTGCACTCCCAACACATCCCTTAATCCAGATTCTTGATGTCATTTGTCATAGACCAACCTTCAAGTTCCTTAAAGTTTCTCATCACATCCACCAAATCCACAAGCATTTTCGTATCTGCTCTATTACATAGTTCTTAAATGTTGACTTTAGTATAGTGGAAGAGTACTGAAGTCTTTGCAAAATTTCCACAAAGCCAACAACCAAAATGCCTACTGAAAAACACACATTTTGTTTTAGAAAAAATAATAATAAAAAAAGCTAAGTACTTAGCTTTAAAAACTTATGTCCTTTTATGGACTCCAACACCTTCCCCTCATTAATTCACCAACCATTTTTTTCACCAAGCTCCCACCATTGCCAAAGTTCATCAAGTGCAAGAAAACACACCATTGTCATACATTAAACTTCCCATCTTAGCTCCATCACAACCTAATCCACACAACCCAACAACAAACAAACAAAACAACTCCCCACCTCTCCAGACAAATGAAACAACTCCTAACCTCTCAAGACACAAGAAACAACTACTAATCTCTCAAGATTGGAAAAGATAAATTGCCCCCTCTGACATATTGCTTTCTCTCATTAAGTCATCATCCAACAAACGGTTTCATCCAAACTCCCCTTCATCGTACACAAGCTTATCATCTCTTGCACATAAGTTGTAACCCACTTTTGAATAAATTTTTTCTGAAATGAACCGGATCAATTTAGTTGAATAAGTTTTGAATTAAATACATTTTATTTCATTGGGAATTTGAGTGATGAAAAAATGAAATTTCAAAAATTACTCCTCCAAATTACCTTTGATAGGCAACAACTGACATGTGTACCCTCCTAACTAATGACTTTCCAAATTGTCAGTTCATTCCTGAATGATAGAAAACACACAGTTCTTCTCGAACACTGATGTAGTTAGAAGACTCTTATGCTCAACCTTGACATGTAGTTTCATAGCTCTTGTCCCATAGGACTAGAGCTGCAATAAAATGGCAATCAAAAATTGATTGAGAATAGATTGAATAGCTTGTACAATTGATTGAGAATAAATTGAAAAAAATGCAAGGGAACTCATATAAACCAACTTGCTCTTGGAGCTTACTATTGTTGGAAAGTAATGTTATTTGTGTGAGCTATTGTTGTTGGTTGCAACTTACATAGCCAAAAAAGGAAATATGCTTAGAGATGAAATTTTTATGTTTTTGGAATGGTTATAGTCATTATGTTATGCTACAAATGGTGTCATTGAACAGCCTTAGAGATAAATTATATTGGGTTTTGTCATTCATTAATAGAAATGAATCAACTCTTTGGGTGCATGTGCTCCTTTATGTTAATGGCTTGACATCTACCAGGCAAACAATTGTGGGATTTTTGGTTGCTGTGGACATTCACAAGGTCACAAGGACATGATGACAAAGGGTGTGGAAGAAAAATGAAATAAAATAAAATATTGCACTTACACTTATCACCATTTGTGCTCTAGTTTGAAGCTTTGTGTTATTTCAAGATTGTAGCTTTTGTTATTGCATACTATGTTTTTATTTTGTATAATCAATTTTATTTAATTAAAATTTCTTTAATATTGTGTGATTATATATTTTGTGTGGTCTGACCAAGTTCTTTTTCTCACTTTTGTGGTGCAGCCACATTGGCGACCATATGCAAGATCTAGCCGAATTTGGCTATGTGAAAACAAATTATTTTTGTACTCCTACTATTGTTTGGTGACTCACAAGAACAAATGCTCTAAATATGGCAAAGCCACTCCAAAAACTTTTCTTTTTGGTGATTTTTTTCAAAATTTTACTATAAAAATAATTTTTAAAAATTACTTTAAATTTAAAAAATAAAAAATAAAAAAAAACCTTCATACGGGTCATGGCCCCAAATTTTTTTTTGCATTTTGACAAATTTTGCACAAAATAAAAGGATGGTTCCAACTTCATGACATACAGATTCAATAATTATTTTATTCTCACATTTGCCAATCTAAAATTTGCAACAAATT
>Ga0209208_10006620_pt1 | contig 15944 bp, 12 predicted proteins | sample S1TSphfallax_3_FD_187694 | JGI IMG/M metagenome (GOLD analysis project Ga0209208, IMG submission 187694) | Host-associated microbial communities from peat moss isolated from Minnesota, USA - S1T2_Fd - Sphagnum fallax MG (SPAdes) (version 2) | ecosystem: Host-associated > Plants > Peat moss >...
TCGTATCTTCCTCCTTTTTGCTTGGCGGGGGGCACAAGCTGGTAGTAGTCACCCCACCGTATCTCCAGATCTCATCTCCTTTGGTGTTGGTTTGGTGCTTGTAGGCAGTGATACTGTTTTTTTTTTCTTTTTGGTTTTTTCTTGTTCTTTTTTTTGCCTTGGCCAGCTGAAGATTGGTTGTTGTAAGGCGATGCGACCGGATCTGCACCGCATTGAGGTCATGTTTTGTCTTTTGATCCTGCGATCGATGTTATTGTAAAACTTTCGGAATCTGTCTTCAATATCTTGTGTGACGTGTTGTTACATTGTTGTTGTTGTTGCGGCGTCCTATTATCGCGAGCTCGTTCGATCTTTGTTTTTATGAGGGGGAACTTGGGGAAGAAGTTGTGCCGGCGGGTTACAGGCCCTGTTGTTGTGCTCTGCATGATCGTCGCAGTAGTAGGAGTGCGACGCTGGTCGCGAAACTATGCGACATGAGTCAGTAGTAGTAAGCGAATCCAGTGCAATGCTTGATGCGTTTTCTTCCGATCCGGCTTAAATTCCTTTGTTGTTCAGTCTCGCAAAGGCGATGCGATTCTGTAGACTTGCGAATGTTTATTTTCCTGGAAATGCAACAAGTCTACAGGTCGAGTCGGGTATGATGATCGCTCATCTGTAACTTCATCTCCCGGGGACACAGTTTACGGTTCTTTGTTGAATCTAGAGAATGGTGTCTTGAAGAAGAAGATCATCAGTATGCGGAGGCAGAAGCCGCGGCGGATGTTCCTGTTGCACACAAGTTACATGGTTTAAGAAAACTACTGCGTAAGTAAGCTCCGCCGGATCTTCTTCCCTCTAGCTTCTAAAAGCAATTCCTTCCTTCCGCGATCACTCTTCGAAATAGATCAAAGATCGAGTACAGTCTAGGCTTGGCGGCGGACACAGTCGCAATATTGCCGAGTAGCCCGCATTGGAGTATTATTAATCACAGAGTTTCAAGAACTGCAAACGTTCGGCCTCCAAGATGAAGTGACCGTGTTGCTGTGCTTCAAAAACGACTATGATTCTTTATTTCTCGGGACCATGAAGGGGTGGCGTACCGTTAGCGGCTCAGATGTAAGTCTTCAGAAAGCAAATCTTCCTTGTCACTGTGACTTCTTGTAATGTTACAGTTCTTTTACGTACGTCGGGATCATCCGGTACTGTACGTGTGAGGTGGTTATGCCAGAAGTTTGCTCATCAACTGGTCACGACTTCTTTTAAAACGTGAATGTTTTCAAGTGTGAATCTTACAGAAATGTCTTCAACTGTGCACAAATGATCTCGTCGTATCAGTGTTCGACGATCTTTCCGCTAACTAGTAATGTTGGAAATCGAAAACTCGTCGAGTTCTAAAACGTGATCAGCTTCAGGAGATCTTTCTGATCCTCACATCAGCTTTCTCAATCTCTGAGTTCTGGATTACCGGGTGGTTGAAATGTATGTGGACCTTGGAAGAGCGTAGTACTTGCCTTTGCCTTTTTCCTTAGAGACAGAGCTCGACTGAGTCGCACAATCAAAAGCCTTGAGGACAGTGACCACACTTTTGGACATAATATCATTTGAAGGAAAGGCTCTCCATAAGTTCTCAAGGGGTTTTAGAGGAAGAAGGAAATACCTCAGCACTAGAGAATTCATAAGAAACAAGGAATAGAATAGTAGCTAAGAAACTGATGAAGCGGGATCAATGCAATGGTGATATACAAGGTGGTAATGTGAATTCTTCTTGCCGAATTTTGTGCGCAGAGAAAGATGAGGATTATGGTGCTTCACTGAATGTAATCGCTGAGTTCCAGAGATCGAGCAATGGATTAGCTGGCGACCATCATCATCTGTAATCCAAACCTAGACTAGTGAAGAATGCGGGTAAGAAGACTTGTTTATTGACCTACTTCTTGAAAGCGACCTTTCTCTTGATCCGATTTCAGACTGTTGGGTGATTTTCAGGCCTAAAGTAGAGAAATCAGCAGCAATCAGTAGGCAACTTGCAAGACAATGTAGCACTTGTAAAACAGACTCTCGGAGCTACTGGCAAGCTGTGCATATAAGCTCTGCTACAGAAACTGCTCCTCAATATACAGTTTCAGTTGTTGTAATGGTTTCCGTGAAGACCCATATGACTTGATTCTTTTGTTTGTGTGTTTGTGTGTGTGTCTCGTGAATGCACCAGGACACATCTTGAAGAGCTGGAGTTTTTATAGGGCAGTTTAACCACTTCCCTGCATCGAAAAGCCTCTAGGGAGCTGGTCGAAGCAGGGTCGCCGAGCAGAGAGAGACACACACACACAAGAAAGCAAGCAAGCAATCAAATGGCTAACCCAAGTCAAGGGGATGCACGTGCAGTGAACTGGTCCTTCCCTATGAACCCATCACATCTTCCTCCCAAGAGCCCTGCATTTCCAAGTTTTGGATCAGGTCCTGTTCTTGAGTCCAACAATGCTGCTGGCCGCTCAGGCTCCATCATGTCAATTCGTGGGGGGGTCCACAAGCGCACTCCATCAGCTGGGTATCTCTCACAGGTAGTATTTCATATTCTCAACTTTCCTTCCCATTTCCAGCTGAATGTCTTCTTCTACATGAATTCAGGTACTAGTGCTCTATTGGAAAACATTGTAACATACATGGGAAGCCTTCATAGATGTGAAGCTCCTTTTGGATACTTGCAAACATCAGAATCGTAGGTATGCTCGTTCTGGATGGCACAACAGACATCCTGAAGAAGGGGCCATATCATAATTCATGGAAGGTGTGAGATTCAGTTCCTGGTGTGGTTATTAGGGTGCTCAACAACAGATCTCCACAGTGAGCCTGATAGTCGGCACTTCCACATTCAGCTTTCCAGTAGCCAACATCTACTACACCTTCAGAATGTTGACTGATTCACAGATAGGGACCCTTTGAGAGTTCACAGTAAAGTTCTTTGTTTAACCTCCATGCAGGAATTGATGATAGAGAAACTGGAAGAGGTTCCAGAGCACTAGAGAGTTTATCTTTACTGTTAGTGATATCAACATGGTTTTTGCTATAAATGTGTGGACCATGACTGACCCTGGATCATGTGGCCTGTTTCAAGTTCCAACCATGCCAAACTGCTGCTGATTGATACTCTGCCTTTTTCATTATTTTCTCTGTCCTACTGAGACTGTGGCTAATCATCACGAGTCTCACAATGTGCAGAAACAAACATCTTGGATTGACGAGCTAGTGGATGCACCTGAGGGTGCATTCAAAAGGAGTTTGGGCCATCGGCGGTCTGCTAGTGAGTCTATGGTCTTTCTGGACAGCAACACCAATTTTCCCAAGGTTGCTGATGAAAACATTATGGAAGAGGAGGACTTTGATTCTCAAAGTGCAGCCTCAATGCATTCTCGTGGTGGCTCTTTGGACTTTGACAGGTATAGCAAGAAAGTCTTCAGTGGTGACTATTTGATTGTTGGGGGTGAGGGTGGGGATAATCACCTTTGATCAAGAGAAATCTGTTGTTGCCACAATCAGTGGATATATTCTTCCCTGTTTTCCTGGTTGTATTTGGTCCTAGATGATAATTGCATCAACTTTTTAGTTCTACTGCACAGTGCAACTACAGCTTGCATTGGCAAGTTGCATATGCAGTGCACTGTTGTTGGTTTTTTCCCTTGTGAATCTGGCTTGTCATAACCAGAGATGAAGGTGTCAGAGAATTTTGCAGTTGGAGATGGGCTTGTTGTGAGCCAATTTGCTGATGACTTTCCTGCTTGATTCATAGGCTTGATGAAGATCAACTCATGTCCATGTTTGGGAACAACAGCAATTCACTGCAGAAGCAACAGGAACAGCAACAACTGGCTTACAAGAACCCCAAGTCAGACTCTGTAACTAATGCAGCATCTGCAAACACTGCAGGCTGTAGCTCTGGGAACAACAACACCCAGACATCAGGTCTAACTGCTCCGGCAAAACCTGAGAAGCCATCAACTCCCTCAGACAGTAACAGCCTAAGTGAGGTGTCAAATGAGGAGGTGAGAGCAGCAGGGCCAGAAAAGCTTAAGGGTGAACCAGAAGTGCAAAGTACAAGGGATGGGGACAGTTTTACCCAGCCTTTCTCCAAAGGAGAGTTGCAGCAGGCATTGGCTGGGCTTGATTCCAGTCTAGATCCAAAAAGAGCCAAAAGGTGAGCAAGAAAAAAAACAAAACAGCAATGTAGATCTGATCTACCATTTGTGATTCTTTAGGTTTTGATTTCCAAGCCTCTGCATAGACCCCCCACTGCTTGATAAGCAAGAAGATCTGTGTGTGCATTGCTTTCTGGGTCACAGTTGAAATGTTTCTTTTGGAGGGGTTTCATAGGTGGAACTGAAATCCACCCAAATGAAGTGTTGGTAATGTAAAGTGGTCTGATAAGTATGGGTAGTCTGTGCTTTCAGAATATTGGCCAACAGGCAATCAGCACAGCGTTCACGTGTTCGAAAGCTGCAATACATCTCTGAGCTGGAGAGAAGTGTGGCAGCCTTACAGGTATTTTCATGAACATGTGCTGTGGAAGTCTGTAGTCTACACCAATCACCATGCCTTGAGCACAGTCGGAGCTGTCATACAATCTGCTCATTGCTGTATATGAAAGAGAGAGAGAAAGGAATTGCATCCATTACAGGTCATGATTTCCTTGAGATGTTATGCATATTACTGTCTTTGATGCTGATTCAAGATCCTAATTTTTGTACTACAACATTTCTTGTGCAAAGATAGCATTCTTAACATGCAAATGTCTGTCCATTCTAATTTACAGCATTTACAGTATCAACTTTGTCTGTCTAGTGCAGATTTTCTCTACAACTCTTGATCTGGAACCCTTTCTGTGCCTCCCTGTGAGAGTTGCCCTAAATCTGTAAAGTGGACTGCAGACAGAGGTTGCCACAATAGCTCCTCAGGTTGCTTTCTATGAGCATCGTAGAGCTGTCCTGAACGTCGACAACAACACAATCAAGCAGAGGATGGCAGCGCTTGCTCAAAGTCAGCACTTCAAGGATGGTATGTAGTAACTATGCCCTTTCCTATTCCACCTTGAACAAAGGCAACCTCAGTCCTCCAGCACACAATTTCCATTGCATGGCCACATATGGAGATTGAATGAAATTGGAAATGTCTGACTTCATGAAGTACAAGGTCTCTCAATTTGAAATTGGAGCTCCTTGGACTGGAGGAATGACAGAGTAACCTCCATGTGAGACCAATTTATGGGGTTCAGCCACTCCCCACAGGAGTCTCTATGCATATTTGACAACAAGTATAGAAGCCTTAGCTTGCATCCCCAGGTACAGTAAGATTCAACACTATCATGATTCTGAAAGTGAGTTGGTTGATCAAATGGCAGCACACAATGAGGCACTGAAGAAAGAGCTCCAAAGACTTCGGCAGCTCTACCAGCAGCAACAGTTGCAACAACCGGTTAGTACTCTTTGAGTATCTGCCTCCTCTCTCCTGCTTTTGACATTAGAATGTTCACATATCATATCCATGCCCTTACAAACAGTGCCCGATTTTGCAAGGGATCCTCCACTATTCTATGGAAATTCCCTCTCTACCAAGGAATTTTCAGGTTTCTAGAATAATTTAAGGTGTTTGACATTCTGGTATGCATTCTGTTGCAACTAACTGACTAACTAACTACCAAAGATAGATGTGCCCCCAGCATGCCAAATCAGATAATTTTCAGGTCATAAAAACTAGTATACATATTGTATAAAAGATTGAAAATCTGGAATACATGAGGTAATTTTCTAAGAAGGCGTCAAGAGGACAGGGAATCGTCAGCTAGGTTACACCAAATGTCTTCTGTAAGTAAACATCATTCTTGTATGATCCTTTCACTAATTACTCTTGCTGCTTCTTGCATGATCCTCTCACTAATTATTGTTGCTGTCGTAACAGCAGCAGCAGACTACAACCTCCGGTGCTTTTGAATACCAGCAACAACAATTCAGCAACCTGGACATGCGAGTCTCACATGAACTGAACATGGTGGAATCAGATGCATTTGTGGGTGGTTTAGCAAACTTGCCGGGTGAACAAACCATCTCTAATGGAAGCAGTGACCTATCACCAACACACACAAATTCAAGGTCACTCACTCATGGGCTCAATGGCATGATACCTGCAAGCTGTGTGTTGTCTGGAAATGGCAAGAGCTTGGAAGCTACCATGATGGGAGAATATATTGTTAACAATTCCTGACCCGAGAGTGTGGCACTTCCCCATTCAATTTAGGATATTTTTCCCCTGGCCTGGGCTGACAATGTAGGCACACATTTTTGGAGGAGGGGCCAGAGAACCATAATTTGAGCAGGTGGAATAAGAGGTTGAGAATTATGACCTCAAATTTGGCTTAGATCTAGTCATTCTCCAGCTACTCAGGAGTGGCATGTACAAAAGAAATGGTGACCTGTTGAGGCTGCTCCTTGCAGGAGAACATAACGTAGCCTGAGTGCTGCCAATTGAGATACATTTCCTGTACCATCTGCTGCTCAACAAACTGTTACAATTCGTACCGGTGAAGCCAATTTGCCTTGGGCACTGTCCAAGCCAATGCAGGTACCCTACAAACACCATCCCCTTGCTAGTGATTTTCAGGGTGCTTTCTGACTCCTAAATGCTTGACACTCCAAGGTTGCAAAACCTTACTGTGTTATAAGGTGTGTAGGAAATTTTTTTCTTTCAATAAATTTGGTTACCATCTCTTCTTACACCAGGTTCCTCAAGTTCCTGGTTTGCCCCACTGGGAGCAGGACAGTTCCTCAAGTTTTCCTACATTTTCCATGGACTGACTGACTGACTGACTAACTGGACTCCCTGTGAGACAGAGAGCCATGATCCTGCAAAGTTAAATTAGCAGTCTGCATCTTTCCTGCTCTGGTACTACTACTACTACTACTACTTACTACCTTCCATGCCTACATGCTGAATACATCCAAGTCCTCAGGTGGAGCAAGTCTTTTAGGGGCTCTGCCTGTTCAAAGGGAGAGAGAGACTATGGAACAATGTAAGTAGTTTTCATTTGGTCCCACATTTTGAGAAATGTTCACCAAGTGTTACCATGAATTGTGAGTTCATTCTTTTGGGGAACTTCATGGAACATTTTCTATTTTGACTGTTGCTGGTTTGAAGTTTGAACTTGCCATAACTTGCAATGCCATTACGTGATGAGATGTGTGTTCTGCTTGTAGAATCCTTGGAGTCAGGAAATATGTGTAGGGTAATGCCCTACACATTACCCTACAGGGGCATTCCTGAAGTAAGTGTACACCAAAGCTGAAGCTGAAGCGCACTTACTTCGTGAACACCCCGCTCTGAGGCCGATATGTTCATGTAAGTGGTTACTATGCAGGTAAGTGAGGGAGAGGGTAAGGCACTTTGCTGGCTACTTGGTAGGTAGATACTAGATACATGTGGATGGTTGGTAAATAGCTAACCACCATGGTTGGCTATGGGAGAGGAATACAATGAAAAAATTGTTTTCTGTTCACACATCATCTATCTGCATGGTGTGCTGGGGAAAGAACCGTCCATTGGAAGCCCATTACAACTCCAAAGTCACCAGATTTGGAGGAAATTTTTTTCTGAAATTGCCATATTTAGACAATAGGCTCCAGAAGATCCCCAAATATACAGCAACATTCTTTTTTTTTAAATTACTTTCCTCTCTGACTTGTAGCCAAATTTGGCTAATTCCTCTTGCAGATGATCATCAGTTGTCACACCATGGCCTTGCCATTTACTTGGATCCTGAGGCAAAAGAAGAATTATGGAAACTCAAATATTTCATCATGAAAAAATATAATCTTCAAAAAATCATCTAAAAGAAACCAAAATCCTTCAAGATATTATAACTCTATTATAACAAATATCAAGTTTCTACACAAGCCAAAATATCATCTTCCAAAAATCCTCAGAGAAAAATAGACCTATTACCTAGGGGCCAAAATCCCTTAAGCTACTATACTCTATAATAATGAATCTAAACACAGTATCCTTGCCTTGCCTTGGTAGGCAAGGCCAAATGAGCTGTTGTATGTACTATGTACAATTGCAGGGGGTTCGGTGTGAACCTTCTTTTCAGTTCAGAAACCCTGACACATCCTTAATATTCTTTCTTTCTTTTTGCCCTTGTTCAATCAGCTCATGACTCTTGAGTGTGATGAGCTTTGGGTCAGTCTGACGCTCTTACTACTTACTTGGTCTGGCAGTAGTGCTTTCAAATAGAGAACCCCTAAAAATATCTACCTATAACTTTCCCCACACTGAAGGTTCATTGCAGATGTGCCTACCATCCATGCTGAGTAGCTGGTGTTATCCATGGCTTGATCCAAAAGACATGGAATGAGGCAGCCATATCTGTGACAAAGTCGTTGCTTGGTCAGGTTCACATCATGCCACCATGCCAGCCCAATCTAATGTACAAATACTGAACTAGACAACAGCTTCTGTGGGATCTGATCTAATGGATGTAAGGGCAGCAATATGCTCTTCTTACACTAAGGTTAGTGTAGTACCACATGGTTTTCTTGGGGTGTACTCGAAGTGACTTTACACAGCTGTTGTGATCGATCATGTGATGTGACAGGTCTTTTAGTTTGGTTGATACCCATTTCTTCTAAGAGGAATCTCTAGTTTGGGTTCCCACTAGTTGTTTGCAATTTGAGGAACTAGCCTGCATGGAGGTTTGAGACCATAATTTCTTCACATTCCTAAATTTCTAGTTCCAATTTTGGTTCATTTCTTCAAAACAATTCCAAACAGTTATACTATATAATAATATACGCAAATTGTCTAAGATTGGAGATTGTGCCCCAACGTTATTTCAGCGACAAGTCGTAAATGTGTCGCTCGCTTAAGGCAACCCGACACGGGTTTTCATGCATAGGCAATGGGGGCCCTAGAGCAAACTAACATGAAAACATGTCATGTTTCGATGGGGACCTAGCACTCACTTCCACATGTTGGAATTGCACACCCTGAAACATGAGCTTCAAAATAGGAACCTCGAAACCTAGCTACCACCCATCGAAACATGTCAAGTTTCGGTGGACAGCCCAATGTGTGTTTTGATGCCCGGGTAAATAAAGCCCCCAAAACATGTAATGTTTTAAGAACTATGTTTCGGCTTCATCCACCCATCTTCCATGTTCCCCCATGCAATCTCCATCCATGACACTTTAAACTTTTTTCAACTTTCCCACACTTTGTCTAACTTTTGTTGAACTATTTTGTTAGGACAATTAATGAAAGTAATGGAATAGGTTTTTAAGTTTAGGTAGGAATTGATTGCAACTGGGATGCGTCATGTGTCAATTGTCACAATGAACAAACAAGCCCACCTAGGTTTCGGTTTAGTTAGGGTTTAGTTTCATTGTAGAATTCTTATAATTGCAACTTTTTTTTCTTCCTTCAACTCAAGCATAAGCCAGTCTAAGTCTTCCATTATTCTTAACACAAAAGTCAAATTAATCTTAATAGGAAAAAGGAAACATGGAAAACGAAACAATGGACGTGATAGTAAAAAATGTGAAAATACACAAAATAGTTTTCATGGAGACCTAAATTCGCAAAAAGTGGTTGTAATTACTACAAGAATGCCACAATCATTGCTAAGAGGGCAGGAAGGAATTTATTTGTGTTTATTGTCATTCCAAGAACTTGAAGATGCAAATCAATGAACATTGAAAAAAGAGGTGTGGCAAAATCGTGGATTTTGAAGGGAATCCTTTCAAGTTAAAGTTTTACTCACCATTAAAAAACACAACAAAAGGTGTGTATCTTGCGAAGGGTGGAAACATTCTAGAATATAAAGTGAAGGCAAATGCATTGTCGAATACAAGGAGTAGTCACCTTTCAACTACATTAGCTTTACATTTAATACAGAAGTCTAAACACAAGCGCAAGAAGGAGAAAACCCCGCCCTTGGAGATTCACAATGAAGTTCAAAAGGATTTCATTCTTGTTCGCAAGAAATGCTTCACGGAACATGGAGGCCAAACAATCAAACAAGTTTTGAAACTAAAAAGGATTCTCAAACACACTGCTTCACTGGAACCTATCACTTGGGAGAAATCGCAACACAGTGGTATTGGGTCACACCTTTTCTATTTCAATCTACAATATTATAATGTTTCCTTAAGTTTAGACAAGATTTAATTAAGAATTGCAAAAAACTTACAAAGTATTAGTCTAATTTCTCATGTTCGATTGAAAAACAACCCATAACAATTCATGTGGAACATGTTTCAATATATAGCTTTCCATCCCCAAAATTCCAAAAGTTTCAGAACTCTCCAACAAAAAATCATGTTTCAGACATGTTTCAACATTATATTAGTTCCATGTTTCAATCATGTTTTAATAATATCATTCCATGTTTCAACATGTTATGATATCGATAGGTAAGGTTATGTTTTAGTGGCAGATTACAGAATTCCTCAACAACTACCATGTTTCAAAACATGTCCATGGAAATTTCATCCTTCGTTCATGGACATGATCATGTTTCGATTTTCACAGTCGACAAACCTAGAGAAAAATTTGGCAATTTTTGATAGCCATGTTTTGATAAGTTTTAATTGGCATGTTTCTATGGTATAATATGTCTCATCTCTCAATGCATATACTTCCCAAGGTCTCTAAATTTAGATCATTATGTGAAGAGTGAGGAATCAAAACTGAGGAATGTTTTGGATAGAGCCTCACCATTAGGAAATTTGGGTACCAATCCAAAGGAGTTACATATCCCAAAATCAATTCCCTAAAAACTAGAAGGAAATAGTGGGGACATGAAAAAGAAATTAAAACTTAACAAGGTGTTCTACTAAAACGAAGCCTTGCAAGAAGTTGATATAATGTTTCAAAAACTCTTGAAATAGAAACCAATGTTTGTTGGGAAAATCATAGAAACATCGGGCATTTGGCATCTACTACAATGTAATCTTCTTAATTGGGATTAGATAGTGCAAAATAAAAAAAATTTACAAAGAGTTTAGGTACCTTTGTTCAAGATTCAAACTTCAATATTGTTTTTTACTATGCATTTGAAAAGTTCATGCGAGGAAACAAAGTGGTACTCAGTCACTCTTACCATATTGATCCATTACAATCTTTTGATTTTTAACATATGCATTCGTAGTCACATCAATCACTTACTTCAACCTTCATTCCATATCTATGTTTCAAATACATATGCATGTTTGAAATTTTCCATAATCGGTGTTTCAACATAACTTAAGGTTAAAAATTTGTGTCTAGTATATTCATTCAAGTTTTGTTTCACATTCACATTCTTCCTAGATTTCTTTTATTCTTTTCCATTGTTAAGTTTTTAGTAGGTGCCATCGTAGATACTTCAATTCCCTTACACATAGCCACTCCATGTATTCTAAAACATGGCAACAACATGTTTCTATCACCCCACCAATACCTCGAAACATGCCTATAACATGTTTCAACAAAATTGGTTAAGAAACATAGAATGTTTATTTAAGTATTATGTTAATCTTTATTTCTTATTCATTTTTTGTATGTTTCTTATGTAGGCTATGCGCATGTTAATACATTTTTCATTGTTGGGTCAAATGCAAGCTAAAGATGGAAATGAGGTTGCTACTAAAGTCTCCCAAACAATGGACCTCTAGAAAATAGCAACACACAATCATTGGTCAATTCCCTGCATGAGTTCTTGAGGTATCAAAAATGCCTACAACGGTACAATGAGCCAAAGAACGAACACAAATATTTATTAAAATAACAAAGGTTTGGCTTTGTTGTTAAGTGCTTCAAGGAGTTTGATATGGCCAATGTAAAAAAAATTGAAGATATAAAGTGGGATTGGAATCCTTTATGGCATATTGTTAATAATGACAAATGTTTACTTGTGACAGAAAGGTTTAAACTCCCCTAGATGCATTTTTTCAAAGAGGCTGAAATAATTACAAGTAACCTTTTATGAAAGAAAACACCTTTTAGGAATGTTCCTTGGGAAGTTCGATTAGTAAATGTTTTTTTCAAACATTTGTCAAATAATGATGTTAAATGTGCCTACCCACTCCAAGGCATTAACAACGTGTCCATTAAAAAAATGAAAATGGGGAAATATCATTTGGTTTGGTAGAAAACCGTTGATATTTTAAAGCACGATGGTCATCTTCTATTTGAAGGACAAGAAATTCAAGAAAGTATTCATGACGAGGATATAAAGGTTGCATACCAAAGGTTCATGTCATCATCGGATAATTTGTCCGAAATGTCATTATTTTTCATTGTTGTATTAATTAGGGCAGTAAAAGATATGGTGCGCAAGGATATTGCATTGTTCCAAGAAATTTGGGAACAAATAGATGAGGAACAAGGGGAAGTTTCAGTTTTGGACATAAGGAGATATCTTCAACATCATGATGACATAAACATGAAATGGATAAACGTGCATTGGGTGTACCACAAGTTCTTGATGCTTCAACTAGTCTCCCCCATGAATCTTCGCTTGCCCTAAACAAGGTCGTAGAGCAAAGACATGTTTCCTTGTTCCCAGTTCAACTCACAATTGAAGGTGTTTTAAGAATGTTATGCTTGGAAGCATCATTCAACTTCATGGCCACTAGTTGGGGCATCCAAGTCCATGAAAAATTGAATCAAAGAGTTTAGATGAATAAATGAAAAACCAAGAAGTTCACATCACAAAAACATCCAAAATTAAACAACGCCCAAAGGATGTGAAAACATATGTGGATATGGTAGATGCGAATACTTCGAAGCAAGTCTCACCTACGAATCCTCATGTTCTAGAAGCTACAACTCAAGTTTTAAGGATCACTAACTATGTTTCAAAAGTTTGATCCTTGGAACTTCAAGCTTTGAAAGCTCAAGCTTTAAAAGCTCAAGTTTTGAAAGTTCAAGTTTCGGAACCTCAAGTTTCAGACATCGAAACCTCATAGGTCCAAGTTTTAGAGGTTGATATTTCAGATATCAACTTTCAAAGGTTCATGTTTTGGAATTCTATGTTTTGGATAATCAAGTTTTGAATATCCACATTTCAGATATCTAAGTTCACATTTAAGTTTTTTGCAAAATGGCTATTGTCCATGTTTTGGAGGACCCAATTACGAATGTGAATGAAACCATCAAAGTTCCCTAAAATTTCAACACCAACAAGGACAAACTCAAACAGTCTAGTGCATTAATTCCTACTAATTTTGAATTAAACCTGAACACAACTTTGATTCATGTTTGTGCAAAACATGAACTTGATCATGTTTCAAAAAACTATCCTCATGATCTAAAGGTCGGATTGAGGTCACAACCACAAATGCATCGAATGATTTCCATGTTTTGAATGTAAATATAAACTTTGTTTTAAACTAGGAAGTGGATGTCAAAGTAGGTTAGACAATCAAGTCCTCTTTTCCACCAATTGAACAAATTTCAACAATACATGATATAGGTTATGTTTTAATAGAGTAGCATGGCAATTATGTTTCAAAAATGAACATGGGAATCAAACAAAATTGCATGCCATCAATGCCATCAGAGCCCCATCAGGTTGGCATTTCACCTTCAAAGGAAACAATACATGGGAGTATAACGTGGTCAAACGCATATGTTGATGAAACTACAACCATGGATCCAATAATAAATGTAATGTCATCAACCGAAGCTATGCTTCACATTTTTCAATGAGGATGGAATGAAGGTACCCCAAATTTCGAAACACTTGATCAAGCTATCAAAAACATTTCAAAGGATATAAATGTTATAGCAAAGAAATCTTGAACACAAAAGTGGAAAGAACCAGAAGCAAAATTCAAATGTTGTTAAAGTTGCAAGGAAATAAGTCATGAAGAAAATGACTCCAATCATAATTTTTTTTTCAAGTTTTGACATTGAAGTTTCATTGCCACCCTAAAAAAAAAGAATTTTATATTATGCTAGAGGCTACACCTAAAAATGACTAGAGGCTTGTTCACTTTGTGAAAGCCAAATGGTAGCTTCCTAACTCAACTAAGTCTTTATCAAACAAAAATTCCTTTTAAAGTACATCTCCTGATAAGATTTTTGTGTTTTTTCAAGTTACTTGAGCTTTTTAAGACCGCAAGGTATCATTGTTTTTGTACTTGAACATGGAAACATACAGACAAAGATAGACAAAAACATAAATCCTTTATTTTAAACACATGGAAATTTTAGATATTTTAGATGATTTGGATACATATTGAAACATGAAAATGGATCAATATTGACCCACATACACCTATTTGCAATGCTAAAACATCTACTGGGGATGCTTTGTGATTATGTGCTATTCTTTGGTGGTGATATAAAAAGGGAGATTCATTTTTGACTAAAAAACGATGATTTCAAAACATTGTTATATCAACAAGGGGAACTATAGGGCACAATGTTGGACTTTTATTTATAGTTTATGTTATAGTTGGAAAACTTGTTATTTGAAACATTACTATATTATACAAAATTGGATTGCACCAATATTGGATCTTATGCACATAAACAAAGGTAATATAGGAGAAAAGATTGCCTAGTGGGGTGTTAAAAACCTTTGTAGTACAAACACATTAGAAGACACTTTGGTGCTTCCATACAATGAACAAAACCAATGGTCTCTTTTCATTTTAAAGCCCCACCACACATTACACTTTGATTTTATTCTTGGATATCACAACACCTGGAAGATGAATGAATTTGTGAAATGTGCAACAATTGGGTGGTCTTACACAAAAGACATATTGCACAATCATAACGAATGGGCAGTTATTGGCATCAAGCCAATTATACATGTCCCATTGCCCCCACAAAATGGAACATGGGAATTTGGATGCCTAGTTTTAGAATATTTTAGTTAATACCTGGACAAGCGTGGTGATAAGCAACATTATTTTGGTGTGGAAGTGAGTCTCAAAACTTGCTACCATCATATTCTCACAACTACATCAAAGTTGTTATGACATTATATTCTACTTCCACATGGTTCAACCTTTGGGATTATAGCATAATGTATCTCTTTGGATTTTATGTTTCAATGGGGTTTGTGGCTTCCATGTTTATAGATTTTTAGGACTACATGTTTCAAGTTTATGTTTTTGTCATGTTCTAATATAAAGTCTATGTTTTTGTGTCAAGGCCATCTTTCACATCATGGGGTATGTTTTTGTTTCAAGGCCATGTTTCAATATCCATGTTTCTATATCAAGTGTTTGTTTTTATATCAAATCAATCTTTCAAATCATGGGGATGTTTTAATTGATCGTTTCTTGTGTTTATTAAGGTCTATTCTTTGTTTCTAAGGCTATAGGTTTCTATGTCTTTATGTTTCATTAACTCCATCCATTCAAAATACATTCATCCAAAATTTAAATTGTCTTTTTGTAAGTTTCCATGTTTTGTGTCTTCTATTTTCAACATGTGTCACATTTTCATTGGTTCTATTCTTCAATGTTTTACATTCTAGGTTTATTATCTTTCTTGTAGACTGGTTGGGAGGCACCTTAGGTGAAGCACCTTCAAATGAAAATGTTAAAAACATTACAATAGGAGTTGACTCGCCCAAGCCTAGGTTGCACTAGAAGAAAACTGTGTATTTTCGACTACTGTTTGTAACTAAATTTTAGTCGCAAGAAACATTTTGCAACTAAAATCCCTATAGTCGCCTAAGACAAGTCGCATGTGATAAATTAGTTGCAAATGACAAAAGGTATTGTATGAAAAAAAAGTCAACAAATACATTTCATCCTTTGACTACATTGTATACGTATTGTCACATGTGATTAAGATGCAACTATTTTGGTAACAATTAAGGGCAAATGATGTGTTGCCACGTGTTTTAATATTTGATTATTTAAAATATTATTAATATTATTTTGAAATAATCTAGGACGTTCAATTCTAATACTTGGATG
>Ga0209208_10006621_pt1 | contig 15944 bp, 11 predicted proteins | sample S1TSphfallax_3_FD_187694 | JGI IMG/M metagenome (GOLD analysis project Ga0209208, IMG submission 187694) | Host-associated microbial communities from peat moss isolated from Minnesota, USA - S1T2_Fd - Sphagnum fallax MG (SPAdes) (version 2) | ecosystem: Host-associated > Plants > Peat moss >...
ACACCAAAAAATATATGTACAAATTTGGGAAAAGTTTTCATCCAAGAATCCAAAGTTCTAGTTGGCCCCTTACTACTACTTAGTGCTCTTTGTCAAGGAAAGGATGGCTATTTGCAACCGTTTGTTGATTACTGCTGAAAAATATGTTTAGCATAAAAGGTCACACTTATGCCACTTTTAATCTTTGGGCCTCTTAATCAGTTGAGTTGTGCAACAAATAGATCGCCATAAGACTTACATCAAGAAATTGATCATCATAAGACTTACTATTGTACATAAAATATGGCGATGAGTGGAAGATGACATTAAAAGTGCAAGTCAATCATTTTTGAGTATTAACAAGTGCTTGATGCTTATGACATTATGAGTGCATTGCTTGTATTATAATATTCAATGATGACACGTTCGGTGGTTTTCTACATAACAGACATTTTCATTTTTCCAAAGACATGAGAATAATTTGCAACATATTTAAGACAACTTAAAAGTAGTTGGGTGGACCATCAATGGTTCCAACCATTTTCAATGTTTGTCCATGATGTTTAACATTCTTTGAGTTTAAAACTTTTATCAATAATTATTAATAAAAGGTTTCATCCATTTGGCTAAGAAACAAATGGTTGTTTAAACCAATGTTGGTTAGTTCTCCAGTTTGGAGTGTTAGACTGATGGTTTCAAATTCAAGGTTTTCTGATTTGAACCCAACTTACCATCCCTTTAGTGTAATCATCACAAGAATCAAACCATGAAATTAGCCTTTTGCTAGAATCACAACTTCAAAAATAAACTCTTAAAAATAAATTCAATTTTTTAAGATAAGCGTATTGAATTTTTTTAAAATGTCAACAAATAAGTTGAACCTTTTACATAAGTGTTTGTTTTTAAATTTCTAAAAAACCTTAATACTTTCATAAATCTCAATTTTAACTTGTTGTAAAACTTCATTATACCTATAAAAAATTTCAACCTTGTCAAAGGTGTGGCGTGTACATGAAATTAAACTCAATTTTGGAACAAGGCCCACAGTATTCTGAACTTGTAGAAATTGTCAAAATCAAAATCACAAGTTAAAAAACTCAACTCACAACCAAAGAACCAGCCAAAACTTTCAAAAGTGTCAAAACCAGGATGAGAGGTTCTGTCTAAAAGGAAAAACCAAACGACTCTCATTTAAACTTGCATTTCATAACACTTCATATGCTGTTTACTTTGCTGCTTTGGGTGAACTGTCAATCACTTGTGAGGTCTATTTTAAAATCATGTGGAATACATTGAAAGCTCTCCACTTGATTGTCAGCTCACACAAGGTACCACCTATTTGGGTCCCATAGATATTATGTTAATGTATGACATGTTAATGACTGAAGTTTGTTGAAGGGGCAACCTTGATAAATGTCACCTTAGAGGCCTTATTTTAGTGTTAGTGTGATTAGTATTAATTAGTTGAGGAGAGAGTAGGATTGGGAGTTTATTTGTTTTGGTGATGGACATCTTTGATTGATTCAACAACTAGAAAAATAAAACCCCAAGTTCAGCAGACTCTTTAAAATAGAACATGTCCACAGGGCCTAATGATGTAAGTGTGATGAGAAACTTTTGCACACTGAAAATAGACATAATGTAGTATTCTCCTTCGGGTAAATTACATAGTTTACAGGAGAAGGACTTTTGCAAAACATATGGGATAAAGTGTGCTGCTATTGCAAACCTATTGGAAATTGGGGAAAATTTTGTGAACAGAATGTAAAAGCATTGAGAACATGAAGGAAAAAAAAACTGGGCCTCTTGCCTCCTTTGGGATATGTTGGCTCGCCTCCTTGGCTGGGAAGGATTTAAACTTCTAATCACATCTTGGTCACCATTGTGATCTAGGCTAATGGGAGGGACATGAATTGTGGGAACGAAAGTATCATAAGATATGTACAGCTAGATTCTAAACTTTCCTCTAGCATTACAAAGTATAATGTTACACGACAATACTGACATTAAGAATAAAAACCTGATTCACAAAAACTTCTTAAACTATATGCACCAAGTCAAGAATTGGCAGGCACACTTTCTATAAAAAAATCATGAAGCAAACTCAACTTCAATATCAGTTTTAATGCACATTGGAGATGCTATTTTCCATTAAAGGTCCTCTCAAAAAGAAACTGAGGTATGTTGTGGGGGGGTACTCAGAGGATGTATCAGATTCCTCCTCTCCACAGTTTAATTTGCCCCTTTCTGCAGGCCTCCTGGTGCCAGGGTTTGAACATGATCCCCTCAAAAGCAAAACACTTTGACTGAACAAAATTGCAGAAAGAACACAAGCCCATCAACTGACATTAAAAGTTAACTTTTAATAACCTGTCACAAAAGAGGCCCAAAACACAATTGACCCATCATGCAATAGATTAAAAAAATTGAAAATCACTTTAATTTTATGATTTGGAGTAGGATTGACGATTTGTCAAAGTGGAGCCTCTAGTTTCTTGTTGGGGAATCCAACATTAAATTATCATTCAAATGTAATAGTAAACTAGCATACTTTGAAGATGAGAAAGCTAGTCTCATCTTGATGGCTGTGTGATGTCATGCTTTGGTGATTTTGTTTCACCTGCCATAAAGCAGGCCAGAGCCATCCCTTGAAGATCCTTCACCCCAAGCCCAAAATGGAACAGTGGTGTTTTCAACTTTCATGATGAGAAATCTGAGCCCATTTTGGGCTTGGGGTGAAGGATCTTCAGGTGATAGCTCTGGCCAGCTTTATGGCAGGTTGAAACAAAATCATGGGAAATGATGAAATTGCATAACATCGTTAGATAATTGGAGTGCAAGATGTATTTTAAAAGATTTACCTCAAAAACTACTGCCCGGACTCTGCTCCCACTCATACATTGCCTCCAATTTCAAACCAAACTATTGCCTCAAAATCTTACACTTGTGTGCTTTCTCAGGGCATAGCCATTGTCTTTTCTTTCTTTTTTTAAAATATTTTTTCCACATGAAACAAGCAGCTCATTGTGCAAAGATTCCCTTCGAACTCAACACTTCCCTCATTCGATCTAGAGCTTCTCATCTCAATGCATGCATTTGTATGGGACTACATGCCCATTCATCCATTATATGCACACATAATAATCTAGATGTCTCTCACACATTGGGTCAAGTTTGAGCCAAAATATTATGTCCAACTCCTACACCAATGTGTAGATTAGTGTTGTGCGAGTATATCTTTCACCCAGATATATACCCACTAGGTATGGATATAATATTTATATGTATATATAACTTATTTTTCTCAAATTAACATATTTTAATGAACCACATACCCAATAATATATAAAATTGAGAATTTACACCCTATTCAAAGGGATATGTTTTGGAATTTGGGTTTTTTGAAAAGTGTAAATATGATTAAAACCCTAACCTTTGTTAGTTCTATTAATTAAATGAAGTGTTTTCCAAATTCTTTTTTGGTTGGGGAGGGAAGGGGGATTGCCTAATTTGATTGGCTCATCACAAAAAAGAAAAAAACTAGAATTTTGGAAGTTCACCAAAATATAAGTTTTTATGTGAAGACATATTGTTTATTTTTTGGCCCACCTATATAGGTGAAAATATGAGAACTTTGCGCAAACCAAATGGGGTAAAATTGAGGATTGTTAACCTGTGGTAAAAGTCCACATGTTAAGAGTGATAAGTGTGGTAAGGATATATGTCAAACAAAGGTCCCTTTACTTTGGAGGGTCATAATTTTTACATTATTTCATAGAATTATATTATTCAAAAGCTTAGTAATGTGCCCAAAAATCAGTTATCTTGAGGCTCCATCACCAATTCAAATCAACCATGGCATCATTATCTTTCGATACACAAGTATTTAATCAAAAGCATGTTTATTCTAGTTGAAGATGAATAAAAAAATTTGATTCTTGCATTTTGACATTGAATTTTGATCATTGAATTATTCTTTAAAATTCGAAAATGAGAACATTTTCTTTCATTTTTAATTGAATAATTAAATAAATGTAAAAATACATAGGCATTTTATTCCAAAATGGGGTATATGATAAGGGGTTCTTGAACCTTACCCATCTACCAAAAAATAAAAATTTAATACTTAGGCTAATTAGTGATTTTTTAAAAATCATAATATACCCTTATTTAATGAATAAATTAATTAAATATATATACACCCTTACTCAAAGATATATCAAAAATTATATATCCACATAACATTGGTATAAATAATGTCTTCACAATGGGGAGAACCAACAAACAATGATACCATTTAATATGATGTAATTTCCAAAGAATAGTTAATCTTTTTGTTTTTTGAAAGAGCACCATGAAGTGGTTATCCTTAAATTAGGCATCTACAAAATCTTGGTGGATAGATCCCCAATGCATCCACATGCATTCATCCATTTTCTGGCCTAATTTGCAAGTATTATTTTTATATTGTTTATACCCATTAGAAGCTACATATTATAACCTTTGGGTCCAAACATAATAAAACTTGAACCATGTGCATCAAGGTTGACATTTGGGTGAAAGCATGGTAAAATTACAAAAAAAGTTGATGAAAAAATATCAAGTTTATAGAGAGGCAGTTTTTTGCAAAAACACAAAAAAATAAATTTAAATTTATTTAAATTTTATTTTGAAACTATTGAATCTTCAATTGGGTTTATTGTAAATCAACTAAAAATTTTCAAAAAAATTGAAATAATAAAATAGGGAATAAGTATGTTTGAAATTGATTAGTGAATATGATGTTCAAATTTGCATTTTCATTAGAAAATTTAATGAAATATACATGTATGAAATTATAACATAAAAATCATTGTATATTAAGGGCATCACCAAGAAGCAAATCTATTTTCTCTTTGACAAAATATACTTCATAATTATTTGAATCAAACCTTACAATGCAAAAAATAGGTTTTAAAAGAAACATGCATTTAGAAAAATGTAGAAACCTACTTTTACAATGCAAAAATTTAAAAATTAATGTGTAATAATAATAAAAAAATTGTTATTTATAATTCAACTAAAAAAATTGAATGTATAATTATTTTGTGATAGGTTTTGGTCCTACTTTTTGTTCATTTGACAAATATATTGGTAAGTGCTTTTAGTTGTACATTTTATTGTGCTTTCACCCATTTGGCATTCATGTGTTGGTTTGTTATTTCAAATTTTGCAATTTTCATTCCCATTTTACAATTATAATATAATATCCTCCTTGACTTTGAGGAGGAATGACATGTAAATTTTATATGGAAAAACCATATTTGACCCCCTAAAAAAAGAACCTTGATTGTTCACAATAGAGTTTTGAGTGCTTTAAACATTCATTTAAAGATTGTTGGAACATCATTAATTACATCAAATTTTCATCATTCAAATATTGCAATTAATGGAGCCTAGATACTCTCCCAAAAATATTGACAATTTAAATTATTGTGTTCCCATGGGTTTTTCTACAAAGTCTAGTTCTGAAACCCTAAAGCTTGTTAGCTCCTGTTTCTTCCTCACTTTTTGCCTAGACTAGAAAACTTGTGAAATTGTAGTTGCGATTGTTGTGTAACACCATAGTCTTTGAGTGGAATTTCATGTGGAAAGTGCAAGCACTGGAAAGTTAGGATCTACAAGCCAGAAGCTTACCACAATTTTTATTTCTATTTCAGAAAGTGGTGAAGCTCAGTTCTTCTTTCTAGATTTCTCATTGAATGGTCTGAGAGTAAAGATGAAGGTTCAACTAGACTTGCAAAGCCTTTGTGGTATTGAACATTCAGCTCAGTAAAAGTTCAAAATCTATTGTTCTTATTTGAAACAATGTGTATTCAACATACTCAATTTTTTTTGTACATGGCGTACTCATGTACTCTGCCTTCAAATTTCTAGTACCCATACTCGGTACTTGGTGACCTTGCTTTAATTAACCCACCATGCTAGCTGCTATAGAACTATGCTAATAACATTTGGGTAACCTAATAAGCTCAAAGTATGCATGGGGTGAAGAAGCTACAGGTGACAACCAAAGCCTGGACTTAATTGCAACATAGTTTTCTAACAAACTCTCTAAAAATGCAGGCACTCTACACCTGCTAATGGCAAAAAACCAAACAACTGAAGCAATTGTAAAATCTATGTAATAAAAATGTTGATGTCTGTCTGTCTGTCATACTCATTCACATACCTACTTACAAATCTTCCCAATGGCCCTTCAAACCTACCTATATAGACCTACACTTCCCCCTTGTACTGAAAGAAACACTGAAGTCAATGCTAAATTGATGTTACGTCTGAGTCTCATGAAATTTCCATAGTTTCAAGTTTGAGGATTGAACATTGAACATTAAAGAGCTGATGCTTAATCTGATGAGAAATTATACCTGAGGAGAACTTTCTTTCCTATCCAAAGCAAGCAGCACGTATAGCAGCAGCTGCACAGCAAAGCACAAACTGTAGTTCATATAGTGCATGTTTCCAAGAAGAATCATACAGGCTTGCAAGGAGCCGCTGTTTGAAGTTCATTAGTGATTCAAGCTGTGCACGTGGTTTGCGTATGTGACTAGCCTAAACCACAGCTACTTGTCGAAGACAGCCAAGTAGAAATTCAAGAACTAATTTGAGTTAGTCCTTGTAGAATGATCAGTGACACTGAATATGGAGCGATGAGGAAGCTACATAGCTCCTTAAGTCATGGACAAAAACATCGCGTTTTTGTGCATGGAATTATACATTAGCAACATGTGCAACACTTGTGTAAATTATAGAGTAAACTACTGTAACTGCAGCATGTGATCTTCGAGTCTCCCCTAGTCGCATCCTTTCATGCATCTGATCATCATGCAGTACAAAATCAACTGATCTCTAGTGCTGAAACACTTTGCACAAGATACAAACACACGGTGCTTGACGATCAGTACACTAGGATTCAAACTCATATATGTATGGACTACGAGGAAAGGACTGATGCCGATGATCTAGTTAAAGGCTAAAGCTAGTACTGGATCCAATTGAGTTGGACATCATGTACTAGCAGCACTAGGTCATTGAGATTTGTTTTCGGCACTAGTCATGGTACTCATCCTTTCTCAACCTGATGCTCTACACTAATTCCCACCAGTCAAGAATTAAGTCTGACCCATCAGATCGTTCGTGAAATGCTCAGCTTTATAATTCAATAATATGATCGGTATGTAATAATATATGTGTCTTAAAACGATCAAATTTTATTAAGTGGAGCTCATGAGAAGTTGTCATGACACTTGCTAAAAATTGCTGCACATGATTGTTAATCTGTTTGTTCTGGAGGATCGACCGAGGACTAGTGCATGTTGTAACTACTCATGTAGCCCTGCGTCTGCGCCATTCTTCTCCAGAACTTAATGTTGTGATCTTGTTCACCTGCAGTGAACAATAACAAAACCCATTTTTGAATAATATACTAGTTCCAATAGTATAATACACTAGTTGTAAGATCTTGCGGTTTCAGTTAGCAGGCATCTGTTGATTACCAGCTCGCCACTCCAGGAATGCAGCAGCTGACATGCAACTTTGTTCCAACTTTTTATATGCCGCAAGGCTCTTGAAATTTTTTGTATAGATCTGAGTAAGGTATATTGCTGTAGAAACTAGGAGTTGTAGGAGCTGGTATGATCAACACTGATGATCGTGTTCGTACCTCATGAGAATTTGGACGTGAGACAAGACGTGCTGCTGCTGCAGCTGGAATCTGCAGAGACTGATGGAGCTGTCGACCAACTTAACTCGAATTGAGCAGAGTTGTTGTACCCTAGAAGCTCCTCGATCATCTCTGAAGCAAATTTATCTTCGTCATGACTCGTATCACTCTTCTCTGTCGCTGGACGTTCACTAGACTTTAGTGGGAAGTTGTTGCTAATTCCGAACTCGACTTTTCTCAACCAGTTCGATTGCTCATCACCCAGCTTCCCTCCTGTCTTTTTCTGCCATATCCCAAGGTTAGACTGCTCCGCGTCAAGGCACAAACACGTGAGGGACTGCTCCGTTCTCGTACTAGTGTCATTATTCAGCTGCTGCTTGATCTCATGTTGCATCTCGTTCTGCTGATTCTGAGCCGCTAAGTACCAGCGATGGATTTTTGCACACAGATTGGCAGAGAGCATCTGAATTTTGGGATGGTGAGGAGCGTTTGGGTCCAGTGGGAAATTGGTGCGTGCTCGAATACCACACATGAGTCGAGCAGCTTCGTCATAGGCATGCGCTGCATCCTCAGCGGTTTCAAAAGTCCCTAGCCACAGTCTAGTCTTCCTGCAGCAAACCCCCTCCCCCACAAAACACCCAACCCCATTAGGAATTCTCGAAGTGATGAAAATATAGATTACTATACTTTGGCTGGAATGTTAGATCGTTTGACACTAGAGGTGCAGCTGGTCCCTAGTCTTCGACCTATGCTTCGGCCTTTCTTTCATAACCAGCTTGCAACGCAATATCCTTTCGTAGCTTGGCAAGCTTGCTACATGATCTATGCACAATACTCTGGTAGCTTCAACCATGAGCGGTTTGTCATTAGAAGAGACCAGGACGAAACGCGCTCAAATTGTTTGTCCAGGGATTGCGGTTTTGGATCAATGTTGCTTGGAAAACTGAAATTCTATCTGCAATTCTGGAGAGCATCGAGACAGTACAAGAGGACAGCAAGCACTTCAAGCTGTAGGTCAGGCTAAAAGCAGCAGCAAACAACAAGTTGAAGCTGAACAAGTCGGCAGAGTTTGCAGCAGGTCCTAACAGGAACTCGCTGGGACTTAGGTCGATAAGTATGGTTGAGAACCAGCTACCCGCTACATAGCTACATGATCAGAGGTAAAGAGAGAGGGGAAGTCCAGCAATGTACAAGAGCGGGTGACGAATCTCCGATACCCAAGAGCCCCAGTGTCTTTGCCGCACTCCCCTATATCTCTGAGTCCGTCCCATTTCCTTGAACCTGCAGCTCACTCTCGATCGATGGAGCTCTCTTTCTCTCTTCTTGTTAGAAAACAACAGTAGGCTTTTCGCCACAAAGGATCACCGAGGGAAGGAACTAAAAAAAAACACTATAGAATCAAGACCAACTTGCTGTCGACAAGACAAGAATATATATATCCTCCACGGTTTTTAGACGCTGCACCGCCGTAGTGTGTCCCCTCTTGTTGTTCCTGAATATGGAAAAAATGAGGCCTGGTTTTCTGAGGGGTGAAGAAGGGTTTGTGATCAGGAGCGGGAATAATTCACGCTGCCAAAGCGGATCTAGTCCCAGAGAGCAGCGACAGCAGTAGCAGAAAAATTCACCTCCCGTTTAAGTAGTCTTTGACAACGGGATCAGTACCCGGGTCCTGGTCAATCCCTCCGTCGGTTTGCAAGAACTCTGGCGCTTCCTTGTGACCCCGTCCCGTTTCTTGACGTCTGAATGTACCTTTGCTAACGTCACTGGACTAGTACTGTATTGTGCGCCCGAGTAGCAGGAACATTAGACTTCCTTTAAACTAGCTCTAGCTCCCGCAGGCCGGCACTAGTGGTCGTCATTGTTGTTGCAAGTTGGAAAAGTAAGACAAACTGTAAGTTGATTATTATGGAAGTTGCTGTTGTCCGTGATGGACTCTTGCTCCCGGCAGTTATGTATTATTGAATGATATTGCAGCTCCTGCCATCAGCTGAAACACTCAACAAACTACACAATCGTTGTCAACCTGAGGGACTCATCGGTTTACCATTACCCTCCGTATAAATCACCAAGCTTACTTAATTAGAAAAGTACTTGTACAGCATCCAGGGATGATGTTCGAGAGAGATCCTGCAAGTGCAATTGAGATCCAAGCGACTAGAGCTTCAGTCTTCCAATAAGTGTGTACAAGCAATCTAAGTAGCTAATTAGAGAAACTCCACCGGTGCTCAATGTGTGACCTTGCAAATTAGAATTAGATGTAGAAAAGTCATAACATGCTGGTTTGGCTCAGCAAAATGCATTTTGGCCAGCATTTTTGCACAGTTAAAGCATAGTAAAGCCTAACACCTGCTTAGTTTGATTGGCCCAGGCGGGTTGCTATTAGTAGTCTCTCACTTATTTGTAGTCCCAAGATGTGAGAAGAATATTTTGCAGGGTTACATCCTGAGTACCGCTCGAGATGCTCTTACCTAGCAACACTACAAGAGAATGTGGTTCATGGGTGAGGGAAACTTTGTAGTTTGATGCATCATAAATATGTATAATATGTGGCGTTTATCATGGAAAATATTACACTAATATTGTAATTTGACATCAAGTTGTGACATGTATTATGCAAATATAAAATGAATGTCAAGTTTCAAAATTAGTGTGCCACAATAAACACCAAATATTTTATGGTATGATGAATGAAACCACAAAGTTTACTTCACACATGTGTCATGAGCCATGGCCTTTTAGTGTAGGAGAAACCACATTCTGTTGTAGTGCAAGCTTGCAGTGATTGAGTATGCTTTCGAAGTGTAATACGCAGTATAAATTGAGTGACCTGATGATCATCTGGAGTAGAAAACATGGCACTTTTTTTTGCCAAGACCACCAGTAAAGTGCACGCCGGCAGCATGAATTGACAAGTACTTTGCAAAGCGTATATACGTAGCCCCCATCATATGACAAAAGCAAGGTGCATTTTATATATGGGGGTTAAAGTCTACATGAATTGATTCCAGTGTTGGATCATGACTAGCATCGTGTACGTGGAATCTGAGTCTGGTCGCTATCCGATGGCGCAAACATATACTGAGTCACATGAGTCTTTTTGTTTTCAGGGCGACGATGATGTAGTCCATGACCAGCTCCTGCCAAAATATATAACTCCCCCAAACAGCTCAGGCCCTTCAACGAACGCGAGGGCTGCTGCAGTAGTGCAGTGGTAAGAGTGTCTGATGATCACCATGTAAATTTGTGAATTTGTCCTGTTGCTGCTGGCAACAAGCACCTGATCGATCCTGGCAAAGCACTGGTGGAGAGGGGGGGGTAGGGGAGGGAACCAGGATGGATTTGCAGGAAGCAACAGTCAGTAGATTATATGAGTCCTCCTCGGCATCTAGCACGATTGTAATTTCCCAAATGTCAGCAGCTCCAGTGGTCACCCACCAGCATGTTCCCAAAATGCTGCAGGCCAGTGGTTTGCTTCTTGCTCTGCCACATTGACCCTGGATCACAACTAGTCGCCTGCATTATAGCAGTGGACTTCCTGCAACAACCTAACCGAAGGCCCACCTGCTAATGTCTACCTGCCATAATTAAGCTCGTCTACATATGTAATTAACTACCCACTTAATCAATCAATGACAAAGTGGGGTCGTAATTCCACTCTCTGTTAACTGCACATTACAACTGCTGCCACTGCCACACAGTTTAAAGGATTAATTTGAGAAGTATTGAAATCTCAAAACAGACACCAAGTGCAATTCTTACTCTATTTTATAAGTAGAGAATCTCCACCCACACCACTGCTTTTTTAATGCTTTTGTCAGTGTTTACCGCATTGAACACTTAGTGTAAATGAATGGGTATAATGATATAGTTCAGTATAGTGTGAACCATATTAATTAGTTCATAGATGCGCTCATAACTTTTTGGTTTTTTTTATTATTGAAAGAGCCATATTCGTTGGCGGATCAGCATTTTTTTTGGAGCATTGAGCACCCCCCCTCCAATGGAAGCACCTCTTTGGACCCCCAGTTGCAAAATAGAAACAAATATATTCATTCCCCCAACAACCTACCTTTTTAGTTTATATACTTTGGGCAAACCATATGAGATAAAATTGAGGTGCTATTGGGAATGTCTTAGGTAACAACTTGGGAACTTGGGGAACCTCAAGGGAACATGATGAAAACATGTTGGGAACACATTGGGAACATGAAAGAAAAAACAAAAGATAACTCCCCCAGCCCCCCAGAAAGCCAAAACCAGGGCCCATCAGGAGTGCATGCTGAGCCTTCCCATTGGCTGCATGAAATTTCTATTTCCAAAACTGTTTGTCACCATTTTGCCCTGGGCTAGTGGCTGGGTCAATGATTTGGGGACATAGTTGTGATCCATATTAATTAGTCAGGGGCATTCTTTCCAAGTTCAGATTTTTGTTTTGCAATGACACTTTTTGATGACTTTTTGATTGGCCCATCAAAAAGAAATTTGAAAACATATGTGTCCGAATATATGCTCACTAATATACAGGTTCGAGCAGGCCAATGTTGGGCACAGCATATGGGACAAAGTAAGGTACTACTGGGAACATGTTAAGAGAACAAATTGAGAACTCAAAAAAATCCAATACCTCCCACCCTCCCCAAAAGAAAATAATTGGGTCTATGGGATGCATGTTGTTAGTCCTCACTGACTTAGCAATTGTGTTCGTCACCTATTTTGGCCTAGGCTACTGGCAAGGGCATGAATCATGGGGACATAGTGTAAATTATTCCCCCATCCCCACCAATACACATAAACAATTGAATAGTCTAAATTGAAAGAGGCTATTTAATTCTCACCGCCTGGGGCATTCAGTATAAAATGGTCAATCAAAAAAGTCATTTTGAATCCATTGGCCCTCTTGGATGCACTGTATTAAAGGCAAATGTACGAGCCCAAAGTAGGTTTCACATTATGGGATGCTCTACTTCACCCAATACATTGCGTTTCAACCAATTCAGTGCTCTGGGTGGACATGCTCTAAGGAGCATGCACAGGAGCAAACTCCCATTTGAGCCTCTATGTCTATAAGCACATCTTTAGGTGCAACCTTATCTCCTCCACATGCTCATCCATAGACCTGAAAGAGTGAATACAATAAATTGATAGATCATTTAAATTTGAACCAATCATTATAATTGACCAATCAAGTACAGTCATTTCTTTTTATTGGCTTCATTGCAACACATTATTACTAACTTAGGCATGGGTGCTGGCCCAAAGCAGTTTTACACTATTTGATTGCAATACTTCATCCAAATACATTTGAAAGGCCATTTTACAGCTACCATTGGCCATAGGCATGGTCTTATGAAATCACTTTACTTCTTCCTTGAATTGCTTTAACATTTCATCAACATTTAATTTTCAGGATTGTTTAATGTACATAACGTCATTAAGTACCCGTCTTCTTATGAAGGGCTATTAGCCTAGGATAAAAAAGATGACAAACAATTTTAGGAATAGAATTTTCATGCCACCATTGAGACAGCTCTCACCTTTTGTTTTGGGGGGGAGGGGGGGGGTTTTGGGTGGTTGTTCAATTCTTTGGATTTTGTGTTCCCACTATGTTCCTATGTGTTCCCAATGATGTTCCTTGAGTTACCAACGCAAAGGGAACTTGGGGAACATCAATATGCTCTCAATAGCAACACACTTTTATCTCATAATTTGAGTCCAAAGTAGAACTTTCATAACCTATGAAGGTGGGCAAAAGGGAAGTGCCTTTGTACTTCTATATTGGGAAGTAGCCTGTTTCTTACTACTGAAATTTTACCTAAAGAAAAATAGTCAAAGCTTTACAATTGCCAAAAATAAGAAATTATTATTTTCAATCAACACATTAATATATTTGGTTTTTTTCTGTGTACTCAAGAATATAAAAGGATGATTAAATATTTGCACTTTATTTCTGATTTATAGCAGGACGATTTTCACTTTTTCTACATCTTCCTATGGATGATTGCTACTTTGGCTACTAACAAAAATTCGATAAAAGAAACGTCATTGCTGGGGAGTGTCTAAGGTTTCTTTAAAAAACAAAACTTTGGTTGCACCCTCTTCCCTAACTAATTAATACATCGAACAATAGGTACCCAGAACTATTTATATTTACAAGTGTTAATTTTGACCCAGTTTTTTTTCCTTCTAGCCTGATTCCGATCGTGTCCAGATAAACCTTACCCTAAGCTCAGTTTGGTCATTAAATAATCCTCAAAAAATATTGAAATGAAATTTAGTGAAAGAAGGAAGTTGACAAGTTGAAAATCATCATAATTATCATATGCTACACTTTGAATGATTTCAGCAGTCATATCACTATACTATAGTATATGATGGAAAAAAAATTATAATTTCAAATTTCAAAAACGACTTCATTTTTTGAAAAGATAATAATTATTCATTTTGTCAAAGTGGAAACTGACCCTAGGCTACTACGGTAATTATATTATTGAAGGCATATATGATTTGATGATCAGCCAAACAGTAGTAATTATTGGAATCCGTCATTAAATAATTTAGGTAGCGGTGTAGGATAGAGAGATTGCTGGGCGAATTATTGTTGGAATTTGCCGATCAGGGCTCTTCAACTATAAATTCACTTACTGATCTTTTGAGTCTTGAATCTTGAGCTAGCAGCTTAATTAGTTTTAATACTTGGTAGCTGATATTCTGATGAATGAATGAATGGTGAGACATAGATTTTTTTTTTAATCTCAGAACCAAATGCTCTTAGCTCAATATGCAGCATTAACACAGGACACACAGTACCCTTATGAATAAATGGTAGGATATGAGATCCGGGGCACAGAAGACCAGCACTTAATGACTTAATGAAAGATGATTACACTTAATTAGTTTAATACTTGGTAGCTGATATTCTGATGAATGAATGAATGAATGGTGAGACATAGATTTTTTTATCTCAGAACCAAATGCTCTTACCTCAATATGCAGCATTAACAGATGACAAAGTACTCTTATGAGTAAATGGTTCTGGGATATGGGATCCCGGGCACAGAAGACCAGCACTTAATGACTTAATATGAAAGATGATTACACTTAATGTAGACCTGGAGTTTGAGATTTGAACATGAGTTAATCTTCTAGCTGCCATCCTATTTCTGCATTTAATAGCGTTAGTGACGTCTTCATGTGTCCTTGTTTAATTAATGTAAAGTACAATCTATAGCCACAGCTTAACTTGAACCCGAGGTCAAACTAGGCAGGAAGATGCTGTGTGATCATGTGGGTTGGTGAAAAGCATTTTGATCCCAAAAGCTAAACGATAACCACATTAGTCTAAAAGCCTCCAAGGATTCTTAATTCAAGCTTTTGAGAGGAGGCTTGAGCATTGGTGAGCCCTTACATTATTTAGTCACCAGAGGTTTTGGAATCAATAACTTACTTTCCGTTTGAGCTTCCTTCTTCTTATTTTTCTATTTGTTTTTGGGAGATCATGAGTTGATGAAATGGCTTGGATCTGCAGGGTCAATCAGTTCTGAGTGCAAAGTTGGAAAACCGCTGCGGCCCATATAAGTAAAGTACATCCCTGATCTAAAATGCATGTGTGCGGAATTTAAATCATTTGAGCAAAAATGTGGACTCATGTGTTTGTCCCCAATTCTTTTATATTGCTCCAACAACTCAGACTCAAGAGGCCAACAGCTAAGAATAGAAGATACTAAAAAGTGGGCTTTAGGGGGGTTTCTAATGGACAAATTTCCTCCTGAGTCTGAGTTGTTATTTTGAAGTAAATGGCAATTCTTTGATTCTGTTTTTTTTTCAAATACCTGGAACCAGTAGATTGTTGATTCTGAACTTTTTCAAATACCCAGTAACTGGCAATTCTTCAAACTCCAAATCGTTGGTTATTAAAATATCAAAATACGCACTCAACACTGGTTATAAATAAGATATGAAAGTTCAAAGTTGATTCATATTAAATAGTTCATGTGTGTGCTCATAACTTTTCTTTAGATTTTTAAAGAGCCACATTCATTGGCCCATTAACAAAAAAAATTTAGCATTGAGCATCCCCCAATGGAAACACCTTTTTGGACCCCAAGTTGCAAAATACAAACAAATGTATTCCCCAAAATCCTACCTCCAAAAGGAAAAACAAGGCCCATTATGAATGCATGCTGAACCTTCCCATTTATTACATGAAAATTCCTATTTACAAAACTTTTGATCAGCATTTTTGGCTTGGACTAATGCGTGGGTC
>Ga0209208_10006622_pt1 | contig 15943 bp, 11 predicted proteins | sample S1TSphfallax_3_FD_187694 | JGI IMG/M metagenome (GOLD analysis project Ga0209208, IMG submission 187694) | Host-associated microbial communities from peat moss isolated from Minnesota, USA - S1T2_Fd - Sphagnum fallax MG (SPAdes) (version 2) | ecosystem: Host-associated > Plants > Peat moss >...
TGCTGGTCCCCCCCCCTGGACGGATGGACAGAGGTCCGACAGGGACGGATGACGGTTCGGGCGGAATTGGAGGTTGCTTCATTTCTCATTCCAAAAGTTTTCATATATAAGATTCCTTCTGGACATCAGATTCCCATTATCAAACTAATAAGAGATCAAACAACATGTTGAGTATTGACAATTTTTCTAAGAGATGAAAGTGTTTGATTTAACAAGAATTAATTGTGAAGAATTTATTTCGAAAACTCAAATATTCTCAGAAAATTCCAAAATTTTCCTTCACAAAAACATTTTCTTTGAATGTTTTTTTTGAAAATTTCAGCATTTCTAAAATAATATAATGGGTATTTCATTACTCAATATGAATCGTAAGAAATGTCAACAATTTAATCATTTCATAAGGTTATAGTGTAAGCTTTTTTTCTTTTCTTTTTTCCCACTTTCCAACACTACCAAGCCACCTTCTTTATTTTTGAGTATTGGAATTCTTGAGGGGTGAGTCCTAAACACAATTTCAATTGACAAATAAAATTTCTAGATTGGAAAAATATAATGTTATAGGAAACTTTTTGAAAAGGGGTAAAAGATATAAGCCTATGATATGGGTTTTTTGGAAATTTTCCATTTGAACTTAGTGCTCATGAGATATCCGAATGGGGTTTGAACCACATAGCATTTCTTATTTCCATTTCATCAATTGGCATTTGAATTTCCATCTATTATGGATAGTTCAAAGATTAATTCCAAACATTTCTTGGATGGTGGACCTCACAAAAGGTTATATAATGAAACTTCTATCAATGATCAAATTTTGGAAAATTTTGGTTATTTATTGTAAATTTGACTATTTTGGCTAATCTTTTGAAAAAATTGCCAAATCTTCAATTTCAAAAAATTGAATTGAAAATTTATAAAGAAAAAAAAACTCAATAGCACATCACAAGTGGATTAGCATAAAAATTGCCAACCATTGCCCTTGCCCAAATATATAACTACAACCACTACTAAAATGTCTTTCACCTGATTGGTTCCTTAAAAAAAAACCACCCCGTGCGCCTTTCAGAGATTATGCGCCATTTAATGGAGCCTATTACCACACTTCCCATGGCACCCAAAAAATTTATTTTTCAAATAAAATTATTGGGTTCATCGATTTAATTTTTAAAAAAAAAAAACCCTTTTTCCTGGCTTATTAGGCATTTTAGAGTTTAATTGAATCTTTGACCAAAACCAGAACATTTGTTTAGTATTAACTGGTTTACTATGGTGGTCTCTATTGCAATTCACAAAACCATAGTTACAACAACAACCTCTGCATTGCTATAGCAAAGAGGAAGAAAAGAAGCAAAGATGTAATAATCATCTGTCTTGTGGGTAGTCAAGCAAACCATGAAATCACAAACAAACAAGTAGAAGATGTATATACTCTTCCTGGAGAAAATACCTAGAAACAAACAGTGAATATGATTTTGCCAGCTTTAATTTTACAGTCATGGGATGAAATGATTTCTCCTCAAATGTTGTGTGCTTTGGAGTCTCACTTTCAATTGCAGACTCAGAAGCTGTAACTTTTGTGGCTCAATGTGGCAAAGGCCCAAATACTTCAGCTAAGAATTTGAACAACCGGATCATATGCTTTCATCATTGCTGGCCGAATGCATTTGCCAGACCTCAAGACTGCGTAGATTGATGGGTGTGGTACCATTGTTGAATAAGTATACATAGGCATTTGAACCATATGCTACAGTTGGGTAAGAACGTGTATTCATTGACATTCGCCCACCTTGTACAAAACACTCAATCACACTGCGATCCACCTGCAAAAAAAAGGAAAGAAAAGAAAAGAACCCCACATTGCTTGTCAAAATTCTATTTAACTTAAGCAGTCAAGAATTCAAAAAAAAATCTCTCATACATGCCACCACACATTCCTCACATTCACTTGCTACATAGTATCCTCCAAACAACAGGTGATGTGAAAACATGCTTTCGAGAATGTTGATCCAAAGGTGTGAAAAGAGCTGAACTCACCAGTATTCGAGCAGACAGGAAATCCTCGGATGATAGAACGTTGACAGGAGCACTGTAAGAATTGGTGTCAATGTCTTTTGCTAAGGTAGATCTGCACAAAAGTATTATTATCCATATCAGATCATATATATACATAGCCAAATTTGGTTAATTCCTCTTGTGGCTACATCACTAAATTGGAAAGAAAAAAAACTTCCGACAAATTTGTGACAATAAAATCCTTTTTTCCCAGTATTAACTCTGATAAAATTTCAATATTAGCAGCTATCTTGCAGTTGAAATAAATTCACAACAGTCCCATGATCTTTGATCTGCTACAAGTTTTATGCAGATTTATTACTACATACCTTCCTGGGTCAGAAACATATTGTGTTATCCAGCCCTCATTTTTCCTGTAGGATATGTGGAAGTACAAAGCAGATTGTTCTTGAAATTCCTTATCTGCTAAAACTAACAACCCGAAAGGTCCAAATATTCCTTGTTTGTCTTCGAATGCTTTGCTCACATCCGGATAATCAAACACAATCTCTATATCCAACTGCACATTTCACATCCAAAGACAACTCAGTTCTTTGGAAACACCTTGAAATTGATGGAATTGTACAGTCTATCAACTTATGTATTACAAGCTTTTAGTGTGAAAGAAAATGAATGAATGAATGAATAAATGAATGAATAGGGAATCACAAGTGAGAGCAATTCTCTGAGGAATTGCCCACAATGGGTATTTTAGCTGCTGTGCTTCGAATCAGTGAAGGAATCACCTGATCACCGATCACCCCGTCCACTTGCACAACTGTGCCAGGAGCCAATTGAATCTCCTTCTTGGACACTTTATTATGCCTCAAGCTTTTGACTTCATCAACTGGTAGTGTGATAATGCTTGATTTTGTGGAGCTATCCAACCAGACTGTTCTTGGAATTCCCTGCCAACAACAGTTGCAAAATTTTGAAGTAATTCTTTTCAGTATCTCTCCTTCTCAATTGTTGATTATGTTACAACTACTATATATATATCAGTGCCTAAGACTATCGAAACTAACAAAGTCACACATGGAAAAATAGCATGTACACACAAAGGATGAGACTCCAAAGACACATATTAGGGATATAAACCCCCTCCCCCAAACACAAAAAAGTTGAAACATTGTTCACAACTGAAGTGGGTTCCAAGTTGTGAACAAGGTTACAACAATAAGTAAATCCTTCAAAAATTTAATGTTTTGTAGTAAGGACTTGAGAACAAACGATTTTTTCCATTGTGTAAATTGGAAGTACCCAAACCTAAGAAAACAATTTTTTTTCCCTCAAGCTGAAGAACCATTGTTGTGGCACCCTGATTGAAAATTTAGCCTTTGAATCACACTTCTATTGTGGTAACCAGATTGTAAATGTACCCTTTGAGTTCACAATATTGTGGTACCCTGATTGTAAATGTACCCATTGGAACAAAATTGGAAGCTTTTTTTTGGACTTACTAGGATAGTATTCCAGCCTTTAAGGATGTCATTAGCTTCGGGATCAGATTCATTTACATAACCCCAAATAATTCGACGCAGTCCGATTGGATCAAAGAAGCTCTTGGATGCAAAGAATTTGCCATGGTTGTATTTCAATCCGATCGGATTGTCAGGATCATCTGGAAGAAAGATGTCATTCTCTTCATCATAGTCACCCAAACCATACCAATCGTGTCTCTCATCTTGCAAGCTGACTTTGAACAAATACTTGGTAACAATGTCCAAACTAGAATCAGTATTGTTGTCTGCGCTTGCTGGTTGACCAAGGGGCACAACCGTGTAGAAATCAAGACACTCCAAATTTCCCATATCATGTCCAAAGAACATTGGCTTCTTTTGGTACTCCCAGTGGATGAAATCATCGCTCCTGAACACCAATGCCACTCCGTCCCTTTCGCCTAAGAACGATCCCAACGCTATTCGCCATTTTCCATCTCTTCCCTTCCATCCTGCTGATGGGTCTCGAAACACGTCTGCTCGGACTCCTGGTGGTGCTGCCAGGATGGGATTTCCTGAGTACTTTGTCCACTTCCTTAGCCATGGATCTGAAAGATTGGTTGGGTATGCAATTCCCAGCAACTGCTGATATGTTTCTGTTTGTGCTGCCCACACATACACATGGAATTTTTTTTTTAAAAAGATCAAATAAAAGATTAGTGTGAGTAGATCTCAACTGCAAGATGAAGAAGATAAACTCCAGAAGACGAGATAGATTGACTAGAAGATGAGGAAGATTTGCTAGAAGATTAGAAGGATCAGCTTAGATGTGCAATGGCCCGTAGCAATTGTGCATATGGGCAATTGTCCATGGGGAGTTGCATGAGAAGTGAATAATGTTGTTCTTATTGCAAAGGGGGGATTGTATTGTAGAGCTTACTTACTTGAGTAGAGTGCAGTGGGGACACCGTTCACCATTGTAGCAGAACCTGACCAAGCTCCATTGATGTCGTACCATTCGGAAGGCTCCAGAGCGGAACCCAGGAAAGTCCAGTGCATGAGATCTGTAGAGGCGGAATGTCCCCATGACATGTTGCCTCCCCAGTAGGCTCCAAGGGGATTGTACTGGTAGAAAACGTGGTACACGCCATTGAAGTAGAAAGGGCCTGTACAACAACACAATCAATAAATCGATCCATCAATTCCAAACACTTTCTCCTGTCAGTTCGATCTCGACACCCACTTGAGCAAAATTTACACTCACAGAGTTGAAAGGTAGAAGAAGAAGAAGTGCGTACCACAAGGATCTGACGACCTCGATGCAGTAACCCGACATCAAATTCGCAGCACATAGAAGAACACGTCGATAAACAGCAAGGAAAAAAAAAAAAACAAACCCACAGGATTAGATCAAAAGATGATCGATCACTTGTTTCGCAGCGTTCATTCTCTCTGAAAATCACGTAAATGCAAATCTCGAGATCTAGGACACAGCATCTACTAGCGGGGGAGTAATTACCGCTGATCCAGTTGCTCTTAGGTCTCACGTGGAACGCTGGCCTCCTTGTGGGATACGGTAACACACTCTCCGGCGGCGTATGATCCGACGTGAACGTGTCGATATGAGCAGCAGCAGCAGCAACGCTACTCGACGACGATACTAGAGCTGTGAAGTCCACAGCTTCTTTATCAATTACGCTCCGCCTCATGACTCCTACCTTGAACACAAGCGCCGCCACCCAAGCGAGCGCAAACAACAACAACACTTTGCTGATCCTCCAATTCTTCCCCCAAAAGAATTGCTCCCCACCTCCCACACCCTCCGGCCCATGAGCCAATGTCACATACTGGTGATCAACATCCACACTCAATTGCACATCAGCAGCTCCTTGTCGCCGCAGCTTCTTCTCCTCCTCTTCCTCCTCCTGCATATCATGCACCAGCACCACACCCACCATAGCTAATTCTCTTGCTCCTCTGGCTAAACCCGTCCGGCCTCCTCCCCGCAGCCTGCACTCGAGTCTCTTCTTCCGAGCTATGACAAGCTGATTCCTTTGGTCTCAGCTGCTTCTCTCCTGCACTTGCCAAAGATCTGGCGTGTCTAATATCAAGCAAAAACAAGAGATATTTCAACCAATTTGCGGAGCATCTTTCGATTCTCCATCTCTCGTCCCCCCGCGCAAGTGTCAGAACCCACCAGATTGCACCAGCGTTTCCTTAAGGATTCTCTTAGTGGCTATCAACCATTGTAGCTAAGTGGGGACCATCCTTAGCAAAGTTTAGCCAGATTTGGCTATTAAAAAAATATGAATTATAAAATTTTAAACGTCCTTTCTATATTTCTGACTGCACACTGAAATACCCAATATACAATTTTGGTGGCTTTTACTCTTTTTTTTCTTATTTCTGGCGATTGAAAATATCCAAAATTACATAGTTTTTGGATTTTGACTTTTAAATTTCACTTTTTGGCGAAATTGGTTGAATCGTTTCCTGAGTAATAATAATCCATTCTTCAGGGTAGAACTGGGAACTGGGTGTCCATTTCAAATAAAATTTGATTCCAGTTCTAGGTCCAGTGCTTGGAGGAAATAAAATCCAGTTCTGGTTCTGATTCTGGTTCTGGTTTGAAGACTTAGATTTGGTTCCAGTTGGCTTCTTAGTATAACCAAAAACACAGAACTAAAACATGTATTTAATTAATTTTGGATTAAATTGTTAATTTTCTAATTCTCTAATTTGGTGGTTGATATATCAAGTTTTTTTTTATTGAATTGAAGGCAAAACATTAAAAACCTCTATTTGATAGTTTTTTTTAATGAGATAAAATATCATAATATTTATTGTTACATCACATGGTGACCCGAAATGGAAGTTTCTTTTCAAAAAAATTTAATTTTCAAAATAATTACTTTTTAATCAAAGTTTAAAATTAACTAAATACATGATATTAATGATCATATTCCATCAAACTAAGTACCCATGCAACATTGGAATAGACCTATGATAGTAATCAAGGTTGTTTTTAAGGTTGGTAACCATGGTTCTCATACATCAAAGAACCGAATCTAATCTATAACCATTAGTTCTTTATTGACTCATTTGTGAAAACTGTCGATTTTAGGGTTTTTTTCGAAATAATTAAAACCTGTTATTCTTATATTCTGATTTTTTAAAAATTAAAAACTGAAATTGGCAAATTTCTAATTCTGAAATATTAAAAACCCCAAACTAGACATATTAATTAATAAAATCAAATACCTTCACAAGAATGGTATTTAAGGAGCCTGTATGTATGTATAAACTAAAATTGATCTACTTATCCACTAATTATTAGTTACCTCTATTCCAACCTATTTGCCTATATATATATATATAACCTACTTCTTACAAAATGGGTTACCAAGGTGAAACCAGATATCAACTTAGCAAAGGTTCATCCACAACTTAGTCACAAAGGACATATGGTGGATGGTGTGCTAGTGGGTGCCAAAAAATTATTTTGGGTGAATTTTTGCCATAGTGGTGAGTTAAAATTTGAAAATGGTGACAAATTTGTGTTTTCTGAGTCTTCTAATGATCAAATTTCAAAAATCATTTAAAAAATTGTCATGTTTTTGTATTAAGTTTCAAAAGGGTAACAAACAAATAGAAGTAATTTTTTTCTTACTAACAATACCACCTAAAAGGGATAATGCCCATGACCTTGTGAAATTCCTTAAATAAACAAAAATGTGAAAATCCTAAAATTTGCCAAGTACCATCCATTTTAAGGCACATTATAGCCATTGGTCCAATGAATTTAAGGTACATCCATCGTTTTTTATCATAGGCATGAAAAGAAGTAAACAACAAGATTTCCAAACCATATGAATGAAAATTTAGGTCATGAAATTAAAAAAATCAAAAACAAAAACATGATGTGTGCATGATGTGAATGCAAAAAGATTTTATTACAAAATCATAACAATATCATAATAAAATAACATACCCAAAACTAATGTTGAATATATTAAAGGTAATGTGAGATTCTACATCTATTTATACCCATTGGGCACTTAATTCAAAGAAGCTTTTCCAAAAAATTCCAACTTACATGTGATCCATGTGCAAATTAATAATGAATTATGAATTAATTAAAAATGAATTGAAAGTTAACTATGAGTTAATTGGAAATGAACTAGGATTTAATTAAGATTTAATTGAAAAGTGAATTGGAAGTGAACTAAAGGATAATTACAAATTAATTAGAAATTAATTAAAAATTAATTAAAAGCTAAATAAGAATGAATTGAAACTAAACTAATAATTAGGTACAAGCTAATTACAAGTCATAGATGAACATTCATATGAATGAACTCCATGGTGTTCGCATCTATGACACTTTTCACTTCTATTTTTTCACAAAATCCATTATGATCATTCCATTTGTCACCATATTTATTACATCTACACTTTTGGATATAGGTAATTTTGCTAATGTTGTGTATTTTCTTATTGCTTTCGCCAACATGATTTTTTAGTTTGTTGTCTTCATCTTTAGATGTTTTTCTAAGGTTTCAATTATTCATCACCTGCAAGTTGCACTTTGTAAAAAAGTTCCATTGCTAAACTCATGAGTCTCAGGCCTTGGTTCCACCATTAGTTATCATGTTTTGAAGTTTTTTTGTTGGCACCATGTCACAAGTACATGATGTGAAGAAGGTGGTTGATTTTTCATTGATGTGAAAGAGTGGTGGGGTTTAAGGTTTAGAGATTTTGCATAATGTTCTTTGTGAGTGTATGTTCCACTCATGTAATTGAATGCAAGTTTGTTGCATTTGAACTTGGAACTTGGTGGGCACTGGACTTGGAGTCGTGGTGGTGCGTGTAGTGCATATTTCAAGCTCCAATTCCAAATGTCAAATTTTCTTCCTTGTTTAGTATCTTTATCCTTGACTATTTTTTTCTACTGTTGTTTTGGTTTGGGAATTAGTGGAGGTGTTTATTGTTTAATGATGAAAGAAAACAAAGCTACAATGCTAAAATGTTATGTTTAATGTACAATCAAAATGTTATAGATGCAAGCCTTTTGGTCATGCCTCCTCAGAGTTGAACTACAACATAGTAATTACAAGTAAGTTTGTCTAGCACCAAAATAGAGTTGTCAATGATGAGCAGATGTATCAATCTAATTGTTGTCTTGGTTTGCCTAGTGGATTGTCAATGTTTGTAGCTTGTAGATTCGACTTGGTTGAAATCATCAATGTTGGTGAAGAAGGAAAGCCTCCAAAGAATAAATAAATAAAATTTACAAACCTTCTAGGAAGTGCCAAGATTCTTGGGCAACATCCTTTCCTTGGCCCGAAATGTTACAAAAGAAGGATAGAGAAACCCACAATGTTAAATGTGTTATGTGCTATAAGGTAACAAGAAAGGATCTAATTTTTGTTGCCAAATCAAACACATTTAAAAAGCATGCATGCAAAAAAAAGGCTACAAAAGACCTTCCACACTTAGGGTCAAGAAAGATTCTTGGTTTATTAATGAGCAGTGTTGGCTTTGAAAATATAGTTGTGTACATGAGCAAAAGTCAATGCACTATTCTAGAATAGGTGCATTTTAAGGTGAAAGGTGAAAAGTGTAGAAAATGGTAGCACTTTGTCTCAAATTTTCATCTTCTTCAACAAAGGCGAACAATGTTGGAGTATGAGGCTCTTAAGCCTATGTTTGATTTCTTGGGTTGTCCCTTTGTTGGTTAAAAAAAATTTGTTTGACATAATTGGGTCGTTATGGCAGATTTCATGTATAATCAAGTGAAATTTGAGGCAAAAAAAATGTTTGGTGCCTCTCAACCTAGCTTGACTTGTAATGAACTAATAACAATTGTCAATCAATCTTGGGTGTTAATTCATGCCTACATTTTTTAAGATGGGATTCAATTATCAATTTTGATTTCTCTTGAATGTGTCACTCAAGGTAGGAATGCTAACAATTTGACCAAAGTCATAATGGATGTGTTGCAAAATGAAGGTGGTTTGTTTAAATTTAACATTGCCTTGAAATTATTATCATTTGAAATAGATGGTGAGAACATTTTTAAGTGAGCTTATTCCATTCTATGTTTTTAATTTTTTGTTTCCTTAAGCTTTGAATTTTCATTACAATCCAAAAAAGGGGGCAATGTTGTTGTTGGTTGGATAATTGCTACAAACTCCAAAAAATTGGCAATGTTGTTTTTGGTTGGTTAGCTAGTTGTTAGCAATAAAAGGTTATAATATATCATGACACCCCAACACATCATGGCAAGTCCTTTTTATAATTTAAAAACCTTTCTTCCCTCCCCCCTTTCTGTCTCTCCTTTCTCCCCCCCATTTTGTTTATTGTTTACAGTTTGTAATAATAATAATGTTGTGAATATTGATCAACTAAGTCCTTCCATAATTGTAGTAGCTTCTTGCCTTCCTTTCCTAAAAACCATTTAGCCAATAAGCTTCATTTAGACATGGTTGAATTTGTTATATGTTGCATGAAGTTTCATATCCACCCATTATTTTGAGCTAGTTGTAAGTTGCATTATGCTTCATTTCAACATGGTTGATTAACTCCAAAGCACCAATATCATTAGTTCACACTAGTATAAATCTTGTTGTTTACAACCTTTCATGTGTGACTAAATGTCACCTATGACTATGAATGGTTGGTTATGCAACTACTTTTCAAATTTGGATGGACTTTAGTCTTCCTTTCAACTATGTTGCAACTATAACCTATTTCATCATTTTAATACGATGATTTTTCATGATGTCTTTGTATTTTTTATAACATCGTATATAGGTTTAATTGCACATCACTACTACAAAAACATGTTATTTTGATTAGAAATCCAATCAAGAAAGACCCCATCTGGACAAATGTTAAAAAGATCATTTTGTCAATTTGGACAAGTCAATTTGGATTTGTTTTGCATGATTGGGGTGGTTTTTTTTAATTGGGAAACTATTGGATGACTTGATTGGTCATTTTGAGTATTAGATAGTGAACCACTTGACTGGTCAAATTTCTACCCAGATTTTTTGGGGATTATTACCAAGTTTTTTCTTTTTGTGTAGTTAGGTCTAGGTAGATAGGTAGGTAGGTTGTATATAACTTTAAGTAGGTCATAAAAAGACAAGTAAGTAAATGGTAACCTAACTAACCTAGCCTAGTTTATCTAACCTTCCTAACTTAACTTACATTAACCCTTTAAGCATGTATATGATTTATAACTATTAGAATTTGAACCCCTCATTTCCCCAATGATAAACCAAGTCCTTACAATGGACTACATTTTCCAAAGTTGACAAAATTCGACAAGTATTTTATTTCACTTAACATCATTAGTTATGTAGGTTGCATGATGTTTGGTAGTTAGAGAGGTACATAAGTATGTAGTTTGTAGTCCATAAGAGGTAGGTAGCTAAGTAGGTAAGTGGGTAGGTAGGTAGGGATTTCGGATGGTAAGTGGGAAGTAGGAGGTAGGTGGGTATGCAAATATGTAAGATGGTAGGTGGGAAGTACAAGGTAAGTAAGTAGGTAGGTATGTAGGATGGTAGTTGTGAAATAGGACGTAAGTAGGTAGGCTTAGGTTATTGTTTAGCTTAATTAGTAGTTATTTTAACCTATTAGGTAGCATAGGATGTCCCATTTGATTAAAACACCATTGTCCATCTTAATTAAATATGTCATTTTGCATTGTCCAACTTGACTAAATGTCCCAATTGAAAGTGTATGCACTTTAAGGTGGTTCATTTTCGGTAGATGCTCCACTCCTTAAAAGTCCATACGGTATGGGGAATTACATGGTGGTTAATGAACTGAAAAGCCCATATGAAAATAAGTCATTCTAATTTTTTTTTTAATGTATTGTTAAAAAAATAAAAATTGAAAACCACCCAAAAATGATTATGATATGGACTTATGAAAATATGGCTCATTTTATGCCATTCAAAAGTCCATGACTTTTTTTTGGTTAATTAGTTTTTAGAAATTTTTTTGCACATTTTTTTTTTTTTTTTTTACATATCATATATTGAATCCCTATAATAGATCCCAAATAGAATTCATACCAAAAAATGCATGTATATAGAAGCACAAACAACAAACTAGTATATAATTTTCAATTAAAAAAATCCATTATTATATATTTGGTGTATATATGTTGCATTTTTTTTAATAGATGTCTTTTTTTTCAAGTTGAAAATCTAAATCTAGTGAAAATTTTAGAAAAATATTATTTTTATGCCATGCTAATAACATGTAAATGCATATCACTTTGCAAGAAACTAAATTGCAACGCAAAAAGTGAGCCACCCTACCTTGCAACCACCCTTGACTAAAAGCCATTGGTCATTTTGACCACTTGGTGGTCATTTTTTTGTCCAACTTGGTTAGATGTTCAATTTGACATATAATCAAATAAGTATTTAGTCAAGTTTACCAGTAAAAAATACACGTCATTCAAGCCCTGGGCCTATAGTCAAAATGAACATGTTCATTAGTAAAAAAAGGTTTGTTAGTCAACATGGACCTTTTTGAAAACCATGAATTTAGTATTACATGTAACCAAGATAATCACATTATAATTGTATAAGGTATGTATGTTATCTAGTGACTATATGTATATATCATTTAGTAATATATATGTACCTACACATATATACCTACTTTCCTACTTAATAATTATTTATAGATTATATAAATAAGTACCTAATAAGAATTATGTAAAGGTATGTACTATGGAATAGTTGCAACTAGACTATAATTATGTGATTAAACCACAACAAAAATTTTATCCCATATTGTTTGTCTTCCCTTGCAAGTTTACAAACCATATAAGTAGGTTGGTTTGTTGTAATAAACACATTCAATTTTTTGAATTGCCATATGGGAAGAATTAATCACATAAGTTCCACCCAAAAGGTTAAACTTAAAATAAAATAGGATTTTTTTGTAAAAGTCTTAAATTTAGACCTAAGTACCTACCCACATAAGTTAGACTTATGATGAGGTGGCCTAGGCTTAGTTTAGATGCCACATGACCTATTGTGAATGGCATAGCCTTAATTAACTAAGCTTAGTCAGACCTAATTTAGGTGCCATGTGGCCTATTATAAATGGTCCAACCCTAAGGTAACCCTAGATGATTATAAGGCGGTCTTTAAATTGCCATGTGGCACAATTTAGTTGTTTTAATCAAATGGTTGAAACAGAAAAAATATATTTATTTGGAAAAATATTTTTTAAAATCCAAAAAAAATATTTTACATTCTTAAGTTACCATGTGTGAACATACTATTAATGTGCATTGTAGTTGTAAATGTAGTTGCATGAATTCATCTTTGGATACATGTATAAAATTACCATATTCATATTCTATGACAGAATATTGTTACAAATGTCAACATTATGAAGTTCATTCATATGAATGTTCATCCATGATTTGTAATTAACTTGTACCTAATTCCTAATTTAGTTTCAATTCACTTTTAATTCATTTATAATTATTTTTTAGTTCATTTCCAATTCACTTTTAATTAACTTTTAGTTAATTCATAGTTCATTATTAATTCCCACATGGATAGACTTGGGCCACACATGAATGCACATGGTTCACATATGGGCCGCATGTAGGCTGGAAATTTGTTGAAAAGTTTCTTTGAACTAGGTGCCCAATGGGTACAAAACAAAAGAAAACTTTCATGTGTTTATTTAAATTATCAAATACCTAATGACTATTTAAAAGGCTACATAGAACCTACTTGTGGGCCTAGTTATAGATTTCTTAAATTAAAGGTACCTAGGGATTATTAAAGGATTGTGTAGAGCTACCTAAGGTTGGTTCATAGTGTAAGAAGGGATTACATAGGACCTACATAGGGGGCTATTTAGGGACTACCTAGGAAAACACCTAGAGCCTCCATAAAGGGATAATACAGAAGGGATACTTAAGGTTTATTTGGGGGAATACATAAAACTACCTAAAGATTCATAGTTGAAAAGGGAATGACATAAAATTTACATAAAGGCTTACTTAAAAAGCTAGCTTAGGTCAATTCATAATCCTATATGTAAATTTTATGTAACCTTTTAAATGGTCCTTAAGTATCCCCAAACATGGTAGGTCCCTAAATAACCTCTATATAACACCTTAAGTAATCCTTATGTAGCTTCCTATGTTGGTTTTGGATAACCCTTATCTTAGATAACCACTTGGTGGACCTTAGATAATCTTTAATTATGCATTAAATAACCTCTTAAACAATCCTTAAGTAGGTCTTACCTTAGCTAACTCTCTACCCTAAGTAGCCCCTTAATTTATTTGGTGATAATTAGTAACATAGGTGGGTGGGCTACAGTGGGATTAAAATAAAAACTATGGTGATCACTTGGGGTTGTTCATGGTTAGTTTTGAGTCCTCACTTTTTGAGCTTTATGAATAGTTTAAAAGAGAAAAATGGGTGAACTTAATGAATAACTTAGAAGGGAAAATGAGTGGGTACCCAAAACAAAAGGCAAAATGAAGAGTCCTTTATAGATAACTTTATTGTGATGCACATTTTCACAAATGTCAAATTCATTCTTCATAAAGATTTGCCTTGGATCCTAGTGGAATCCTAGAAAGGTTGAAAGAATATTAGTTATAAGGCTCATCATGAAGCACCATCGATATATATCATTAGAACATTTTTTTTCATCATAAAAATTAGGTGAAACATGATTTCTCATGAAGCATAATAACATGAATGCACAATATGGGGAAAAGGCAAAACTTTAATGTGGGAAATTTCAAAGGATAATAATGATGGTCGAGAACATAAGTTTCAAGGATGTTTTGAATGTATGCCTATGAGAATTATAAAATAGTGAAGAAGCTTAAGTCTTGGCATCCTTGTTCACATGATGAGATATTTTCTTATTTGGGATATTTTTCAAGTGCATCATCACCCTAACCTAATCCCATAAGAATTCATTTCAATCCCCATTCCATGACAAAATTGATATGTGGTACTGCATTGAACATAGGTAGAGCTCAGGTATATCATATCTAACTTTATTGCAGTGTCTTCTGAAAAGCATGGGAATCTAGAAACATGCAATGTGGCAACTTGCAAGACTCAAAACATGAAGACAAACTTTAGGGTGGTACTTCAAAGTGTTACTTAGGGGCCAGAGTGAACGAGCACCAACTCTTTTCCAGGGGTGCTCACTCTAGATCTCTTTTAAACAATTTGTGTTGTACTTGGTTTATATACAACATTGATGCCTAAGCCCACATGGTCAGTTTCCACATTGACAAAATGAAGAATTGTTTTTTTTCAAAAAATCAATTCATATTTTAAAATATGAAATTATTGAATTTTCCACGATCTATTATGATATTGTCACACAAGTAGTGAAATTATTCAGACTGTAGCCTATTATGATAATTATGATGATTTTCAACATGTCAACTTCATATTTTCACAAAAATTCATTTCACTAGTTTGAGGATTATTTAACAATGAAACTGACCTTAGGGTAAGGTAATTCCATCAGGTTAAAGATAACCTTGGGTTAACGAGCACCCACTTTGGTACCATAGTAAAAATCCCGAAATCCATTTAAATTATTTCTAAATGTTAGGAGGGCCGTAGTGAACCAGCACCCACCAGCACACCATGAAGGATGGATGGTAAGTGGGTCAGGAAACAGTTTTCTGTTGGGTTCCAGTTCCCTCGCTAACCATGGTTTAGGGAACTAAACCAAATCGATCGGATGTGATAGACCTAGGCAATAGACCTAGTGATTTCTTTGGTGACAATTCTTATTTTCATTTTTTTGAAATTTTTTTTGAAAAAATTAATATTCTGTCACAAATTCTATGTCCCAAATTTTTTTTTCCAAAAACCAAAAATTTATTAAAAAGCCACCACAATTGCCTACAATATGAAAGTCCTTAAATTTTCCTCCATACATCATTTTAATATCACCAAATTTGGTTAAACCTACTTATCCACAATCACTACTTGAGCAACATCACAAAATTGGCTAAAAGAAAAAAAAAATACTGAATTAGGCCCAGATTTTTCTTTTGGGGAAAATGGGTGTTGTTGGATTTTTGGGATGATTTCTTTGTTCCCAATGTGTGCCCACCAAGATCCCACTGCGTTCCCCAAAAATTCCCCAAGACGTAGGTAGGTAAGGCTAATTATTGCTGACAATTTTAGAATTGTTTGTGTGGCCCATGGGGACGGTGTTGTGTATTAGTGAAGTCCATGTGTGGTGCATATGGAAAGAGAGAGAGCATGAAAATATGAAATGCCATAGTTTGGTTGTTCACCTTTGCTCTTTTTCCTGTTCATTCCTCTCCACCAAGCACCTGGCTCTCCACACACCACCCTTACTCTGCAAACCTCTGGGCACAAAATCCCCAAAATCCGGGCCACCGTCAAAAG
>Ga0209208_10006624_pt1 | contig 15939 bp, 14 predicted proteins | sample S1TSphfallax_3_FD_187694 | JGI IMG/M metagenome (GOLD analysis project Ga0209208, IMG submission 187694) | Host-associated microbial communities from peat moss isolated from Minnesota, USA - S1T2_Fd - Sphagnum fallax MG (SPAdes) (version 2) | ecosystem: Host-associated > Plants > Peat moss >...
CCACTTCCCTTCCACCCCCCTGCCCTTAAAATAAGGAAAAGAAAAAGAATTATTATAAAAAAAACGTACACCACACAAAGTTACTTACCCTCCAGAAATTTACCTACCTACGTCACTACCTACCATAGAAATAGATAAGTTAAGGCACTTGGGAGGTAGGAAGACTGGACAGGAATCCATGCAGAGACCTAAACCCTAATAGTGACTCGGTAGGAAAACGGTGAGAAGGTGAAAGGTAGGAATTCACTACCTACTTTTCGCTTTCTCGTAGAGTCAGCTAGGGAGGTAGGAAAATGAATTAGATTGGTAGGTAGGAAAAAGAACCAGAGAGGCAGGCAGGCAGGCAGGCAGGAAGGTAGGTAGGTAGTTAGGTAGGTAGGTAGGTAAGTAGGTAGGTAGGTATGCGGTGGTTTTGAGAGAAACAGTGAGGTAGGTAGTGAGAAAGTAGGTACAAGAGCCTGGGAGGTAGGAAAAGAAGCACATAGGTAGGTAGGAAATCCCGATAGGTAGGAGGGTCGGTAGGTAGGTAGGTTGTGGTTTTGGGAGAGACAGAGCGCCATCGTTGCCCTAGTGTATTTTTGGTTGCGTCTTTTGTTTTTTCGAGTGCGTTCCAGTGGCCGCTGCAGCGAGGAGCGTTTATGTTTGTTCCGGGAGGGAGGGGCGGAAGGAAGGGTTTTCTGTGGAACGCGGTGGTGGTGGTTGTGTGGTGGCGGCGGTGCGCGGGTGGCGAGTTTTTATTCTCTTCTGGTCGCGGTTTTTAAAAAAAAATCTGTTTTCGAAGAAGAAGCGACGGACGGTGGAGGTTGGGGAAGTGGGACGTGGTTTGGCGAAACCCGTGCAGAGAAACGACCACGGGGTTTGTGGCGTTCATCGGCCAGTCAGGAAGAGAGGGAACAGAGAAAGAGAGAGAGAGAGAAGGAAAGGAGAGGAGAGGAGAGGAGAGAGGGGAGCTTTTTTTCTTCAGTCGAGTGAATTGGAGTGTTTCAATTGGCATATGTTGTGGGATTTTGCGTGTTTCGGGGCGGTTTTTCCGTTTTCTATGCCGTGGTGACCGAGTGGAGGCGGACAAGTTGCATGGCGGGGTTAGGAGAGGAGGCGGGGGATGGTAGCAGAAGCAGCAGACGTGCAGCAGACGTTATGGAGGGACTGGTTTAGGGGATTTTAGTGGTTAAGTTTTGAGAGGTGAGGTGAGGTCAGGGGAGGGGATGATGATAATGACGATGATGATGATGCTGTCGTCCTCTAAGCAGGCTGTGGTTTGGAAGGAGATGTGGACCTTTTGTGAACCTGTAATGTTTTCATAATTGTGTACCTCTACTGCAGCAGCAGCAGAAAATGATGTGATGAAATTCTTGTCTGAAGTGTAGAGACGGACATGTAAGTGACGAAGAAGAGCGTCTCAGAGAGAGACATAGATAGCAAGGAAAAAACCCTGCCATCAGAGATGGAACAAAGTAGGACGCAAAACCAAAAACAAAAACACTGTTGCGGGGGCCCCTTTTGCTGACCTCTTTCTTCCGTGGTTTCGTTTTAATGGAAGGCGTCGTCACACAACTGGTCTTTGAATGCTGACAAGCTCCTAAGTATGAACTTTTCTAATGGCGAGCACACTAGTTTCATAGGCTTAGTTTGTCTGGTGCAGCCACTCTCATAGAGGACCTTGAATTTCTCCCACACACCCTTTTTTTCTCCTTCAGAGTTGGTGAGGGTTTCGTGTATGTTGTCCTCGGAAGAGGTACTTTTTGTAATTGCTTATGAGTGAGCGAGCAAGCATGCAGGACGATACAGTTGTGAAAAATTTGGCAGTCTTACATAGAAGAAGTTTCTGCTCTTTCTGTGCCTTAGTCTATGCACTGCAGTGCTTTGTTCTTTGGAAGTAGTTGTAGTAGGAAAAGAGATAATAGGATATGCCTTGGAAGTCATTTTAGCCCTAAGTGAGGCGGCGATGCAGTGGGAGGAGCAACAACATCAGCAACGTCATCAACAACAACAACAACAACATCTGGGAGTGAAGAAGGCAGGTTCCTTCATGCCTCTCTTTTTTTCAGGGTTTCTACTGGTGGGAGTAGTAAGTATTGGCAAGAGTTGAGGGGAAAAGAGCAAATGTATAGTCCAAGTAGGGGTGATGTTCGAGCAGCAGTCCCCCCACCCAAGGTGCAGCATGACTCTACCTCTTCTTCTATGCCTCTGGAGCACTCCTCAGCATGGCAGAGGGAGCCTCCATTATATACCAGAGATGGAAGAGTAGAGAGACTGGACAGGAATGCATCAGTAAAGAGGGATTGGAGTGCAGAACAGGCTGCTGCCATGCCAGTAAATCATAAAGCCATCGGACTATCCTCCACCAACGGTAATGGTTTGGGACACCGGAGCAAGCACAGAGTCCAAGGTATATCTGCTTTTCCTCAGAGATGTTTCAAGTGGTAGAAACTCAGGTTTTTCTTCTCTGCAGACAAAATGGGGAAGCATCCTTTGTACATGCACTGTTTTGTGTGGTAAAGTTTGGCAGTACTATGTGAGGCCGCTGCAAGCACATAGTATGGATTTTCATGTGCTGATGCTCATCACAGAAGTAGGTGTATTGTTTGTATTCATTTACCAGGTGCTGCTGCTTTTGTTGTTCTGCTGCTGCTACTTTAGTGAAGCAGTGTTTCTGTATGGGGAGAAGACAGGTGGGGTGGTGGTGGGATAAGTACACGAAAATTTGCAACATGCAATCTATGCTGTGTCATGAGTGTTTCTCGATGCATGTCAAGTGGACACCTACAGTTACTTTCTCACGATTTCCTTTTGTTGCTTTTTGTAACTGTAGGTCGGCAGAATGGGTTTTACACTGACAATGGAGAATACAGCACTCCAGCAGCCCGAGGTGCAGAGCCAGCAGCTTTCTTTGCTGCTCCCTCATCTGTGGAGAGCAATCTGGCTTGGAAGTTTGAAAATGATTCTTTCCATGTAGGGTCAGGGGCTGCAGTTCTCAGTCCTGTTTTCAATGGAAGTCGCAGCATTGACTATCGAGTGAAAGATGTTGGAGATTGGCACACCCAAGACCCATATGTGTCCCCTCCTGTGAATGGGAGAGATTCTTCTGTCATGATCGACCAGAGATTTCGGCCCTTTCATGTACATGGTTTTGTTGAATCAGATAGGTGTTTGGTTGATCAAGAGTGCTCTAAGCTGGTTAGTGGCAGTGCAAATAATTTGGAGTTGTCTCATAGAACAAGCAGGGATCACCGAGACAGGCAACAGAGCAAATCTGATTTGTACAGTAGAAAGAGAGGTGCTTTCGGTCACTTCGATAGTGGCAAAGACTGGATTTCTAGTGATAAAGAAGATGGAAGTAGGCTTGATAGGTACGGCACCAGTAGTCATGAGAATATTTTCAGAGATTCACAAGGGGGCAGTAATGATTCCGGTCACACACATGAGTGGCAGAGCAGAGGCACAAGTACTTTACGGGGCTCGTTGTTTGGTGCTGGCAATGGGATGATAAGGAACGTAGGGGTCAGAGCTCATGTGCTAGACAGCAGGACTTCATCATTGTTATCCCCTCAGCACTTATCCCACTCCACTTCACCTTCAGCCCGCCTTGAACCAGTGCGTGATGAAGTGGATCTTCCATCTCCACCAAAGCGGCCACGGCTTGGATGGGGCCAGGGGCTTGCAAAGTATGAGAAGAAGAAAGTAGGGGACAGCGATGAAAGTCCCAGCCCTGCTGCAGTTAGCACACATGCTGAAGGTGAACCCTCCGCTCTCCCATCCACTGAGAATGGGGTTGATGGATGGATAGCAGGTGATGTGTCTGGTTCGGATGCAAGGGTATCATCTCCATGTTGTCACTCCCCTGCCAACACAAGTGTAGTGTCTGTGGTTTCACCTTCCAACCAGCAAGTTGACAGTAAGTGAAAGTTCAAAACCCACACACTTGTTTAACATGTCGAACATTCAGACTTGTGCACAGTAGTTTGCACTTTCTGTAGTTTAGTGTAAGATGGAAGCATGTAAACTTGGGTTTAGTTGGGATAGTGGTGTCTTTGAAAGTAGATGACAATGCTGTATTGTTTTTTCTACCAAAAAGAGATGTGGAAGTAGGTGCAAAACATCCTTTCTGTGATATGCTTCTGCCAGCTGGGATTCATTTTTATGGGAGGTGGGCTGTCAAGTAGTAACTATTTGATCGGTGGATAGTCTTCAATATTGTTGAGCTTGGTCTGGTTTGCTAGGTTTGGTGTGTTTGCATCAAAAGGTAGGTTTAACGAGATACTTTGGATTGCAGGTGTGTCAGGATTGTGTTCCAATAGAGATTCATTTGAGCATAATACAATCAAGCCAAGTGATGGGGAAGTTGTGGATGCTGCTGAGAAGCCACTGGAGAAGGAAAACTTGCCAACTGATAATCAACTGGAAAAGGAGAGCTTAAGAACTCAGGACTCAAGCAGTGAAGAGTCTCATTTGACTGTGGTTGCTGAGCAATCAGAGACACTACAAATTGCTGAGATCGCAGTATCAAGTCAAAAAACAGAGACTGGGTACTGTTTGACAACAGGGTTGCCAGCTTGCGAACAGCCTGTCATTGAGGAACAAAGAGTGGTTTGCGAGGATGTTTTGTCAGATGAAGGTGGGTTGGTTGGTTGGACGAAACATGCAATCTTGCAGAGGGTTGAGAAGTTGGAGTTTGAAATTGACCAGGTTGAGAAGGAGATAGGAAAGATTGAGATTAATGAAGTGGGTAATGATCTTCATGATCTGGTAACAATTGATCAGGAGATACCTGCTGTGCACTCTTCTGAAAGGGATGAGGATTGTCTCATGGCTATGGATGAAGACTTACAAGAAGTGTCTACTGTAGTTGAGAATGGCAGAGATGCAGTTGTCACACCATCTTTGCCGTCCTTTGAAACTCCATCTGCAGCAGATATTTCACCAAAGAGACCTGTTTTGCTAGCAGATGAGTACCCTTGGAATTCTAGCCCACATTTAGAGACAAGAAGAGATTCACCTGATGTGAGTCAACCACAGCTTATGCACCCATCAGAACAAGGAGAATTGGGAGTTGACATCTTACAAGAGTCTAAATCAAGGGTAGATTTGGAGGAGTTTGATTCAAGGGACACGAAACTGGAGATGAGGCATGAAACTGGAGAACCATTTCTTGGTGGACAGGTGATGGATTCACAGCCTAGCCTCTTGGGGAAAGTGGAACACATTGAGGCCAATGCAGACTTGAAGGAGAGGTTGGATGTATGTCAAACGGTTGCATTGGAAGATTTACAGAACTTTGCTGATCTCTTAATACTGAAGAACCAGGAACAAGCACAGCAGGCCTTTGAACCATTCATGCACCTTCTTTTGCCTGAACTTCTTGTGAAGGGCTGCAGCCCACTTTATTGCTGCCCTACTGATGCACCTGCCTGGCAACAAAATGTGGAGAGCCACAACAGAAACTCTCAGTTAATTTTACAAAAGCTAACTGAACGGTGGCAGTGTCTAAAATTCAAGGAGCGAGTATTGACTATGCGATTTCGAGCTCTGAAAGAATTCTGGAGGCAAGGGCAACAAGACCTTTGCAAGAGAAGGGACTTCTCAAAAGCAGCTCACAGATGGGAGCCTGAGCGGCGTAATGGTTGTGGGCCTCCTAGCCAACGAACATCCCTTCGGTTGCGCCCTATGCACACAAGTATGTTTCTAACTGGAATTGGTAGTCTTATTGTTCTTTGTTTTACTTTCTACCCTTATGTGTTTTTTTCTTCCTCCCAGTTTTCAAGTCCTTATCTGGAAGTCTTGCTTTGACTTCAAGGAAAAGTTTGAACGTTGTTCTGGCTTTCTTGATCATGAGTATGGAGATTTCTCAACTCTCATGAGAGTTTTATTCTAAACTGGAATTGGTTATGAGACCAGTTTTCTGAGTCATTTGTTGCAAGTTGGATGACCTCTGTTGTGACATTTTCTTCTTTTGTTGGCATCTATGTAATGTGACTTAGATGCTTTGCTTGTACAGGGACAAGCTAAAATGAAATGTAATGTTCTAAAGCACCCACTTCTGAAAGAGTCTTAACCAATTGTGCCATGGGTGAACCTTTCTGTCTCATTGCAACATTTACACACCATGCCTGTTGATTTGCTTTTGAAGCTTAACCTCTTGAATTACAGTAACCATTGAAGTTTTTTGTTTCAGCAATTGTCTCTGAAATGCTAGCCAACATCATGACTGAGTCTTCCTGAAACTCTCTGGAAATGCAATAGAAACTCAGGATGCAGGTGTATAATGGTGTTGTGGAGTATTGTCTGCAATTTCATAGATATGTTATGCCTCTTTGGGTGGGTGGTCTTCTTGTTTCCCTTCTTTGTGGTCACAAGGGGCTGAGTATGTGAACTGCAGAAGCTGCAACTTCTGTAAGTTATGACTTTAGGGCCATTCTCTTTTCATCACCCAGCAGTTTGTTTGTGGTTTTCTTAGCCAATGTTAGGTTGACTGAGAAGGCTTGTCCTCTTGATATAACTTATGCACTTCTCTTTTCATCAGCCAGCGATTGGTGTGTGGTTTTCTCAGCTTATGGAAGGCTGACTGAGAATGCTTGTCTTCTTTTTGAGTGTGTTTGCCTGCAACAGGGTTCTTCAATTTGGCATGCACATTGGAGTTTATATTTGTTTCTGTTGTTTTTTTTTATGGAAGGTGTGGGTAGGCGTGAGGCTGTGTCAGAAGAAGCTCAGGCAATGAGAAAGATGATGAGTGAGCCACCTGTGGAGCATTTGAGGTCCACTCTGAAGATGCCTGCCATGATTCTGGATGAAAAGGAGCGGATGTCTCGCAGGTTTTTAAATAGCAATGCACTAGTTGAGGATCCCATCAGCTTGGAGCATGAGCGGGCGGGTATCAATCCCTGGTCCACAGAGGAAAAGAAATGTTTTTTTGAGAAGTTTGCAATGTACAACAAAAATTTTAGCAAGATTGCATCGCATTTGGAGCATAAGACCACAGCTGACTGTGTAGAGTTTTACTACCGCAACCAAAAGTCTGAGGATTTTCAGAAACTTCAGCGGCGGCACCAGCTGAAAAAGAGACGGGACTATTCACGGTCGAATAGCTCATATCTTGCAACTACCACCCCAGCAAGCAGCCGTCATCGTGAAGCTCATGCTGCAAGAGTGGAGGCATTGACACTGGCAGCCTCATCAGCTACAGCAGCAGTGACTGTGGGCACAAAAGCTGTAAGGAGTACCAACCATCACAAAGTATTGGATCGAGGAAGGGGAGGTACATGTTCCAATGATTTTTCAAGTCTTCCTGCTCAGTCTGATAGTTCCAAGTGTGTTGGTTCCAAGGAGAGCAAGATTGCTGCCTGCAATCTGCTTGCTGTTGCTGCTGGATCTCCCCTGGCAGTATCTACTTCCTGCATGGAGACCCCTCCCTGCACTTTAAGCTCTGCAGTAACTCCTCCGACAAAACTTTGTCGAGAGAGAACTTTTGTGAAGAATTCTGTTAGTGGAGGCCCTTCAATCATCAGAGGTTGTCAATTGGATCAGCAGACTGCAGGACAGAAGGGCATACGAAGCTTGCATCTACGACGTGAAGCTTCCAAATCGGCTGCAGAAGAGGTTTGTTCCATGTCCCAGTTGTTGATTCTGATGGCACACATGGTGCTCAGACTATATTTGCTAATTATATTAAGCAAACAACATGTGCTCTAATTGGATACTTTTTGACAATTACATACTAGCCAAGTAGCAAGACGAGGAGTCAGGGGTTTTGCCATTCATTGTTTCAACAGGGTTTTCATGCTGGTGCTGGTGCTGTGCCAGATACTGCATTAGGGACATGATGGCTTTACATCCTTGTTATTGTACATGCTTGCACTACACTGGCAGATGAAAAAGACCTTGAGCATTTTGTGTGTGTTTCCAGATGCACTCACAATGGACCGATGGAGAGAGACAGGTCTTCACTGATGCAGTAGCTTTGTTTGGGAAGGATTTCCGAAGCATAGCACTTCTTGTAAGGTCGAAAAGTCAGGTTCAATGCAGAGCATTCTTCAGCAAGAGCCGCAAGCGCCTTGGACTTGATCACCTTGTTGAGCAGTTCCATGCTACAATGCATGCTAGGGTGGAAGCAGCTACATTGTCTGCCCAGAATTCAAAACATGCATATCTTGTGAAGCCAGAGGTTGCTGAGGATGTCAAGTTGTTGCCTACTGCCCTAGTAACTGATTGTCAGTCACAGGAGGAGAAGATTGAAACCAAGCAAGGAGGTGACAATGCGAATGTCATTGTTGCAGGAGTAGTGAAGACGGCCAAAGACTTGAGCCAGGCAGGTAGAACTAAGTGGATATGTGAGCCTTGGAAAGATGCTTCAAAGAATCTGGTTGAAGAGTTATCAGACTTGGATTTGGTGGCTGCTGCAGCAGAGATGCTGGTGAAGAGTGCTGTAGACATACCACAAACTTCATTCGGTGCACAAGAGGCTACAAATTTAGAGCCTCCAAGTACCAGTGGGCTGGCAGCAGACTCTGAGTTGGACAGGCATGTCCCACCAAGTTGTGATGATGTTCCAGGCACAGTGGACATGACAGAAGCCTCCAGCATTGCAGATGCTCAGATTTGTCAAGAGGACGAAGAAGAAACTGCAGCTGCCAAGGGTGATGGGGGTTCTCCCATTGGAGTTTCCCCTGCAATTGAGAGAGAAGCAGCAGTAGTAGATCAAGCAGCAGCTGCCTTGGTGGGGATTTCAGCAATGCTCTTGGACAAGCAGGATATGAAGATCATGAATCCTGTAACAGAGTTGAAGCCGGGGCCATTCCCAGCTGGTCTCCTTGCAAACACAGAAAGAACTGCTTGCCCATCTCCAGTGGTGCCTGCCACAGAGTGGACCATATCTGAGGTGACCTCAACAAGGCCAGCAACTCACAATTCTGCACAGCAGACAAAGGAGAAAGTTTCAAGATCTGGCACAGGAGGGGAGGTCAAGCCTAGGAGAGAACCTACCTCATGGACTCAGGATGAGAAGGAGACCTTTGCAGAAATTCTAAGGAACCATGGCAAAGATTGGAGATTGCTGCATGAAAGTCTACCATCAAAGTCATTGACTCAGATAAAGACGTACTTTCAAAACTCTAAAGCAAAGCTGGGCTTTCCCACTACTGAAGGTATGGGAAATACAGGTGGGAGGGGTGGGGGGACACGTAAACGGAAAGCTGAGGATTCTGATACCAACAGCAACAATGCTGGCTCAGGGGGGCCATTATATCACCAGAAGTTTAGCTCTGTATCTCCTTCAGAGGTTGATATCACTTCCCACCAGGCTAAGCCAGGAATGGGTGCTCCTCTGAGCATGGGAGCCAAAGTGGCTATGGGACCTGCTGCTGTGGGAACCAACAATGAGTATGCTACACTTCTTGGTTCACTTTCAGGACAACCAGTTGATCAGGAGAATCTGAATATCAGTGACATTCAGAAGCTGATCCGACAGATTGTTCATGCAAATAGTTGCCCACCATCTAGCCAGCCAGGTGGTTTCTCCATGTTCCAGTCAGGTGTGATGCCAGGATCCTCCTTCCAAGGAAACCAGCGGGTGTCACATCTGCGCTCACAGCAGCAGCTTGTTCAACCTGCAGCACAAAAGCCATCACCGATGGGAACCCACCAGATGCAATCTTTGACTCCTGATATTGTCCTGCAAAACAATCAACCTGTCCTTCACCAAGCTGTGCACCAGTTACAACAACAGCAGGTGGGAAACAACATTAACTTATATCAAAATTGAAAATTGTTAGAAAATTATGCGGAAACAAATTAGATGTCAATATGGCACTCATCTGGTAGGCTGGCCCCTCATATGTCACTTGTATATATTTCCCTGGCTTTCACAGTTTTGGCTATAGGTTGATTGTGAGAGTAAAGTTTTCCCTTGCAGGGAGAGTTTGAGAGTTTACAGCTTCTATTTTGAAGGAGTCCTTATATTGACTGCCTGCAGCATTGTGCTCCAATGGCGGCAAGGAATCAGCAGCAACCACTCCAAATCCCAGCATTGAACATGGTGCAACAGCAAGCAGCACATCAGCAACAACAACAACAATTACAGTCACCTCAGCTTGTGCTTCCATCTTCAGCTGTGCCCCTTCAGCAGCAACAGGTGCATTCTTGTTTGTTGTATCTGGTTAATCAATGAACTAGCAGTCCTAGCCATTTTGCAATGAACAATGTTAGGTATTTGAATTCCAGTTAAACCTCTTTGGTAGCTTCAATGTTTTGGGAACTACCCCACTGATATCTTAGAGTTGAGTGGACACTGTGTTATATCTCATGCATTCTAAGGACCTGACAAAGAGATCACTATGCTTTCAGGTGGGGGTTCTTCAGCAGCAGCCATTGCAGCAACAGCAACCTAGTCTGCACAAGCAGCAGCCACATCCACAGGAAGCTACTAGTCAGCAGCAGCAAGTGAGTTCCCCACACCAAGTTGTAACCCAGCATTGCCACCACCACCACCATTAAGTAGCGAAACAATCATGATTGTGTAAAGAGTTGCAAATCTGCTACCGAGTGTCTTAGGCTGTCTTCTGTTCCTACCTGTAAACTTAAGATGTTGCTTTGTCAAGGTTGGTTACAATTTGTGTGCTGTGATACTAAGTGTGCAGGTGTCTACACTTTGGATCTTACAAACTGGTCACTCTTTATATTCTCTGTAACTGTGTGGGTCTCTGCTGGCAGTTTTATCACAAACTACATGTCAGCTGCACTGGAAGGGTGAATGAGAGGAAATCTGTGTATCATTTAAATTATAAGTTGTTTACTGATTCTTGTAACTTGTCTATCAGCTGCAGCAAGTTGTCCAGCAGCAACAGTGTGATGAAACTCAGGCTGCAATTGCTCAGGTCCAAACATTTATGCATTTCCAGCACCAGCATCTGCAGCAGCCCTCCCTCCTTCATCCTCAGAGTATTTTGACAGCAAAGCCCCATCCGACTACTGTGGCCCAGCCACAAATTCTGAAACCACAGGCTTCAGTGTCCACACAGCAACCAGGTTTACTTCATTTCCAGGAGCTGCCATCACTGGCAGTTCTCAGGGGAGCACAAAATTCCACGGCTAATGGCACAACAGAGGTCCAAAGTCATCAGACAGGTATGATGGAACTGAGGGGAGGTTGTAACAATGTCAGTGCAGCCAACAACATGCACCAAGTTGCTCATAATGAGCAGCAGCAGCAGCCAGGTGCTGTGCAACAGTCTCCTGTACAGCCACAGGGACCATCACAAAGATCAGCACTTCCTTCCTGTGATGATGTACAGCACGTGGGATTGAGTGATGTTAAGCTTTTTGGCAAGTCCCTTCTCTCTCAACCAAATCTGATGGCATCAGGTGTACCTAGTTTGTCAGCTTCCTCCAATGGTAGAGTCACTCTGCAGCAACCAGCTTTCTCCAACATATCAATACCTGCGGCCAGCATTGGTACAAGAGGAGCATTGTCAAAAGTATATGGAACGGATTCTGTTGCACTCCCTTCTGCATTTGGAAGGGTTGGGGGTCCCTATATGGCATCCGAGGGTAGGCAGGCTGTGCGGCCAACACTTACAACAGCCCAGCCTGGGAACTTGGGGCTATGGAAGAGGGTAAGCAACCTACAGCCACCTGGTCCAAGCAAAGGAAAACCTGAGGAAGCAACTTCACACGCAATGGAGCAGCCAGCTCAAGTTCAAGAGGCACAGAAGTTTGAAGTGGAACAAATTACAGCAGCACATCCACATAGGGTGCGAGGTGGCCATGAACTTTGCAGGAGTGATGGTGTAATCACTGGTGCACAGATGTTGGACCAAGGCAAAGGTGCAGCAGCAATGGCAGAACAATATGTGGTAGGCCAAGTAAACCAGGTAGATTTTGACACTTGTATTGAGCCATCACAGGGCATGGCTAGTGGGGTTGACCAAAGCTCTTTGTCAGGATGGAGTAGCAGCAGTAGGGGGGAGTTGGAGTTTGGTAACTCACAGGGATCTTCATCCATGCCCGACAAGGGACTGCCACGCTTTGTCGTAGAAGCATTGATGGCAATTGCTGAATGGCAAAGTAGTCAAAGCACCCCATCCCATTGCAGTACAGGTGGTGTGCAACAACAACTGGAGGATCTGCAGTCCTGGCAAGGTGCTTTCCAAAGGGACATGATTGGAGCAATGACAGATCCTGTGAAGGTGAGCATGGCGTTAGAGCTGGCTGCTTCCTTGACAGGACAAGTTCAATTGTCGGCATTGGATATGTTGCAACAAAGTGCAAGGGAGGGTGGTATGTACACTTCTCCTCAGAGTGTCTTTAACCTACCAGGTCATGCTGCATGGAGTAATAGTGGTTTTGAACAACAACAGCAGAGATCTGTTGTAGTGCCTACTGTTACTTCCTTCCACTCTAGTAATTTGTCTAGAGTGTCAGGCACTGAGGAGATCGCAAGGACTGCAGAATTAAGAGATCCGGATAGTGCCAGTGGAGGTGTTTGTTAGTGAAATTTCTGTTCACCACCTCCTCTTGTGTATGTGTACAGGGTGTCTGGGCACATGCCCATTGTGTCATTATGTCCTCTTACCCCCCCCAGCTTGAAAATTCCTTAGATGTTCAGTAAACAAATTCAATGTTCTCCCCCCATTTGGTGTATGATAAAGAGTTTGCCTGGTCATCTTTTCATCAATGCATTCCTCAAGACTCCTTTTTGCATACAGGCAGAAATACAACAGATGAAAAGTTTGAATAATGGGTTGGGAGAGTGAACAGAAACTAATCTGAATTGATAAAATCTCTATCAAAACTCCAATCAGCAAACTGTGGAGTGGTAGTAGTAGTTGGCATTATGGTAGCAATGGCATTACCACTATCCCTTCACCATGAAAGGGAACTTAAAACAGGAGTTGACAGGGTACAGGAACGCTCCAAAAGACTCCAAAGTGATACAGGTGTGAAGTGAGATGCAGAGTGAGAACTAGACGTAGCAATTGAAATCATTTCACTAATAACTCACAATCACATTTCCTTAGCTCTCAGCTTTTGCAGAATGGGAAATGAGTCTTCATTAAGGATAAGTAGATCTTACCTTCCTGTTTGGTACCATGGCTGAGGAGCACTGTTGTATACCTCACTCTTCTGTGCTTTGCTGTATCCTGCCCATAGTCAAACAAACATGATGTTAAAGAATCTCGTTCCATAAGCTAAGATAACCTCTGTAGCTTTTGAAATACACAATGTTCATTGAGGTCCAAACAATCTCTTACCATCATGACACGTATTCCATCTCACAGCAATTCTGAGTTAGTAGAGATACAGTACTAGTTGCAGACCAAACACCCTCACAAGACATGAGGTGACATATATACTTCACAATACCAATCACAGCTTACTTGAGGAATAGCAATTTTAAAGATCAATTGCTCCTGCAGCCACACACCAGCACAATGCTGTCAAGTGGCTGTGCACACATGTCCTGGCCTACTGAGAGTATTGTCATACATTGCTCAGATCTCACCCTTGGAAAGCTGCTACTGGATTCATAGCTTCAGAGGGACAGATGCATCATCCTCCTTGCCTTTGGCTACAGCATTGTGACAAGGCATCATCAGTCCACCCCTATCCAAGGTTTGACAATATAACTTCAATGCATTAGGGAGAAGAGAATACATGAAACTAGTTACCTTGATCTAAGGATTAGATTACAAAAAACTAGCCATTCTCCTCAAAGAAAAAAGTAGATCCAATTGGGACCCAAAGGAAAAGCACACTAACAGGGAATTTCATTTAACCAGTTTTTTGGCAGCTGTTGTTGCAAGGTCTGTTGAGAATATTCACACATTGATGTCTCTCACACTTGAGCAATACATAGAAAAGATCTCCTGCTGAAACCACACAGACAAAAAACAAAACAAAACCCATCAGAGATTCCAACCATATCATCATCATCAGGCATCCTTCTAATCTCAACCCATGCTTTGGACATAGATCCAGATACTACCGCACATTCACTACACCATGTAGTTGATGATGAAACCCTCCCAAGCATTATAAAAGAAAAAAAGCACCCACCCGGAAGGGGAAATGAAGGAACAACAATGTAGTTTCTAACATGTGGAATTGAAACACATTGAAAATGCACCAAATTGCAACCCAATAGAAGAAGCTCAGTCCTGACATTCATTTGACTAGCTTAGCATAAAACAAAGAAAGTATGAACTGCAAATGCTTGGAACTTGCTCAGAGAGATGCCTTGGTGATTTACAGTGAGATTGGCTTAAACTGCTTGGATTGGAGAAGGACAGAAGAAGACAGGTCTGGACTGCTTACTGCTTGTAAAGAAAGACCCAACCTCCAATTGATTTCCATCGGTTCAGTTTCAACCCATGTTCCTTGTTGTGATGGTAGACGATTCCTATCCATCACCAGCGATGAAAGAAGATTTCAAAAGAACACAATTAGCGTGTAAAACTTGAAGATATGCATAAATAACTCTACAACAATGGATGATGACACTATGGAGCTTGACTCTGTATGAGCGACCAAGTCTAGGTGGCCGGATTGCACACGTAGAAGAAGAAGCTCCCCTCGGTTTGATTATGTACGCCGCTTGCTTTTGTTGTCGCAACAACAGCAAAACAATTTACCTCCAGCCGTGGCGACAGGTAGTACGGTTCAGGAAGAAACGGAAAACTGCAAACATGAAGAAGAACACGTACCTGTTTGCAGGATCGAACTGGTTTCTTTCGGGTCTGGAACCGGGCGTGAAGGTCTGTAGGCTGGAGCCTTGCGTCGTAGTTGTTAATAGCGCCGATACATCTCGGACAACATCATGTTTTGAACAGAGAGAGAGAGAGAGTGTTTGTGCGTGTGGACTTCGAGCCATCAGAAGAGAGCAAATTCGCTTCCGATCGCCCGATTCTGGTGCATCTGACATGCAAGCATCATCACCTCATTATCACTAACCTTCGAAATCCCACCGGATTCTCCAATTTCAGGCCAACAGCGACACGGTCTGCTGGCGCAAAAGTCGCCCAGATATACTTTTCTCCATATCTTCCGCGTTTTATCAACCAAAAAAGCTTTCAAATCTCTCTCTCCAAAACGGCTCAAATCACGCCGCTCCTTTTCGCCAATCCTCCACATCAAAGATGCATCTGCATCGAACACAGGATCTAGACCGCGGAAACAAGAGGCAGAAAGACAGACAGATAGACAGAAAAACGCAGCAACAGCAGTGGATCTCTCCCCCCTCGCACTACCCCGCAACACGCACGCCATCGCCATGGCTTGCTGCAAACCCTCCCAGGAGCTTCCTCCCCCCCCCCCCCCCCCCCCCCCCCCCCCCCCACCCCCCAACCCCCGGCCCCACCCTGTGCTCCGCCGGGTAGACCAGCGGGCGGCTGGCCGCATCGCCCCCACACCTAACTACGGTTAGTAAGGGAACGCGATCATCATGCGTTCCCATGGTTACCAGCTACCGGATTGGTCATTAGATCGAGGTCTCGTAAACTGAGGTGCCGTAACTGAGGTCCCAAGAAGGAATCTGACACCGAGACTTCCACTCCCGAACAGTACGGAAACAAAGCGCACTAGTACCTACCCTAGTACCTAGGCCAGTTGGACACTAATTTAATTAATTAATTAATTATTTATTTATTTATTGGCCTTAGCCTACCAAGGCAAGGAAGGATATTGGTGTTTGGATTCATTATAGTAGCTTAAGGGATTTTTATAGGCCCCTAGGTAATAATAATAATATTATTATTATTATTATTATAGGTCTTTTTTTTTAAATATGAGGATTTTTTGAAATATGATATTTTGGCTTATGTTGAAACTTGAGATTAGTTATTATAGAGTTATAATAATAATATCTTGAAAGGATTTTGGTTTCTTCTATAAGAGGTTTTTTTTTGGGGACGATTTTTTTATTTTATTTTTATTTTATTTTTTAATTTTTTA
>Ga0209208_10006625_pt1 | contig 15938 bp, 15 predicted proteins | sample S1TSphfallax_3_FD_187694 | JGI IMG/M metagenome (GOLD analysis project Ga0209208, IMG submission 187694) | Host-associated microbial communities from peat moss isolated from Minnesota, USA - S1T2_Fd - Sphagnum fallax MG (SPAdes) (version 2) | ecosystem: Host-associated > Plants > Peat moss >...
ATGAAGGACATACTAGTACAACAATGGTTTTGATCCTCAACTGGGTTTTAAACAATCAAAGAATGGAGTGAAAGAACTTAAACCCTAGTTTTTTCATGAAAATTGTCAGTTTTGGAAAAAGATCAACTACCAACCTAGAACTAGAGGTTCTTTTGATTTTGGAAATTTTCAAAAAATCAGAACCAGAAGTTATTAACAAAATGAAAGAGCTACACAACACTAGTTGTATTGATGATGAAACCCTGGTAAACTTCATTTAACAAAGCACCCAGAAAAAGGAGAAAGGAAGTACAAAGAGAAAGGACCCAAGTCTAAGCTAGAAGCACAAAAGATCAAGAAGGGATCAGAAAGGGGCAAAGAAACAAATTATGTTCCAAAACCCCCACCAGTTGCAAGAAGCATTAACGCGTAGTAAGCTTAGAAGAACCTTCACCTGCAATGACAGCATTGTTAGGGCCACCTTGCAAGATGAAGTAGTGCGGTTGTATCCCTCTCCCACTAAAAGGAAAAATGTGGGAAAACATTAAATTAGCATTGAGTCTTTATTGTAGTACTGCCTGGTTTTTTCCTTGATTGGCCATTTGCCCATCCAAAATGTGTCTGCTGATGCCCAAAGACATTTTGAGGCTGCCCAAACACACTTGGAGTCCTATTATGCACATTTTGGCTCTGTAATGGACAGCTAGTGCCAATCAGAGGCCCAAAATGTGCATAACATGCAATCAAAATGTGTCTGGGCATCATCCATCTCTTTTGACAAAAAATATGGATTGGGCTGAGGGCAGACAAGACAAAAAGAAGCAGGCAGAACTTTTGTATGGCCTGCAATAGGGATCAGTGTTTTTCTTTGGGGTGAAATTCTGCCAAATTTTGACCTGAAAAATATGATTTCAACCTCTACAAAGAATTTTTCTTGGGAAAAAAATGGCCTAAAGTCACCAGATTTCAAAGAAATACAAATCCAAATCACCAGATTCTCATGATAAGTTCCAGTAGGTAGCAACAATATAAAAGGGTTCTGGTTGTTTTCTACTTTCATATCTAGTATGTAGCCAAATCTGGCTAAATCATCTTATACGATCTCAGCTACATCACAAAATTGAAAAAAAAAACCCTGATACTGATACCCAATGCTGATTCAATGTCTTCCCAAAATGTCATGTGGAGATCAAAAGCATACATACATAATGTGTAAAGCTGTGGTTATAAGTGCTATTTGTTAGAAATTAGAATCCAAACTTCTCATCTGTCATTTTAAACATTACTAGAGGTTAAGTCGACTAGCAAATAATCTTGTGCACAATAACTGCTGAGTGATTTTTAAAAAAAACCACAATTTGACCTCAAAAACATGATTTACTAGATTGGGAGATATTTTCCTCCAGATTTTTATGATGAGTTTGAGTAGATAGCCAAGAATGTCAAAGGATCAGTCCTAGGTTCTTTGAAGAGTCTGGAAGATGTGCAACTGCAGACTGATGAGGAGCATTAGGCTAGTTGGCATGAACTTGTGTTGGTTTTTCACAGTCCTCCCTCAACTTTCCTTTCACAAGTTGCTGTATTTTTGTTGCATTTCAAGTTACATGTTCTCCTACAACATACTTAGCTCCTGATCTTTAATTCCTTCTTGTTTTAGTAATTAACCTATAAAAATCGAAGCCCTTGTTTTTAAATAAATTGTAAAGCATTCAAAGAAATATTTTAGTATACAACCAAGGTACCTGGTCTATTTGGAGTAATTAACCTCCACATCAGGGACCGTATTTTTCATGTCAACAAAGGAATCACACTTTGTAAAGTTTCCCACTATTTACATGGATGATATATTACTAGTGTTGGCTGGTTATTGAGTTTTGACCTGGTTATCAACTCGATGATTAACTTACCAGCTGGTTATTGGTTTTTTGATAACTAGTTAAATTGATAACTGCTTGATATTGAATTTTCAAAATCTAACAACCCAATAGCATGACCTGATTACCATTTAGGTAGATCATCAATCTTTAAACACTAATATAAAAAATTGAAAACAAAAAAGAAATGATAATTTTAAATTTTAATCTTTTAAAAAACTCTATAACCAGTTATTATAGTCAATAGGTTAACTGGCTGTCTAGATGGGTTTAGACTGTGTTCTGCAGAATAACCCCTCATTAGAACTACGGACTTGAGACAAACAGGGCGTTGATCTGCTGTGTGCTAAGTGGCACAGAATGAGGTTTAAAGGGGATTCTATGGATTGCTTATTAAAGTTATCCGTCAAGTCACACTCTCTTTCACCCCCTATCCCCTCTGCTTTCACCCGTTATCCCCTCTTTCAGGGGTATCCGCAAAGTAAGGAAATTTTATGAAATCTCAGCATGAAAGTTTGATACTCAGCATTTAATGCACAAGGTTCGAGAGTATTTATACTAGTTGTACAGGTAGGAGCAGTGAAAATATATGTAGCAGCAGTGGAGACGCTCAGGAAAAATGAAAGAGGGGATGAAACTCAGGGGAAAAACTAGTTTGGGTCCTAGTTATTTTGTTTTGTAAAATTTGATTCCCAGTTACACATTTGATGCCTTATTATGCCGAAACCGGCCGTTATCGCCCTCTAGTCGCCTGACTTTAGGGATAACTTTATTGTGAAGCATTGTTTAGTTGCACTGTGACGATTTCTTACTTTTATGTCTTGCAAACAGGGGACAACAGATATTTGATTTGCTTTAATTTTCCATATTTTTATTGGTATTTTGACACAATGACTGCAGGAGCTTTCAGGGCTGTTTAGAATCTAAGTAGAGTGTCAGATAATAAGTACAGTCTTGTGTACAGACTGATTCTGAGTAGAGAGCTGTACGTTTACTGTGAACTGCAAAGTTGGTAGTAGGCACCCATTTTGATTTGTCAGTGTCTAAGTATTTCCATCTTTGGCAGGTTGCAGAAATATGCCATTGGCCGAATCAAAATGAAGTTCAGATTTGCATGTTTTGCTCTACACAACACAACATGTACTTCTTTTGTTCTGTTCTTTTATTTTAAATTTTTTTAATAAAAAACTTGGCCATTCTTAGGGCAGAGACATAATTATGTGACTAGCTGCTTGTTTATTGAGCAACGTTTATTTAATCTTGAAACTCATTTGCCTTTAGAGAGTCAGCAACTTTCTACTTGCTGCCACTTAGATTTCAGTTCATTCCTCTTTTTCATTCTATCAGCAGTCTATCTCAGACATTAGCATTTTACGAGTGAAACTTTCAATGAAGTAACAACACAGTAAGGGGACCAACGCACAACATCACCACAGATAGCTCATAAGACATTAGCGTTTTATGAGTGAAACTATCAATGAAGTAACAACACAGTAAGGGGACCAATGCCAACATCACAGATAGCTCATAAGACATTAGCATTTTATGGCTGAAACTTTCAATAAAGTTACAACACAGTAAGAGGACCAATGAGAACACCACCGTTATATCGCTCATATTTGCTGATCAATTGGGTTCCTTTGATCAGGCTTGCAAAAACCTATGCCGAAATTCTTATTATATTTGGAGGAACACTTACAAAACTGTAATACCCACTTGTGGGCAGTACCAATAATGAGGCCCACCTTGGCATGCGACTTATTCTGATAATGACCTCCGGCATTACCGTAAACCCTAAACCTATAAGAATTCAACCTGTGTAGTCAGTATTTGAAGTCCATTTGTGAACATGTCAATTGCCAATTGTTTTATCTTGAAAACTGTAGTCCCATCCCTATAGTTTTTGGTTCCCTTTCCTACCTACCACATGGAAATATTTGTTGGGATGGTCATATTTATACAACCTGACACTATAAAGGGGACTTAGTCAATGTACATGCCAGACCCCCTTATACACGTCAATGAGTCCTCTCTCCAAATATCATTGTTTCACTACCCTGCTACTACCCTCTGTAACTCATCCACAGTGGTCATTCAACACCACCCCCCCCCTCCAACAATCTAGTCTATGGTTCCCTGACCTCTAAGAAAGAGAAAGAAAAGGGGGAGGAAAAAAGAAATCTGATGTTGCAGTTTTGTTTCCAATTTTGTGTGATATAGCCACAATGGAAATTATGCACCAAGGGTTTAGCCTACAGGTTGGAAAAGTTAAATTAAAAAAAAAATCCTGCTAAACCTGCTGGAACCTATTGTCTAGATATGGTGATTTCTGGAAAACATTCCTTTAAATTTGGCAAATTTGGCCCTTTTTTTTTGATAAAAAACATTTTTTGAATGAGTTGCACTAGATTTGTTTTGCCACTAAGTACTGAAAATTTGAAAAAAAAGAAAATAAAAAAAAGCTAGTTGTGGCACACAAAACTAGAGAATAACAACTGGATTTTTGCAGCAAAAAAATTGTTGACTAACAACAACTGAAGGTTGCAGCATAAAAATTGTAGAATAACAAAAAATTGTTGGACCACACATATCACCACATCTGATGTAACAGAAAGTCACAAACTCATAACATTTCAAAAAACATTGCAAGCTTCTGTAAGGTCATCATGCACTCAATTATTTATTTATTTGTTTGTTTATTCATCATGTACTATGTAATGGGTGGTGTTAGGTTGTGTCAGAGTGTGTCTAATAAGAAACACAAATTATAGTAACTTAGTGGGTATTTTTTCCCCCACTTTTTGTGTTGCCCAGAGACCAGCTATCTGGGGTAGTACCCACTTGAGGGTGCAAAACCGAGGTATTATTTATCAGGAGACGAGGGGGCCACCCACACCATGCATGGAAAGCCTTCCTGCTTTGTCCGAGCATAATTTGTTTTCAAAGAAAAAAGCCTGGACATCATCCATCAGAGCATGTAAAAGCCTTTTTTAAAGCTTAAATTAAGAAGCCGAAAAGGAAACTTCAGCTTCTTGGCACTCTCTTACAGAGGCATTGTGGGAACACCTTCTGAGTGGGTATAGGGGTTGAAGAATCAAAAGTTGGTTGAATGGATAAGGTTATAGGTTTGCGTGTAAATTTTTTATTGTCCCAAGCTAATGGATGGGCATGTGTAGATTTTGGGTGCAGCCATCCAATTGATGGGTTGTTTTGAAATCTACCCATCTATTCGATGGGTTTCTTCTCAAAATATGAATGTTGGGTGACTGATTTAACCATGTCTCTATATCATTTTATTCTTTTTGGGTTGTTACTTGCCTTTTTGTATCACAAAGTTTCATATCGTTATGAAATCTAAAAAATTCATATGACAAATTTTTTTAAACGAAATTTGATTGATAAACATACAAATAATTTGGCTCAATTCTTTTAAATCTTATTAAAATGAGATTTGAAAAATTATGCAAGAGTTGATTAAGATAAAAGATGTCAATTTTTGGAAAATTATTCGTTTTTGAGATATAAATGTTTAAAATTAATTTGATGTTATTTTAAACTTTTCAATATAGCTTTGATGAAGATTTAATAACAAAAATTATGATGAAAGTAATTTGTACTTGATTTTTTTTTGTATTGTTGTTGTTTTTTATGTTATAAAATTTTATTATTGCCCTAAGATAGTAGATATGCATGTATGATTTTAGATTTTACCAAACATGTAGGGGGCAAACACAATAAAGTTCGGTGGGGCTACAATGGGGTTCATAGGTGAAAATTTAGGGAGAGCAAAGAGGTTAAAGCAATTTATTTTTTTTCGTCTCATAAGGGTTTATTTATTTATTACGGGGTTTCAATAGGTACAAGGAATGGATATTTCAATTAGATTGAAAGAATTACAAGTTGTAAATGGAGCTTTAAGAAAAGGGGACAAGGGGTTTTTTTTTAAAAATCTTTTTCAAAAGGGTTTTTTTTGGGTGAAGAGGGATGGGGTAATTCCACCCCTTTCCAAAGGAGGTTTTTTATAACGGATTGGAATAGGTGAATTTTTTTGGGGATGGGGACTAAAACAAAGGTTTGTTTCTTGAGTGGCATGGGAGGAAGAAGTTTGGTTGTTTTTCAAGCCAAGAAGGTGGGATTTTTTTTAATTTTCCAAGGAATTATTCTTTTGGTGGTGTGGGATGGGGTGTTTGGAGAAAGCGCATGTCTTTTTTTCTTTTGTGATATGGTGACTTAATGAAGGTATTTTTCAAGAAAATATTTTATAAAAATTAATATCTTTTTTTGGGAAATGGAAAAATTTCAACACAAAATTTTCATTTAAAAAATTTAATAAAAGAACAATTTTTTTAATATTAAAAATTGAACATTTAATACATTTAGCCAAAAAAGGAAAAAAAATTGAATTTGGATTTTTTTGTGTGTTTAATTTTTTTTATTTACATGATAAAAAAGTTGACATTTAGCAAATAATGATAATATATATTTAGGTGAAATGAAAATAATGGTTGAGTAATGGAGATAAATTTAAGGTTTATGTATTAATATCTTTCAAATTTAGGTTGAAATATTTGAAGTTTAGGTGTTAGAATGAAGTGCATAATTCAAATTCATAAGATGCCAAGGGTATTGATGTTTTGTTCATTATTAGACCACAATATAGCCGCTAAACCATGGCTCATCAATATCCAAGATTATTGGTAGATATTTATCATACTGAAAGTTATTAAAAGTCAATAACTAAAAGTTATAAGATGTCAAGTGTATTGATGTTTTGTTCATTGTTAAACCATAAATTAACCGTCAAACCATGGATATGATCCTTTATTATTAAGTTGAAATCAACCATATTAAAATTAATATAAAGTAGACAAAGGTTTAAGGTTTAAGTTAGGTCTTTTGTCCCATACAATATAACATTGTATATTTGTTGTCTTTATTTTTTCATAGTAAGAACAATGTATTTAGTTTAAGCTTTTACCATTTGTTGACTATTTTGTTGCTTCCTTTACAAGTTTGTGTTTATGCAAGTGTATGTTTTGTTGTGTGCTTTTGTAACTTTTAGTTTTGCCAAGTGTTATTTCATTTGTTTATTGTCAAATTCATTTTGGTAAGTTCTTCTTTCCTTTTTAACATAATGGTTGTTGTTCTAGTGAAGGAAGCTAGATTAGTTGTTGCAATGGATGATTTGGATATTAGAATTAAAGATGTTGCATTTGATGCAAAAGTGCTGAATAGGTATGGCACCTTTGATTGAATTACAAATAGGAGCATGGAAGATCCAAACTATGCATATTTGCATTGTGATTTGTTGGACAAGGTAGCTTTGACCATAATCCGTTTAAAAGTGAAATCGTTTTATGTAGAAATGCATGAGCAACATTTGCAGAAAGGCATGTTTGTGAAGATGGAATATTTTGGCATTGAATCAAAGTCTAAAAGAGGTTTTGAGAAGGGTGACATGCATTTTGTCATCATAATTGAGTTGACAACCATTGTGTCATCAATTCCTGCATTCCAACTTGAGTTAATTCCAATGTTTTTTCACATGGATTCCATTAGAGAATTTAGAAGTTCTATTCAAAGTTGGAGGTTTGCTACCATTGTTTTCATCATCGTCGGTGTAAGGGGTGTAGGGATAACAAAGGTGAAAAGTAATTGTTGATTGTAGATGGAGAAGGTGAATTTGATTAAGATGTTTGTGTTCTTGATAATAATTTAGAATCGAATATGAACAAGTTTTTGAGGCGCACAATGGAGGCCATTGTGGAATGGTTTTAATCAAGAATGTGACAACAACAACAAAAGGAGATCGATATTTGAGGGCACAACATTACACAATTTTAACAAAGGTTGTGGATGAAACTACTCAAGCTTGTCTTTTGTAGCTAAACAACAAATTATCAAGTGTTCAATTTACATTTCAAAGAGGTAAATTCCTATCCTTTCCTTTGCATCATTTAATTTTTTTTCAAATTTACACAAGAAACATCAAGCAAAACCTAATGTTCATCTCATTATAAAAACTTTTTTAAAAATTAAATTTGGGTCTCCTTTTGTAAAAGAGAAGAATTTCCTTATGAAAAAGAGAATTGGGTTGGGCACCCAAATCTCCTCACTATCTAAGTAGAAAAACAAAACAAAACAAAAAAATGTTCAAACTTAGATTATGAAAAATAATTAGGTCAATTTTTTTTCCTCTCTTGGAGACTTGGTGGTCACTAGATCATTTCACACTAAACTGTAAGGGACAATTTGGTGGCCACCACATCATGTTTTTTAAAAATTTCTTTTCTTTTCTTGGAGACCTGCTAACCATTAAATCATTTGACATTGGATTGCAACAGATGACCTGGTGGCCACCAGATCGTCCCTTGCAATCTAGTGTTAAATGACCTAGTGGCCACCAAATATCCAAGCACAAAAAAGTTTTTTAAAAAAAATTAAAAAATAAAATAAAAATTGGTGGCCACCAAATTAATCAACATGCGAAGGATTAGGAAAAATAATTTGGTGGCCACAAGATTGTTTTTTTTTTCTGGTTTTTTTTTCATTTAAAGACTTGGTGGCCATTAGGTTGTTCCATGCTAAACTTAGAGGGATGATCTGGTGGCCACCATATTGTTTAACATTAAATTGCGAACGACCTAGTGGCTATCACATTTTTAAGTGAGGAAAAAAAACACAATTTGGTGGGCACAAAATTGGTTGGCCTACGACGGATTGCGAAAAACAATTTGGTGGCCATTAGATTGCTTTTTTTTTCACTTAGAAACTGAATGTCCACCAAGTTGTTTTATGTTAAACTGCAAGGGACAATCTGGTGGTCACAAGATCGTTTAATGTTGAATTTCAAATGACCCAGTGGCTACTAGGTCTCCAAGCAAGAAAAAAAAAACAAAAAAAACACAATCTAATGCCCACCAAATTGTCCTTCACAATCCAACATTGAACAATCCAGTGCCCACCAAATCGTTTGATGTTCAATTTCAAATGACCCAATGGCTACCAAGTTTCCAAGCAAAAAAATAAAAATGAAAATGCAATTTAGTGCCCACCAATCCAGCATAGAAAATTGGGTGGCCACATAAGTTTCTTTACTAAAAATGACCTATAGAAAATAAAATTACATTGCAATGATTTTTCTTTATTAAAAGTTTCTAAAGAACAAAAATCCATGTTCTACTACATAGTAGACAGAATCGAATGTTGTTATTAAGAGTGAAAAAGTTGTCTTTATATAGTCTAGTGGAATTCCTTTTTCAATAATGAATATGGGATAAAATTTTGGAGTGTGTTTGTTCAAAGAAGAACATATTGTAATTTTAATATGGTAAATAGACAATGATGCGAAAAACCTTTATAAATAAAGTTTTATAATTTTTCCCCATTGGTCAATAGCCTTTGACCAATGAAATTTTTTTTAGCCCCTTTCTTGATGCATGTAATGTGACAAAAATCACTAGAACTAGTTTAAAAACAAGCAAGATATGGCTTATGGAGGTGAAAGAGGTGAGAATGTAAGCTTTAAGCATAAAAAACCAGTTTTTGTTTTAAAATTTAAGATATATATATGTTGGTTTAATGTTTTTTCACTTCAAAGACCATTTGTAGAGCTTTAAATTTCACATGCATAGATTTTTAAATCACTCAAAATGAATAACAAACAAAACATATATATGATTTGAAAGATAGGGGTATAATGTTTTTGAGGTGTGCTTGAATGACCTTTTTTTCTTGATAATTCTTTTGTTGTTATTGATTTTTTATCTTGTTTTTTCTCTTTTCTTTAGGTATTAATTATTTAAGTTATTATATTTCCATAACATGTTTTTTATTATGCACTTCTTATGCATTTCATTCTTTTTGTTTACATATTAGTGTATGTGTCTGCATGGTTTTATTTTAAAAAAATTGATCTACCTTTTTTCACATTTTCTTATGTTTATGTTCATTTTCATGTACCTTTTCATTTGAACATATATATATTTTCCCTAGGTGATCGGAGTCTTGTTCATACCTAGCCTTGTTGTGCTTCCATTTCAAAAAATATTTGGGAATTGTCATGTAGTAGATGCTACCATTTCTCCAGCAAGTGGCGTTTATTATAACACTTATCAATCAAAATCAATGGTTCAAAAATTAGGCTTCTTGTGTGGCTTCATTGCAATCAATGATGAGCTTGTGTTATTGACTATTAAGGGCAAAAGGATTGAAGCAATTGTGCATATGACAGAATCTGAATTCTTGGATTTGCTTCATCCAAAACAAGTTCAACTTTTCATTTCAATTTGCATTTATGGTAAATTTTGTTTGTTGACCACATTTGCCCTTGTTGGCTTTTAAAAAGACATCCAACAATTTATTCCACAAGTGGAAACTAGTTTGAAGGGCAAAGCTTTTGTTGTTCCTTCAACAATTATTCCCAATGATAATGTCAAACAAAATGTGAAATGTAAGCTTGAATTTGATTCATTTAAACAAAAACCCTCTTAGACATTAAGGTTGTGGATAATTTTATTGTGACCTTTTTATAATTACCTTTAGTATACGAATAATTTATATATGTAGAAATTCCTTATATCAAAATTTTGGTTAAAATAGCCCATATTAAATAATCATTTTCATAGATTTTTTAAGAAGAAAAGGAAAGTTCTCATACATTAATTTTCAATAAGTGTTAAGAACAATTTAAAATGCAACATTTTGTATGTGAAGAAATTTTTCTATGGAAGTAGTTTTTCAATGAAAGTAATTTTTTCAATGCAAGCATGTTTTTCAATGGAAAGAATTTTTTCAATGCAAGCAAGTTTTCAATGGAAAGAATTTTTTTAATGCAAGGATTTTTTTTCAATGAAAGTAGTTTTTCAATGTAAGTAACTTTTCCAAGTAAAGCAATTTTTTCAATGAAAGCAAATTTTCAATGCAAACAATGTTTTCTCATGAAAATAGTTTTTTAATGCAGAATTTTTTATTCATGAAAGTAGTTTTTCAATGCAATTTTTTAAAAATGAAAGTAGATTTACAATGCAAATGATTTTCCAGTATTAATAGTTTTTTAATGTAAATAAATTTTCAATGTAAGTAGTTTTTCAATGAAAACAAATTTTCAATACATGCAAATTTTTCTTACAAATCTTTTTAATTTAATTATTTTTCAGTGCTAGCAAGTTTTCAATTCAAAAAAAAATTCCATCTAAATAATTTTCCGATATAAAGAATTTTTCAATGCAAGAATTTTTTCCAAAAAAAATAAAAAGTAAATAATCTTAAATGAGTTATCGCTTTTATCTTTTTTGAATGTGTTTATGTGGGAACCATGTTTATATATATATATTTCATTAAATTGAAGTTAATAATAATGGAAACACCTTCATTAAATCTTATTGATTCATCATTTGAACATTTATTGCATTCAAATGGCCTTCATTTAGTTTCAACATATAAATATCAAATAGGCAATTGTCTTTTTGATTCTATATCTTATTTATTGGATAATCATTTATCATCTTGTGAACCATTTCAATATATTAATGGTCTATCTAGGTCTTCGCCTATTTTTCAAGTTCATGATTCTAAAGTTAACATATATTTAGATGATTTTGCATCTCTTTCAGAATCAATGATGCAACAACCTCCTATTCAATTATCGCAACTAACTACATGTTTTTATTGGAATGAAAAATCTGATTTTGCATGAATGGATATTTTGAAAAAAATTAGGATTCACCATTGGAGTATGTTCTTTCAATGTTCAATGCTTTTTATAATACAAATTTTACTAAAAAAAACTAGAACTCATATTAAATATTGACAATTGCTTTTGAAAAACAACACAAATGTTTGTGTCAATGAGATTTTGTCTAATCCTTTCACTTCAGTTCCCCTTATCAAAATTTTTAAAATCCCAGAATTCAAATGGATCACTCCCATTTGATTGTTGATTCTAATGTAACACTATATATATATTACTTTATTTTACTTTATTTTTATTTTTATTGTTTTTTGATTGGGCATTTTATGACAATAATATTTTTGAATTATTAGAGGTTTGTCCAAATCTAATTTATTATGGGAAAAACATCTAAATTCATCAACATGTTTTTTCAAATATTAACAAAACAAGATCACAAATTAAGAATCACATGATATATATATATAATAAAAAATCACAAGAAATTTCATAAATGACAAAGTTCAATTGTCATATGTTCAATGCACTCTAGAAGAAATTAAAGAACCAATTTTCACACAACAACTTCTTGTTAAACATGATGTTCAATCAAACAAAATAGAACATAATATTAATATAAAGGAAAATACACATAATTCAATATACATTGTCATTTATGATAAACAAATCCAAGGTGTTCCCATAATTCCGTGTTTTAGTTGGGAAATGTTATGGTTTCTAAAACAACTTAAATGTTTTTTAAATCAATTGTCAAAATAACTTTCTATATACTTTCAAATTCAAATAGAAGCTACTTCAACATCATACATATTTATAGGTTGTTTATATAATATTAATGAAAATAAACCACCTTTATATCAAGTATCAAATAAAATTTCTAAAAACAAAATTAATCCATTAGTCCAAACATTAACACAATTAGAAGAACGTCTTATTTCACCGCATCTTGCTTTTGCTCAAATTTATGAACTCCAAGGGTATGGGCGATATAAAATGCATGATGGTGTTATTAATGTCTTTGAAAGTGTGGATCAAACTCAATCAATATTATCACATTTACCACGTAATGATGCAACAATAGGCGTGTTTCTTAAACGACATCTTGAATACAAATCACCTTATATGTTAAGAAATGTTCGTCCAAATATAGAGATGGTCGCTTTACAAGATTTAATTGAAACACCATTACACAAAGATTTGAATGTTAACATTGATCATTAATGGGCAAGTTTGTTTGCTTTGCATATGAATTCAGAATTTCAAATTCCCACTTATAATAATGCATCATTTGATAATTCTGATTTTGACAATGAAGAAATAAATTGTACACCAACAAATTCAATGATACATAATTTTCTAGATGTTCCAAAAATAATAGATTATGAAAATATTACATATTCTATTGCCCCAAGTCAAGACTTTCACCCTTTAGGTTTATTTTAAGATAAACATTTAAAAGAATTAAATTTTCCAACATTGTTTATGGGAAACTTCGACAAATTTCTAAAAGTTTTTCATATCAACAAATAACTCAATTGGAATTACTTCATAAATTTGGAGATTTTGCAACAAATATTTCTAACGTTTTTTTAAAAGTTAAAGTTTCATCTAAAAAGTCATAGGTTCTGGTTGGGTGTGAAAAAAAAAAGAAAAAACTATGTGGTAGAACTTTAAAAGCTTATGAACTACAAGATAAACCAAATTTAGATAATATTTTCAAAATGGATTGGGAAGGCTTGTGTAATTCACTTGATTATTTTGAAAGGTTGTAAAAAAAACTATTTGCAATGGTTCGACAATTTGGTCTTCCAACATTCTCTGTCACTTTTACATTTGTTGAAAGATTATGGGATCTTTTCATTAAAGCTTTACACACATTACATGCTTCAAGATTAAATCTCCCAAATAAAATAGAAGACTTCCAATTTGTTCATAGAACAAAATTAATATGAATTGACCATGTCACATGTGCAAGATATTACAACCATAAAACATCTTGTTTTGCAAACTTATCACAAAAGATCATTATCTTTTTGGAAATATATATATATATATATTTTTTGGTCACCGAATTCCAAAATTGTGGGAGTGAACATGACCATGGACTTTTATGGATAAAAAATGCACCTATGTATGGTATGCACATAAATGAAAAAATTGAAAAGTTTGTAGACATGTATATTTCTTATGATGTATCATTATTACCAAACCCATTACAAAATGCACAACAACATCAACACATATGTACATGTAAGAAAAAAAACCATTTTGTTTGTAGATTTCATTACCCATTACCTCCTATGTGTGAAACAAAAGTTTTTAAACCCTTTCAAATAAACCCTTTCAACCTTTAAATATGTAAATTCTTTAAACCTTGATGAAAATACATATATATATAAAGTTTGAGAAGTAAATTAACAAAGCCACAAATTTTCTTAAAATGAACTCTTAAAAACATAAAAACTAAAACATTTAATATTCGTGTTGCTCATTTGTGGTTTGCAAATATAGATATTCAATTTATCTTGGACCCATATGCAGCTACAACATATTGCACATCATATATGACAAAAATATATAAATCAATAACATCATAACTACATTCAATCATTAAAAAATGCATTGCAAATAATATAGATGTAAATAAAAAAATTCAAACATTAGGTAATGTTTTTCTGAATGCCCAATAAATGGTTGTTCAACTTGTTGCTTACGTTGTGTTTTCTTTACCATTATATCATTCATCTCGAACATTTCAATTCTTAAATACTTCTCCTTTTGAAAAAGATGTTTTCCCATTATAATTACAAGTTGCATTAAATGAATTGGAACTCGATTCAATTCATATAATGTGTTCATTAATCAGAGACAAATATATCATCCTAATCAATATGAATCATTGTCATTAGCAGAGTTTAGTTTTTTTTATAACATTAAAAGAAGAAGATTTCAAAACATCGCAAACCCAAAATTATTAGGTTTGTAAATTATAATAAATATAAAGATATTGAAAATTGGTCAAGAGAACAACTTTTATTAGATTCACCATTTGAAAATTTTAGAAAACTCCCAACTTGGAACTAATGTAACCTAGCATGATGCATATTGTCAACAACATGACGATATTTTAAAGATTAAATCCATTTTCAATTACTAAATGCCATATTTAAACATAGAAGAAATGGATGATTCAATACATTTGGACTCACGATATAGATAATGAAGTAAATGATCCACGTCCTACAATTCCTGTAACAAACACAATCAATATTGAACATTATGATTTATAATTTGACTTTGTTATTAAATCGTGTAATGGATCAAACCAAAAATCACAATTTCTAAAAGATGGAAATTTCGCAAAATCATCATATTCCATGATGATGGAAAAATTTGAATGTCATAGTTTACTTAGACAACTAAATGAAGAAAAAATATTAATATTTGATGATGTTATGCATAGAAAACAATTGTACCTTGATACACCGATATGTTTATTTTTTACAAGGGTTACTAGAACTAGAAAAACTTTTACATTGAAACTCATAATTCAAGGATTATTACAATTATACAATAGAGACATATTTTCTGACTTAATAAAAACCAAGGCTTTATGTATGGCATTAATAGGTAAAGCTACCTTCAATATGGATGGTTTAATAATACATTCAATATTGAACATACATGTACAACAATCCTTATTTAGTTTACCAAATTTATCATTAGATTCATTGAATAGGCTTACATGTTGATATGAACAATTACAACTTGTTGTGATAGATGAAATATCACTTGTTAGTGCTAGAATGATTAATGTTATGAATAATAGGTTAAGATCCATTAAACACATTCAAAAAAGCTTTTTTGGTGGTGTTGATGTTATCATGATAGGTGATTTCTATCAAACACCCCTTATGAAAAATAGTTGAATCTTTCAAAATATCAAAGATAATGTTAAGCCTTGAATACAACTTTTTTACGCCAACATTATGAAGACATAAATCATGATCATAACCTTCAAGTGTTTCATATATTATGTTTTATGAAAACAAAAATACATGATGCATCAACAAATGTGCACAAATTTATAAATTCACCAAAATATTCATATATTTCAATCCATGATGGTCATGGGTTAATGATGATGTATGACATACACATGCACTTAAATTCCTTCAATACAATAACTACTGTTGATCAAAATATATAACAACAACTTTTAATACTAATACATGGAAAAAATAAAATTGTATATGTGTATAAAACTCATTTGTGTTTAATTTCTACATTCTTAAACAATCTTCAAACTATAATTCAAGAATCTTGTGAACATTGTCCAATCATCATTATGGGCGATTTTAATGTTGACATTTTAAAAGACAATAACCAATCCA
>Ga0209208_10006626_pt1 | contig 15938 bp, 14 predicted proteins | sample S1TSphfallax_3_FD_187694 | JGI IMG/M metagenome (GOLD analysis project Ga0209208, IMG submission 187694) | Host-associated microbial communities from peat moss isolated from Minnesota, USA - S1T2_Fd - Sphagnum fallax MG (SPAdes) (version 2) | ecosystem: Host-associated > Plants > Peat moss >...
AAGTCGCACGAACCGCGACCGTTCCCTCTCGCAGAATCAACAATTCGCAAGCATCTGCCGCAACACTTTCTCGGCGGTGCGCACCTGCGTCCTCGTCACTCCCCGCAACATGCGGTTGAGTACCCGCGACGCGCAATCCTCCATCTTCGGAAAGACGGCCTTCCCTTCGGCGGTCACTTCGAGCGCGAAACCGCGCCGTGTATGGGCGAGTGGGACACGCCGAATCAGTCCCTTCGACTCGAGACGGTCGATCATCCGACTCATCGCTCCCCGGTCGTAATCCAATTTTTCGCACAGCTCACAGGCCGATTGAACGTCGGTCTTGAGCAAATGCACGAGGATCGAATACTGAGCCGAGGTGATCTCGAATGCCGCGGCGTCCGGATCCTCGCTCAATTCGCGGTCCAGTTCGGCCACCAGCGCCACGCGCAGACGAAACGCCAAGCCGGCGACCGAGTCGCGCAAGTCCATCGACTTCGAGTCGTAGATCTTCTCGTCTTCCGGACTAAGAGCTAGGTTACTCATGGGCTCAATATAGATGCCTGGGCAACAGTTGTCAAGGTGCGGCGCGCGCTTGGCGCGCGAGTTCTGCTTCGCCGGCCGGACAGGGCACCGCACCGGATGCGTCCGCCACCGCGAAAGACGAATCCAGGGATTGCGGCGTCCACTCCGTCCACAAGTGAGTGTTGGCGGCGCAAGCGGCGGCGTATTGGAACAAGGGCCGCATATTGGCCGCACTGAAATCGAAAGCCCCGTGTTGCGGGTAGGCGGCGGGAACGGCCGCATACTCGAGCCGCACCCCGTGTGCGGCGGCGGTCGTGCCGACCAATTCCAGCGTCGTGCGCATCATCCGGTGCAAACCCGTCGAAACGCTGCGCGCGATGATCGCCTGCGTCCGCAAACGCGTCGCCTGAGGCAGTTCGTCGATCGATCCGTCGATGAGCACGAAGACGCTCGCGTGACGGAGCGGCGCCGCATCCAGCGCGGCGGCCGCAAACTCCGGCGCAACGAAAAACGGCAGGGTGACTGCCCCATCGACGTGCGCCTCGTCGTAGGTTTGCCCCTCCTTGTGGACGTGCATCACGACCGGCGGAAACAGGCCCGGCACGCTGGCCGACGCGACGAGGACGTCGCGGAACAGATCATGCGCATTCGCGCCGCCGTAGCGGGCGATCGAACCGAGGTCCCAAATCACCGGTTCGCCGGAATCGACATTGGTCGTCGCCACGAGCAAGAGTCGTCCCTTGGCCGCCTCGGCAGCCACGGCCTGCAGCAACTCGTCGCTCACGTAGTGGTCGATCAACTTGGCGAGGGGCGCACCCTCGTACACGCTGGACCCGAAGACAGCCCCTAGGCCGCGCAGACGCAAGATGTGCGCCCCGGCACCGCTGGTATAGGATGCGGCGAGCTCGTCGTCCCAGCCCGAACCAAGGAATGCGTAGGGCGCAATCAAGGCGCCCGTACTGACGCCCGTGACGACCGCGAACTCGGGTCGATCGCCCGCATGGCTCATACCGACGAGCGCGCCGGCCCCGAACGCGCCGGACGCACCGCCCCCGGAGAGCGCGAGGATGCGCAGGGGAGCGCCCGCGGCGTCCGAGGGCAGGCCCCGCGCAACCGTGTCAGCGGCAAGTTCCGAGAACTGCTGGTCCGCGCCCAGGGTACGGATATGCATCGGGGCCGCGGCCGGCGTTCGGGTCGACACCCACGGCGGCAGGTCACGCCGAGACTCGTCGACGCAGGCTTGGAGCAGCGACACACAACACAAGAACACCGAGACGATCGCAAGACGTCGTAACCGGTGACCCTCGGGCGGATGAACCGTGACCGCCCCCGAATTCGTGCTCTTCATCGCTACCACCGATGCGCCCAGGCGCGCGCGAAACCGCCCTATCCCACACCTCGAGATCCGGTGCAGAGACTAGATGCCTCGACAATAGTTGTCAAGGCATCTGTAGCCGAAGCAACAAAAGCCGGTCCGGGTCCGGTGCTAAGGCAGCGGCTGATCGGCGCCGGGGCGGCGCAGAATCAGGGGTAAGCGCGGCAGAACCTCGGCCGGGGATGCCGCGTGTTCGACCTGCGCAGCGGTTTCGACCTGCGCAGCGGTTTCGACCTGCGCAGCGCTTTCGACCTGCGCAGCTGTTTCGACCTGCGCAGCTGTTTCGACCTGCGCAGCGGTTTCGACCTGCGCAGCGGTTTCGACCTGCGCGCCTCGTTCGGTCTGCGCAAGCGTTTCGGTCGGCGTGGCCGGTTGCCTCCGCGCCGCAGGAAGGGCGGCGGGCATGACCGACACCGGCCGCGCGGCGAGAGGACCGCGAACCAGAGTCCTTGCCGCGGCGCTTTGCCCCGCCGTCGGACTCACGTAGCAATCGAGCGTCGCGCAGTTGGCGTTGAACGGAAAACCCGCCTGCCCGCTGATCGCCAACATATTGGCGACCTGCACGACGGGCAAATCGCTTACGCTGGTGCCGTTCCAGACCATCGACACCGGAAACTGCGTCGGCGCGAGACTCGTCGTCGTTACCGACAATTCCTGCGTGTAGACGTATTCGTGACCGGGTTCGATCGTCAGCTGAACGGTGGTCGCGCCCACGCTCAGTTGAATGTTCGCGACGGTCGTCTCGACGTTGTGGATCACGAACGCAGCCATCACGTCGTTGCCGGGTGCGGCCATCAACAGGTCATGGGGATACGTGATCTCGGCGGACCGCAACAAGCTCGCGTAGCCGGGAGAGTTCGGCATCACGATGGTGACCACGGGGATGTTGGCCGGATCGCCGATGACCGCGGCATCGTCGGTCCAGGTCACGGTCGCGACCTCGGTGCCCGAAAGAAACAGCATGCTGTAATTCGTCGTGGCGGCCGTCGGAATTGCATGGGAGTACGTGAAGCCCTGCAGTGCGGTCGCCAGGGACTGGGCGGACTGATACGCAGGTTTGAGCGACGCATCGGCGCTCACGATACCGAAATTTTCTTCGGCGTTCGTCGGATCGGCACCATCGTTCTTGTAATCGTAATAGATCGACACCGGCAGGCCGAGGTAAGAGCCCATGAGCCATTCACGCTGCACGAAGTACGCTTGCTGACGCGCCGAGTCCGCCGCCCGCGTGCCGACGTTCCAAGTCGTGGAATAGCCCCATTCCGACGAGAGGATCGGGGTTTGCCGCGAACAGGCCGGTGCCACCGTCTCCATCACGGCGCGCAGCGTCGCCAGATCCTGGATCACCGTTTCGGGTTCGGTGTGTCGGTACGGATGCACCGAGATCGCATCCACATAGGGCAGCACACCCGCTTGTGCGATGGCCTGGATGAAGCTCCAGTCGACCCCCGCGGTCGCACCGCCGATCACCGCGCCGGACGGGTCGGCGGCATGGATCGCGGGGGATGCGGCCATGACGAGATTGGCGTAATCGGCAGGGCTCGGTTGCACCCAGAACGTTCCGCCATCGGGTTCGTTCCAGATCTCCCACAATATGCCCCGCCCCTGGTAATGCGCCGCCGCGGCTTTGGCGTAATTCACGAACGCAGCCTTCCAACTCGCCGGCGCGGGAGCCGGCGTCCCGCCGGTGTAGAGCGGATTGCCGTAACCCAAGATCAGCATCGGCGTCAGATTACGCGACACGAGGTTCGCGATGATCGGATCATAGGCGCTGAAATCGTAGACACCCGGGCTCGTCTCGACGTCCGACCAGTACAGATTGGTGCGAACGATGCCGACGCCACTCGCCGCGACGAGATCGTAGTCGGCGGCGCCGGTCGCGCCGTGCATCGCGAGCCCGTAGCCGGCCGAGACCGATTCGGCGTTGAACTTGGAGGCGCTCGGGGTCGCGCACACGGCACTGCCCAGAATCGCGAGCCCTTGGGCGTCACCGCTCGCGAGATACTGAGTCGCCCCCGTTGCCGAGGCGACGGCGACGCTGAGCGCGTAGCTCGTCGCAGTCACGCCGCTCGGCACCGTGTATTGCCAATCGAAGCGATGCGGCAGACTGCCGCCGAGATACTGCTTTTGCAGCGCCCACTGTCCCACGACCGCGCCGGCCGGATCGTGCAGGGTGAACGTGATCTGCAGGCCGGTGGCCGCGATGTTCGACTCCAAAACGGCATTGATGTCGATGGTGTCGCCGGGCTTCGCCATCGCGGGAGTCATCGCGGTGGAAACCAGTTTGACCGTGAATGGCACGGCCTGGAAAAGGTAAGTCGCGACGGCGCTGTTCGCGTACAGCGGGGTTGCCCAGTTGGCCGTATAGACACTTACGGCCAACGTGTAGGTGCCGCTGGTCGCCGTGTAAGGCAAGACAAAATTCCATTGAAAGGGGACGCTCTGGGCGGCGGCGAAGCTGAGATTCGCCGTCGTATACTCGGCTTTGCCGATGACCACCCCGGACGGATCCTGGAGTTGCAGACGGACCCACGCGTTGTTGGTCGGTGCCGTGGACGCCAGGGCGACGTTGATATCGAGGCTTTGCGCGGCGGCCGCCCCGGTGTGTAGCGGGCTGATCGTTGCGCCGGTGATCTGAAAGCTTGCATTGGCCAGAGCGGGTAGGAAAACGCTGACAAGAAATAGGCCGAGAGCGCGCTTGAACATCAGATCCCCTTGGTGTAGTCGGGAGCCTTTTTATAGACGTTGGCATCGTCCGTCACTGCGTCTTGAATCGCCGACATGCCGTGGTGGAATCGAGACATCGACGTGGCGTCGTGCCCACACCCGGGAATCCCTGATTCCTCATCGTCGCGAACTGCGTGTCGATGAAAGTGAGCACTGCGTCTTTCCGTGATCCGCAAGGGTGGCGTACACAGGAAATCTCTGGCTCGAAGGAGTTGCGCAATGTCTCGGTCGATCCTCGCAGGCGCCGCCTGCCTGTCACTCAGCGCCTGCCTGACACTCACCGCCTGCGGCCTCGGTGAGACCGCAGCGTCGGCTGCCGCCGAAGGCGCCGCGCAAGCGGAGCAAGCGAAACAGGGGTTGCAAACCGAAGCACGCGTCAAACAGCAGCTCGACGCGGCCTCGACGCTCGACGCACAGCGGCGCAAAGACGCCGAGAACGGCGCGCAATAGACAGGACGACCGTCGACGATCGTGACGAAGGCGCACTCTCGATCGGCGCTTCGCGTCGGCGCGGCTGCGGCACCCACCGAAGCTCAACAGGACACCCTGCCCCTGAGGGTCAGGTTCAGTCGCCCCTCGTTGCCGCCGAGATCGCCGCGGCGGCGGCGAGCTTATGTTTCGCCTGCCACGGGGGACCGACGGACCGACCCATGCCAGCAAGGAACGCGTCGATGTCCCCGCCGAGCACGCGGGCGGCATCGGCGAACACGCGTTCGACCGCGTACCAATGCACCGACCAACCGCGCGCTGCCGCGGCCTTTGCCATCGCTCGTCGGTACATCACCGAGTCGGCGACATTGGCGGCCCGAACGTCGGCGATGCACTCCTGCGTCGTCGATGGCAGCGCGGGGCACACGCGAATCGCCATGCGCGCAATCGGCACGGCCAGCGCGGCGGCAAGCTCTTCGAAGCGGTCGTGGGCGCCTTGGTCGGCCGCGAGGTGGACCCGCTCGACGAGCGCCACCGCATCGGCGAGCGTCGTCGGCCGGGCCCAGGAACTACCGAGATAGCGACCCATGGCCCAGGCGCCTTCGTGGTGATAGGGATGGGTCGGCAAATCCCGAGTCAATTCGACACGCCGACGATCGAGGATTTCATACCGGTGCGTCAGAGTGACGAGGATCGCGGAATTGCCATGCTCGGCGACACCCACTACCGCGGTTCGACCAAGGTTTTTTCCGGCCATCATTCCTCCCGGGCGCGTCGCGGATGTTAGCCTCGCGACGATCGTCCCACAACGCATAGACAACGGCGTTCGGGCCGGCGCGGGCGCCTGCGACCTCACGGTGGCGTCAGTGCGCGCTGGCACTGTCCGAATCGGCGGCTCCGGCCTTACCATTTGGGGCAATGCCCGAAGGTCCCGAAATCCGGCTTGCGGCCGATCGCCTGGCACGCGTACTGGATGGCAGAATCCCCGAGCGGATCGAATTGCTGTTGCCCGGACTCGCGCGCCATGCCGCTCGCCTGCGGGACAAGCGCATTCTGAGCGTGCAACCGCGCGCCAAGGCGCTGCTGATCCATTTTTCCGGCGGCACTTCGCTTTATTCGCACAACCAGCTCTATGGTCGCTGGTACGTCGTGCGCACCGGCAAGACACCAAGGACCGGACGGAGCCTGCGGCTCGCCATCCATACGCGCGATCACTCGGCACTTCTCTACAGCGCCTCGGACATTGCGGTGTTGAACGCGGCGCAGCTGCGGCGGCATCCCTATCTATGCAAGCTCGGACCGGATCTGCTCGGTCCGGACGCAACGCTGGCCGAGATACGCGCACGCGTCGAGGATCCGCGCTTTCACCGCCGCAGCCTGGCTTTTTTGCTGCTGGACCAGGGCTTTCTCGCGGGCCTCGGTAACTATTTACGCAGCGAGATCCTGCACGTCGCAGCGCTGCCGCATGACGTGAGGCTCGGCGCGCTCGACACGGCCGCGCGCCGGCGACTCGCGGACACGGCGTTCACGATGACGCAACAGGCCTATCGCTGCCGCGGCGTGACCAACGACCTCGAGCGTGCCGCCCTGCTCAAGGCCGAGGGGCTTCCTTACGCCCAGTACCGACATCACGTGTTCGCGCGCGCGGGGCGGGGCTGCTGGACCTGCGATACCGTCGTCGAGCGCGTCGACGTCGCAGGGCGTGCAATCTTTTTCTGCCCGCGTTGTCAGGCGGGAGATTGAGCCTGCGCTTCGGCATCGTCGGCGCCGGCATGGCCGGCCTTGCCTGCGCCGAGGCGCTGCGAACCCGCGACCGTCGACCGGTGCTGCTCGACAAAGGGCGCGGCGCCGGCGGTCGGATGGCGGCGAGACGAATGGCCACGCCGGTCGGTCAGGCCAGTTTCGACATGGGCGCACAGTATTTCACTGCGCGTGACCCTGGATTCACGCGGCGGGTGGACAGCTGGATCGACGCCGGCCTGGTCGCGCCCTGGGGCGACGCGGGAGCCGATGCCTATGTCGGGGTGCCATCGATGAATGCGCCGATCCGACAAATGGCCGAGGCACAAGCGGTTCGCTGGGCAACGCGCGTCGTGCGGATCGAACGGGTTCGGGACGAGTGGCAGCTTTGCACCGAAGCGGGCGAGCGCATCGAGGTCGACGTGGCCATCATCGCGCTGCCTGCGGAACAAGCCGCGCAATTGCTCGTGCCGATCGCGACGGATTTCGCCGAACGCGCGCGATCGACCACGACTGCGCCGTGCTGGACGGCGATGCTCACCTTTTCAGAGCCCGTCGCCGTCATCGGCAACTGCTTCCGGGGCAGCGGTACGCTGAGTTGGGCGGCTCGCAACAATTCCAAGCCGGGCCGCAGCGGGCCTGAGAGCTGGATACTTCAGGGCGGTCCCGAGTGGTCCGACCAGTATCTCGCGGCGGATCCCCACTGGGTCGTCGCAACGCTCGTCGAGGCAGCCGCGTCGCTGCTCGGCGCACCACTGCCCGCAAGCTGCGCGCAAAGCTGCCATCGATGGCGATACGCGCGGTCGGGTACCGAGGGGTCCGGCGCGCTCTGGGACCCACACCGGCGGCTCGGCGTCTGCGGCGACTGGTTGTTCGGTCCGAGAATCGAGGCAGCCTGGCGGTCCGGCAACCTACTGGCAAAGAGAATTGAAGAAGATGCAGAGCGCGGTCTACTGGTTTCGTAACGACCTGCGGCTCGCCGACAACCCCGCGTTGACCGACGCCTGCGGGCAGTCGCAGCGGCTCGCTCTGCTCTACGTCGTCCCCGCGAGCGAGCGCCAGGCGACGCGTTGGGGATTCGAGCGAACCGCACTTCACCGGCGCCTGTTTCGCGACCAGGCCCTGACTGGCCTGGCACAGGCGCTCGCCGCGCAGGATCGCGAGTTGCTGATCGCGGCCGGAAACCCGGTCGAGACCGTCCTTCGGCTGACGCGGGAGATCGGTGCAACCGACGTCTTCTGTGAGGCGATCGCAGCGCCCGAGGAATTGGCCCAGTGCGCGGCGCTGCGCGCCGCGGGATTGCAGGTTCACGAACGCTGGCAATCGAGCCTCGTGGACCCTGCCGATCTGCCGTTTGCGATCGAGCGGATGCCCCGCGTATTCACGGCGTTTCGTGAGTCTCTCGAGAGCGCGGGGGTGGCGCCGCGGCCGCCCTGTGCCGTGCCGTCCCGACTTCCGGAGTCGCCCGCCTCGTCGCTCGCCGGGTTTCGCACGCCCGATGCGACGATCGCGCTGCCCCGAGGGGCATCGTTCCCGTTTACCGAGGCGCGCTTTGACGGCTCGGAAGCGGCAGCCCTGGCGCATGTCGAACGGTATTTTCACTCACTGGCTCCGCGGCAGTACAAGCAAACCCGTAACGCGCTGAGCGGCGTGGACTATTCGACCAAGTTCTCGCCATGGCTAGCGATTGGCGCCTTATCGGCGCGCACGGTGTATGACGCGCTGCTGGACCATGAATCCCGGATCGGCCGCAACGACAGCACGTACTGGATCTGGTTCGAACTGCTCTGGCGGGATTTTTTCCGTTTTTCGAGCCTGCAACACGGCGTGCGGCTTTTTCTCGCGGCTGGGCTCAGCCGCCTGCCGCCGCCGGGTCACGACGCCGACGCATTCCACCGCTGGTGCGCGGGAGAGACGGGACACACGTTCGTCGATGCCGGGATGCGCGAACTCCAAGAGACTGGCTACCTTTCGAACCGACTGCGTCAGGTCGTCGCCAGTTATCTGATCCATGAGCTTGGCTGCGACTGGCGCGCGGGGGCGGCGTGGTTCGAATCGCGACTGATCGACTTCGACGTCTACAGCAACCAGGGCAACTGGCTGTACCTTGCGGGACGCGGGGCCGACCCGCGCCAGGGACGCCGGTTCAATCCGGACAAGCAGGCCGCAAGCTACGATCCGGACGGACAATACCGTGCCCTATGGGGAGCGCCTCGCTGAGGAGGCGGTCGCCCTGCCCTTCGGTGTCGGTGCAAATCCGCTTTCGCTACGGTTCCCGGCGCAGGGGATGGCCAGTTTTGACAGGATTTTGAGACGGTCCGCAGGAAGATATCGCGCCAGGAGCCGGGGGCTCTTGTACCCATCAACGAGGTTTCACGATGAGCGAGCAGGTCGAACACCGCAGCAAGGCTGAATGCACCGTCAGCAAGACGCAGTTGTTGCGCTTTTTCGAAGCAAAGTTTCAGACGGCGGACCGCGACCACGACGGCCAATTGAATGTCACCGAACTGAGCAACTTTCTTCGCTTCGTGACCCATCCGGACTTGCGTATGCTGCGCGCATGGGACAAGTACGCCGATCTCGCGTCCACATCGCAACGGCGGCCATCGCCTACTGCTGCGGACCAAAACCACGAATCCGGGGTGATGGAGAATGGGGACAGGATCGTGGGCCCGGACTCCCTGTAATCTGGGGGCGATCAACGGTCGGTGAGGTTCAAGCCACTGTAGAATCCGGCGATGCAAGCACCGATCCCCCGTCCCGGCCGTAGCTCCCCCGTCAGCCCGGCAATGCTGAGACCGAGAGCGACCCCGCGGTCGATCTGGAGCGCACTGGCCGCAACGCTCACCGTTGCCCTCGCGGGTTTCGCGCCGGCGGCCGACGCCACGCGAGGCTACTCGGCGCCGATCACCTACCCAACGGCGGCACGGGGCGACGTGGTCGATGATTATCACGGCACGAAGGTGCCCGATCCCTATCGCTGGCTCGAGGACCTCGATTCCCCGCAAACCGCCGCCTGGCTCAGCGCCGAGGGCGCCCTCACCGATCAGGTCATGGCCACGCTCCCGCTGCGCCAGGTCTTCGCGAAGCGGATCGGCCGGCTTTTCGATTACGAGCGGTTCGGGCTGCCGTTTCACGGCGGCCGCCGTTATTTCTACGATCGAAACAGCGGCCTACAAGATCAGGCGGTGCTCTATACGACGGAGGGACTCGACGGCAAGGCAAGCATCGCGCTCGACCCGAACCGCTTGTCGGCTGACGGCAGCCTGGGGGTAACCGATTACGTCGCGAGCCGCGACGGCCGGCTTCTGGCCTACGGCGTCTCGGTGTCAGGCTCGGATTGGACGGACTGGCATCTGCGCGATCTCGCCACGGGTCGCGATCTGCCGGAAGTCCTTCGCCACACGAAGTATTACTCGCCCGCTTTTTCGCGCGATGGAACGCAACTGTACTACAGCGCCTTCCCCGCCCCCGCGCCAGGCCACGAACTCGACACGCAGGATCTCGGCAATGCGGTCTACGTCCATGTGATCGGCGCGGCCGACACAGCGGACCGTAAGCTGCTCGAGATCGCCGGCCATCCCGATTGGCAATACAAGGTCGATGTGTCCGAGGACGGCCGCTGGCTCGTGGTCACCGCGGGTGAGGGTGAGGTCGGCGACAAGGGTCAGGAGAACGTCTATCTCGTCGATCTGGCGGCGGCTCACACGCGGGGCTTACCCGTCATCGAGGGGTTTCCCGCGGCCTATGAGTACGTGGGCCAAGATGCCGGCCGCCTGTTCTTCTTGACGTCTCAATCCGCACCGAACGGCAAGGTGGTCGCCCTCGACCCGACGCAGCCCGACAAGGGCTTCAGCACGGTCGTCGGCGAGGCGTCGGAGGCGATCGACTTGACCGAGACCAGCGTCACCTTGGTCGATCATCGGCTGATCGTGCGCATCATCAAAGACGCCCACAGTGAGGTCGTGGTCTACGACGTGCAGGGGCATCGTCGCGGTACCGTTTCGCTGCCCGGTACGGGCACGGCTACCGGCTTCGAAGGATTTGCGGCTGACCGCTACACGTTTTATTCCTTCACCGACCTCGTCACGGCACCGACGGTGTATCGCTATGACGTCGCCACGGGCGAGAGTCAGGTCTACCGCAAGCCGAGGACGCCCTACGATCCCGGCGAATTCGAGCAGCGCCAGGTCTTTTATCCGGGCAAGGATGGCGTCCGCATTCCCATGCTGCTCGCCTACCGCAAGGGATTGAAGCTGGACGGCATCAATCCCCTGTTGCTGTACGGCTACGGCGGCTTCGGCATCCCGATGCTCCCGGAATTCGATGCGCCACGGCTGGCCTGGCTGGAGCGGGGCGGCGTGTACGCCATCGCCAACATCCGCGGGGGAGGCGAATACGGCGAAGCATGGCACCGCGCCGCCAATCGTGCGCACAAGCAGGTGGTGTTCGATGATTTCATTGCGGCGGCCGAGTGGCTCATCGCGGGTCATTACACGTCGTCGAACAAAATCGCCATCCGGGGGGAGTCGAACGGCGGCCTCTTGGTCGGCGCCTGCCTGACGCAGCGCCCCGATCTGTTCGGTGCCGTGATTGCCGGAGTCGGCGTCATGGACATGCTGCGCTTCGACCGATTCGGTCAAGGCGCGGGGTGGACCGGTGAATATGGATCGCCGCAGGATCCGGCGGATTTTCCGACCTTGTACGCCTATTCACCTTTGCATCACGTCAGATCCGGAACCCACTATCCCGCGACCTTGATCGTCACCGGCGACCACGATACGCGCGTGATGCCCGCTCATTCCTTCAAATTCGCCGCCGCGCTGCAGGCCGCGCAGGCGGGTCCCGCCCCCGTGCTGTTGTTCATTGAAAAATCCTCGGGACACGGCGGCGGAACGACCGTCTCCCAGGCCATCGAGCAAAACGCAGCCATTTATGCATTCCTCGCCGAGCGCCTGGGTCTATCCGGCGCGGCGCCATAGCGCCAAGAGATCTCATGAACCGACGTAAACCGATCACTTACTGCAGACAAGTCCTTTGTGGGCTGCTCATGACCGCCTCGAGCAACGCGATCTGGGCAAGCACGAACCGGCTGCCCGACGCCCCGTGGTCTTTCATGGTGTCGGGCGACTCCCGTAATTGCGGCAACGTGGTGATGCCCTCGATCGCGGCGGCCGCCCACGCGAATCGCGCCGCATTTTACTGGCACCTCGGCGATTTGCGTGCGATCTACGACTTCGACGACGACTATCGCAGTCTCAACCCGAAAGCGACCATCCTCGACTATGAGAAGTTCGCCTGGACCGACTTCCAGCGCAGCCAGATCGAGCCATTCGGCGAGACCCCGTTTTTCCTGGGCATCGGAAACCACGAAACGATTCCGCCCAAGTCGCGGGAGGAGTTCACGGCGACCTTCGCCGATTGGCTCGATGCGCCCGTGCTTCGCGAGCAGCGCTTGAGAGACGACCCACAGGATCATCAAGTGCGCACCTACTATCACTGGATCCGCGATGGCGTCGACTTCGTCAATCTGGATAATGCGACCGTCGACGAGTTCGATGCGACGCAGCTGAAATGGCTGAAGCTCGTTCTTCAAAGAGATCTGCAAAACCCCGATATCCGGGCCCTGGTCGTCGGTATGCACGAGGCATTGCCCGAAAGCCTTGCGCGCGGACACAGCATGAGCGACGCGCCGGGTCCCGAGGCAGCGGGACTCGAGGTATACGCAGACTTGCTGGCGGTGAAGAAAGTGAAACCGGTCTACGTACTCGCCTCGCATTCTCACTACGTCATGGAGGGCATCTTCGATACCCCGTATTGGCGCGAACACGGCGGAGTCTTGCCGGGTTGGATCATCGGCACTGCCGGCGCGTACCGCTATGCGCTACCGCCCGCGGCACCGCAGGCGAAATTCGCAAAGACTTTGGTTTACGGCTACCTGTTGGCCACGGTCAGCCCGCAGGGGACCCGCCCCGAAGACCCGATCAAATTTGAGTTCCAGCAAGTCACGGAAGCCTCTACGCCTTCCGACGTGGTCGGCCGTTACGGCGGCGAATTCGTGCATCGCTGTTATCAAGAGAACGGCCAGGGCGCGCCCTAGAGGCCGCAATCGACAGCGGGATCACCGAGCACGAACACAGGCTGACAGATCGACGAGATCCGTTTCCCCCGGCTGCAAAAAATTCGGCGAGCAGCACGGCCCGAATGCACGCGCGATCTTCATAAGCTCCTCTCTGATGATCCAGTGTCACCTCGGGACCGGCCACGGCGGGCTCGAAGACATCTCTGCGCCTGCGACGCCCCGTCAGGCTTGACTCGGGTGCTGGCGGGATCCAGCATAAGGCCGCACGGTGGTGTTGCGATTTTTGGGACATTAAATATGAATAGTCTCGCGGAAATCTTCGAGAGCCGGCCGCGCATCACGATCCTCGACGTCGGCGCCGCGCTACTCGAAGCTCCCGACTACCAAGGGCTGATCGATGCAGGGGTAGGACGGCTGTTTGCTTTCGAGCCCGATGCCGCGGCTTGTGCCCGCCTCAACGAAGAATACGGCGAGCCCCATCGCGTCTTCGATTGCTTTGCAGGCGATGGCCAGATCGCGACGTTTCATGAAACGAATTGGGGGCCGACGGGCTCTCTGTACGCTCCGAACTCGCCGCTGCTGGAGAAGTTTCAGAATCTGGCGGAGGTGGTAACCCCGGTCGCGGCCCACGAGATCAAGACCGTGCGCATCGACGATATCGCGGAAATCGACGACGTCGATTTCATCAAGATCGACGTTCAAGGCGCCGAACTCAAGGTGCTCCGCCACGCTCTTCGAGCGATCTCGACGAGTGTGTTCATCCAGGCCGAGGTGGAATTCGTCGAGCTCTACGCGGGACAACCGCTCTTCGCCGACGTCGATGTCTTCCTGCGCTCTCAAGGATTCACGTTTCACGCCTTCGAGGGATTCGGCAGCCGCGCTTTCAAACCCCTGGCTCCGCAAGGCAACGTCAATGCCGGCTTCCGTCAGACCCTGTGGGCGGACGCGATCTACGCCCGCGACTGGATGCGCCTCGAAGAACTGCCGGCGCAAAAATTGCGGAATTACGCGATCCTCGCGCACGACGTGTTCAAGTCCTTCGACCTTGCCCACCTCGTGCTTGCGGCGCTCGACCGCAGCAGTCACAGCAATATGGCAACAGCCTACGTGAAGGCCCTGACCGGCGCGAATCCCCGCGGTTGACGGTTCGGGGATGCACGGTAGCTGACGCGAACGGGCGATCATCGAAGCCGCCGCGCTCCCCCATTGTCTTGGCTGGCCGTTGGATCGCCATCGGCTCCGATGGAATGGCAAGGCGACGAGGGAGTTCGACGACTCATCGCCGTCGTGCGGCAGCTGGTGATCACTTCTTTTGAAGGAAAACGAGAGTCAGTCCGCGCAGGATGCCACTGGCTTCCTCGCCGCAACCACGACTCTCGGGTGGCCCTTGATTCGCGTTTGGTAGAGCAGTTCACAGCAGCGATCGCAGACGCCGCTTGACCAAGAAGTAGCTAACCCAACCGACAATTGCCAGCAGCGCCACGGCGCCTAGCTGCAGCGGGTAGTCGGCGATCAAGAAGTGAACCGCCAGGATGCGGCCGTGATCGGACTTGATGACGAGCGCGAGCGCGAGCGCGGTCGCGGCGATGGACGGTCCGAACAGCCATTTTTGCAGCGTGATCAACGCACGCGCGCGACGCAAAGCGCGCACCTCCAGGTCCTGCGGCAGCGCCGGCGCGGCGGCCTCGGGGAACAGTTCCGCCGGCTGAGCGCGAATCCGCTGCGCGAGCTCCGGGTCCTGCGCCAAGTACTCGACGACGAGTGCCCGTGTATCCGCGCTGGCCTCGCCGGACAGATACATCGGCAGCAGATCCAGCACCACATCTCGTGTGACCTTCATTGCGGCGCTCCTGTACGCATGGCGGGCTCCACTCTATAATTCATTGTCGACTCCTGCGAGCGCGAGACGCGCCCGATGAATTTTAACTTTGACGGCGGCCAGGGATATGTTCAGCACCTGTGCGATCGCCTCGTAGGGCATGCCGTCCACAGCGTGCATCAGCAGCGCCGCGCGACTCTGCTCCGGGAGCTGCTGCAGCTTCGCCAACGTGCGCCCGAGCTGTTGCTGCTGGCTCAGCTGCGCGAACGGGCCGATGCCCGGATCGTGCAGATCAGGATCGAGCGCGACCTGCCGCGACTGCCGGCGCAGCCCCTGTCGGTACAAATTGCGGGCGATCGCGAACAAATACGCTTTGACCGTGGCCATCTCGAGCGGCGTCGACGCGGTCCAGACGCGCGCGAAGGTCTCGGCGGTAATGTCGTCGGCGTCACCGCGCTGGCCCGTCAAGTACAGCGCAAAACGGTGGACGTCGGGCGCGTAACGGCGATAGAGCTCGGCGAATTCCATCAGGCGAGACACGCATGGCTCGGGCGGAGTCGAGCTTCGCGATTAGAATCCAAACAGACCTGCCACGATGTCGGTGAACGCGTGTCCGATCATGCCGGGTCGCAAACTCCGGCGCCAGAGCGCCAACAGTCCAAACAGCACCGCATACAGCGTGATTCTGATGCAGGCCTGCATGCCCTCATAACTGTGTGCGAATCCAAACACGATTGCCTGCAACAGCAATCCGGTCCAGCGACTGTGCGTAAGCGCCGCGAACTGGCGCTGGCAGTAGCCGCGAAACGCGACCTCCTCGCAGAAGCCGGCGCTCAAGGACACCGCGGTCCAGAGCACGATCTCGACCGGGCCGCTGGGCAGCAAACCTTCGATGGGTGCGGCATGCCCCGCGCCGAACACGAGCGTGTAGAGGTACGCGAGCCCCTGCCAGACGAGCCAGAGTGCAACGCCTAGCAGCGCGTCGCGCGCGAGGCCCCGAGGACTTCGCCAGTCCGCGCCGATCAGCCCATCGAGCGTGGTGCCGGAGAGGCCGCTGCCCTTGCGGGCGAAGGTCAAAAGACCCCATTCGGCCGCCAGAACGGACAGATACAGCGGTATTTGCGAGCCATGCGACGGACCAGGCGCCGACCCCCCTTGGTCCTGAAACAGCCACCCGCGCAGCGCGAGGAGTCCCAGCACCGCCACGAAGATCGCGGTGTGCCAATAGGGTGCGATGGGTTTAGGGCTGTCGGCGTCGACGG
>Ga0209208_10006628_pt1 | contig 15937 bp, 19 predicted proteins | sample S1TSphfallax_3_FD_187694 | JGI IMG/M metagenome (GOLD analysis project Ga0209208, IMG submission 187694) | Host-associated microbial communities from peat moss isolated from Minnesota, USA - S1T2_Fd - Sphagnum fallax MG (SPAdes) (version 2) | ecosystem: Host-associated > Plants > Peat moss >...
CCTGTGAAATAAGAAAATGCCAATTTAATTTACCATAAGGAATCAAGGTTCCATAGCAAAGGAAAGTATCATCAGTTGTTACCAAGTGTATAGTGCTGCATCCCTCCTTTTCATGAGCAGCACACCAATATTCCAACAATATGAGCAGCACTGTCAATAATGAGGCATGTGCCAGTGTCTCATCTCCTAGAATTTCCTCCTTTTGTCAGGTGGGACTTGGGCAAGGTCTGGGAGAGGATGATCTGGGTGTTGCAATTCCACAGTTCCCTGACTGTATGGGTAGGCAGTCTGCAGCTGTAGTTTGCAAATGCCTCTCTGCTTGAGGTTGCCCTGCAAAGAAAAGAGGTACTTGGTTAAAAAACAGTGAGGAGCTAAGTTTATCAAGTGAAACCTTCTGAATTTGGACTGATTTTAGTGTCTCCTTTCGTTCTTCAGTGCACTCAAGAGTGATGATATCCTTTTCATCACATCACAAACTCCCATTCACAACCAAAACGAATTTCTGATGTTTACCTTTACCTGCACTAACTCAAGTGGTCAAATATTCATCAATCCTAAATCATCTTCCTGAAGAGACAGAAATGTCACCTACCCCAGCTTTATTTTTGGGACATAGAGTTTGATTTTGAATTTATCTGCAAATAAAGAAATAAAAGTAACTTTGCTTACTGTACTTTCCTCTTAGACTGAAACCAGCTGAATGTCAGATACCAATATACCACCTTATTTAGCAGAACCAGAAATTGACCAAGGCAGCAAAGCTGTAGCTGACACATGAAACCAGCTGAACGTCAGATCCAACATACTACCTTGTTTGACAGAACCAACAATTGGCAGTGGCAGCAAAGGCTCAGCCAGTAACACAAATGCTAGTGGAGATCTGTTGCTGACAGATATTTGAATTTGCTCCGTTGTTAATCTGCATGCTGGTTCAGTTTGATACTACAGAGACTTTCCACATTGACACCTATCACCCCACCCCCTGCAAGTTGTTTTCAGGTGGAACTGCACCATGTACCTTGGTTGAAGGTGACCTGCAACATACACAAGCAATTCACATATAAGACTTTAATATCCTCCATTCATACAGCCCATAGATCTGATTCGTCAGGCCTTTTTAGGAATTTACAAAACAGAAAGCAGCAAACCCCATAATTATGCTAGCAAACTGCAGAAAGCCTGCAAGAATCTGAGCTGTTGACAAAGGCTCTCACCACATGCCCATAAGCAAGATGGAAGTAAACTGCTCCCAAAATGGAATCCCATATATGTGTCGGTCATGCAGAAAAGAGATGTTCTCTGAGAGACATGCTGATGTCACTTACATTTTTGCATAGGGGTCCATAAATATCTTCACTGTTGCAGGAGGTTGCAATGTTGGTGCAGCCATTGATGTTGCAGAGACAGGAGGCCATGGTAGAGGGCCTGGGCTAATACCTGTGGGGTAGAAAGTGCCTCCTGCCCATTAATCTCCCTAGGTCCCTCAATATGGAGCTTTTGTTTGTTGATATATGTAAGGTGTGGACATTATTGTGAGGCACCCAGGACATGGGAGGGAGGTAGAGGTGGAGCAAAGTTCAATGGAAGTTGATCTGTCAGTGCATGGTAAGATTGAGAACCAAGTTCCCAACACATGGTGAGAGGACTGAAAAGAGAGCTGCCATGAGCAGCTTGGCAAGCATTTGGACGGCTCTCAAGAGGCACAATGGGACCTGATCAAGCAAATTCAGATGGATGTGAAGGAAACCCAAGTAAGAATCTCTACCCCTAGAAAGAAGACTGATGGTTGTGAAGAGGTAGGAAGAACTGACATCTGGGATGATGAGGCAACACTGAGTGTGCTCCAAATAGGAGAGATTCCTCTCACTTGTACAGTGGCTGAGAAAAACAGGATTAGGAAAAGGATCCTGGAGTACTATTGGCAAGGCCAAGATCTATACTCCCAAGGATTGTTGGTCCCAAGGAAGGAGCAGAAAAGAACTTTGGTGAACTAGATTCATGGTGAAATTGGCCACATTTGGAAGAGGACACTGGAAGAAGTGAACCATCCGCTTCTTCTGGCATAATACAACTGAAGCTGTGGGTGAGTTGCTACAAGAATGTGCTGAGTGCCAGTTGGTGAGGGAAATTGGGGCAATGAAGTCAGGAGTTGAAGAATTGCAAAGCATCCCCATGTGTGAATTCTTTAGTAGGGTGGCTCTTGACACAGCTGGCCCATCACCTGAAACCAAGAGGGGAAACATGCATCTATTGCTAGCAATAGACAACTACTCCATGTAGGCTGAAGCAAGTGCTGTGGCTGACCACTTTGACAGTGGTTCATTTCTTGGAGAATGAGATCATTTGAAGGTTCAGGGTTCCGAAGTATGTCCTGACAGACAATGCCACAGAGGGGGCAGGACAATTTGCAGAGATGTGTAGAGATTACAGCATTGAGCACTAGCACAAAAACCTCTGAACAAATTCTTAGTGTAGTTGGAGGAGCACTTACAATGTGTAAGATCCTACTGGGCATTTTGGAGAAGATAAAGCTCCAGCCCATCCACAAAATGGCCATGTTTCAGTCTGTTGTAGAGCAGGAATCACTGCACCTCCAGCAAAAAAATCAAATATGAGACCTGCAAACCCACCTGGTAAAGTGATGTTGCATAGGTTCAAGGCATCCCCAATATGCACATGTAGTTTTCGAGAGGTTAGACCCTAGTTGCAAGCTCAAGTCCTCGTGTTTCCAACCATCATGTTTGCAGTGTTGGATTCAGAGTGGCAACAATGAGTGCTTGCTCCCTCATTCATCTCCCTGCCACCTGCAAATACTCTTGCATATTTGTCTTCATCAGGAGCAAATGTGCAGCTACTTGCAACAAATTCTTTTCCTCCTTCAAGCTCTGACAGATTGAAAGCCTGCCTTGCAACCATAATAATTGCCGGATCACACTCCCAACCATGTATATCTATGGCAGGCCAGAAATGTTGAAGGCGTCACGCAGCTGTGCCTGCTCCTAGTCTGAGATTTCCAACAGGACCACCCTCTGGAAGAAGGGGTGGAAGAGTTGTGAACACATCATAGTAGGAATCTGTGAGCGCCTTCTGTGGGAAGCAAACACTTTGTATGTTTCCAGGTTTATCAAGAAGAAGAATCTGAGCTCCTGCTAGAGGGTGCTGTGCCCTTCTTGCCACCTCCAACACCTGCACATGGTTGTAACTGGCAAACAATGTGAAGAAGACAAACCCAACACATGAAGAAAAACAAAACCCAAGAATTGCATGCGCCAAAATCTATAGAGAAAAGTCCTTGATTCTTATGACCTAATTCCATCTCTAAGAGATGAACATCTCCAGGAACAATAACAGCTACCAGCCCCGATTCTTATGACCTAGTTCCTAATTCCATCTCTGCGAGATAGATCTCCAAGAACAACCACAGCTACCAGCACTGCTCTCTGTGGGTGTGTCTCTCTCTGTCTGTCACTGTGTCACTGTGTCTCTGTTTCTCTCTGGAGTTCACAACAATGAGGATCAGGACTGACATAATTCTGAATTTGGCAAGCAGTTGAACATCCTCGTCCTCTACAACAACGTCCCAGGCATCATCATAATCGTCGTCGCCTTGTGCAAATTCTTCAACATTCTGTTCCTGCTCCTCGATCTGGGTCCCTTCTTCCTCTTCTTTTTCACACCACCCATCTCCTCCAGCGTAACAACAACAAGAGAGCTTCTTCTTATCATCTTCCTGTGTCCGTCCAACAATCCCATCATCTTCTCCTTCTTCATTACTATTGTTGAACTTACAACTCCTGCTGCTGCTACTGCGTGCATTTGCAGGATTTCCGCTTCTTCCCTTCTGCCAAACAACAGATCGCCGCGGCTCTACAACAACAGATGCCAAAAAAAAAGTTCCGCAACTGATGATAATGGTGGAGCTTTTGTGAGTTTTCTTATACAACAAATCCTGCAGCGACATGAGATTCACCTGTCTTGTGGCAGCCACTTGAGGCAGGAAATGTAGCGACACGGGTTATGCAGCAGTAGCTTCTTCTTCGTTTTCGAGACTGGTTGTTTCTTGTGTAGCAATGGGTGGTTGTTCTTTTACAGTAGTGCAATGCACTTTCATTGGGTCTTTTCTGTTCTTCTCCGTGTCGTGATACCAAAGCCTTTGACCCCCTTCCTATTTTCTTCTTTTCGTGTTCAAGAGATGGAAACCCTAGGACATGGAAACCCTAGCGATGGCAAAGCTTCTTCTTCTTCACCTCCACCACCAGTAGTTGAGCATCATCATCATGGGGGCGCTGCTGTTTCCAGCAACCTCGCAGCAGCTGCACTCGTTGCACAAATTCTGGTCGCAACTTATTTCGCCATCGCCGCCTGTATTCCCAGCAACCCAGTTCCTCATTCCCCAGAAACCCACACACTTCTCTTCTGCTACCTCAAGACTCTTCTGTGTGAGATCAGTTCACCGAACCGATCCTCCGTTTTCCGGAAGATTACGAGGAACAAGGCATCTTCCTGAATTCGAGAGAGAATTTGTGGTTATGGCAACAACAACAGCAGCTTCTCCCATGCCTGGCTCGCTTGAGACTTTGGAGGAGACAGTACAGATCGCTGCCACACTGGAGAATGGGTCCTTGGCATCTGGTAGAAGAAATCTGGAGGCAGTCTTCTTCGATCTTGACGATACTCTTGTTCTCACCCATGCTGCCGACACAGTCGCTCATAAGGCTGTTCAGGTATGTATGTATGCATGCATGCATGCATGTTGCAGTACTCTGAAGCTCCAAGAGCTTTGGATTGCATCTCCAGGGTTTTCCTGAGTTCTTCTTGTTGAGCATTCCAACTGTTAGAATGCTTTTGTTGGTTGCTTTCTTGAAACTTTTTCCAGATGTTGGAATTTTGTCAGTTCTCTGTTGCAATGAATGGGATGGGATGTAGAAGAGCTTTGCCATTTACCATCTTCCTGCAGTGCTTGTTTGATGGTCAATGCAAATGAGGAGCAGGAGATGGGTTTCAGGAATAACATAAATTGAATCCCAAAAGGTTCCAGACAATCTGAATTGTGTTGGGGTTTTGGGCGAGCACGGTCAATGATGAGATCTGACGGTACAGCTGCCTGAGATCTGATGAGGTCCTGTACAAGCCTGAGCAAGGCACATTGCTGCTCTCATCAATCTGATTGATAGAGAAATAGGTGTCTGTGAGAGCTTGATTGAAACTGAACTCTAAGAGAGAGAGAGAGAAGGATGTTGTTGTGCAGGCTTTGGTACAGCAGAGGATTCCACTCATGAATGGTGATGAAATGCTCAAGGTTTTTATTGCAAAATTTGATGTGCAGCCATGGGATCTCACACACCAAGTTGGCTACTTATCTTTGTCATCTCCATCTGTTTGTGCTATTTTCTATAATTCCAAGAACATGAATGTGCTTGGAATCAGGATTGTGAACCCATGGTTCTATTTTATTCCCAGAGTCATCATGTGCACATACATGCTTATCATCTCTTTTATGGTTTTGGTAGCTCTTGAATCCAGAGCTTTTTGTCTCTGCATCAGAAGCTTATGAGCAGAGAGACAAATTGTAGAGTCAACCATGATTTGCATGTACCCAAAAGAAAGCTTGGTGTTCGGAAAGATGCAACAAGGAACCCATTTGGTTGTTGGATTTTTCTGTAGTGAACTGGGGGTTTTTATATGGATTTTGAATGGGGTATGTTTATGATGTTGCCAGGTTGAAGTCACAGAGTGGAGAGCACAGATATGGGGAGAGGCTCTTAAGAGTCAAGGTGTTGAAGACATGGAGCTTGCCAGAGTATGGCCAAGACATCCTTTACTTTTTTCATTTGTATGCAAACATACAGCTTGCAGTGCTGCAGAATGAAGATGTGTGCTAGATGATGATGCTAGTTGGTCTTCCTAGTAACACTAAATCAAAGTGGGTTTCTTTCTTCCATAGATTTATGGCAGCAGAGGAATTAGTGCAACCAGTTGCTTGTTTTCAGTAGATGTTTTGAACTACTTGTTTTTGGTATGCCAGGATATGCAGCGCTGTTTTGATGAGGAGAGGATGCTGTTATTTCAGTGGGTACCAGGGGTCGAAGCGGTATTTCACTTTTGACATCACCTTTCCTTTCTCAGGCAAGCTCTGTTGTGACTGTTTCTCATGGACAACAACATCACTGTCTCTTTGAATGCGTGCCTAAAAGAGAACTGGCACATATCTATTCTCTTTGGCATATGATTGCCAAAAATGTTTTAGATTCTCAACATCAATCTATGGTACTTCCATAATGATGCAGATGGTGAGAAGCCTTCACGCACAAGGCATAAAAGTGGGCATCATCACCAATGGTCATTTCAGTGTATGTTTTTCCAGGTGTCACAGCCAGTATTTTCCATCTGAATGTCCTCAAACACATATTCAAGTTTTTTTCTCAAGGAAGTCAAACTTATGTCAATTCAGATTGAAATTTACGTTTCCAGTCAGTGTCAAAACAGATGCAACAAAATTCTTTTATACCCGAGATTCCTGTCTTGTCTGGTGCACTTGAGATTCTTTTCAAGTGAGTGAAGAACCAGTGCAGATTTTGCCTCTCCTTCATGATTCATGGGTGCATTCCATGCCTGCAGGTTCAAAGAACAAAGCTCAACGCATGCAAGGCGGATCAGCTTTTTGACATGATTCTTGTTGGTGGAGGTAGATTTTGACTGCCATATTGGATACAATATATGATGCTTTTTTCCCATGTTTGATCTGTTGCTGCAGAGAGCTTGTTCAGTAGCAAAATCCAGACATGTAGTCGGTGCACTTTTCTCACATGCTCCTCTTGTCAAGAACATCTTAATCCTGGTTTCTTTTTGATTTTATTGCAGAGGAACCAAATCAGAAACCACATAAGGACATTTTCTTGAAGGCCTGTAAACTCACAGGCTCCAAACCAGAAAATTCCATAATGGTTGGCGATAATCTCAAGACTGATATTCAGGTACATAATTGTCATTTGGTGCACGGTTCTTAACAAATCCCTGAAGACAATCTGAGTATTACAGGTTCAAGAGGGATCATGTAGTAACATGTGTGCTTTTATTATGGCTTATTGTTGGCAGTTGATTTCTTTGGTGCACTGATGTTGAATGTTAGTCTGTCTTGAGAGTTTTCAGTGCAGTAAAATAGTTGTTTATTTGGTGGTGCAGGGAGCCCAAAATGCAGGATTTTTGGCCACTGTGTGGGTAAATGTTCACAACTTGGAGGGCCCTCCTGCAGGAGGTCCAGTGCCTCATCACATTATTCCAAACATCGGTGAACTTCCAGGAGTTCTTGAGGAATTTGGAGCTTTATCTGAAAACCCACCAAAAACTTCCACCATGTGATAATATGCCTTGAGCATCTTGACAGCCCTGAAGGTATAGAGCAGAACAAAAACACTGGATATTATGTGATTGCTTAAGCTGACATATGTGCTGGATGGTAAGGATTGAGCTGGGGCTCATTTGCCAGGACTGTGTTTAGCTTGATGACTTGTTGCCAAACAGAAAAGTTGAATATACCAATTGCAGATTGAAGATGTTCCAGTACATCAAATATGCACACCAGATGTAGTTTTGTTCGCATCAACATTATGCGCACTTTATTCAAACAGTTAGCACAATGAGAGTCATCTCATGGGTACTTGGAAATTCATTATAGATTGAAGCAGTGGCTTTGTCACTATAATTTGTGATGGGCCTGACACTATTTCTACAATTTATTAGTATCAGTGTATTGCTTCTTGGGTTTTTTGGTCTTCTCCTTCTCTTTTTTGTTTTGTTGAGCTAGCCTCTCAATTCTTTTCATGACAACTTCGATTGTAGTGTGGAGAATCTCTCAGAAAGATGTATGTGTATATATGCACATTTTGCTATTGAAGGTCACTGTGGGTGACAATTTGTGTTCAAACTGCTCCTCAGTTTCTGTTTTCTCTCTTCATTAGGGTTGGGTATCTTCTTTTTCCTATTTGCTGATCTGTAATGTGGTCAGATCTGAAATCTTTATGAACTTGTTGATGGGTCATTCTCTCAATTCCATCCAAATTGACTGAAACCATGAGCATGGAGATTTTCTCAATACTTCTGAAGATGTTCATTTCTTGTAACATGTAGAACTTGCTTTGTACTCATCTAAGGAACAAGGCAACCATGTCCTTTCAACAGAAGGAAGGCTCCATGGATGTGAGCTGAAAATGGTTGTGTTGCAACAATCAAAATTGTGGCATTGTGGAATTTTGTTCTACTACCATAAGGTTCATATTACATCTACTATGAACTCAAGAGTATGTCAAGCTAAAGGAGCATATTTTTTGCAATGTGTTGTTCCCAGGTATGTCCATGATTCATCCATATTTAATGGCAATAATTATTGGAATGTTGGTGGTAGGTTCCAAGCTTGAAAGGTAGATGGCATTAGAGTTGTTTCCAATTCCTCATTTTTTTAATTTTTGAAAACCATTAGTAGGAGGATTCTAATTCCAGAAAGGAAGCAAAGGACTCAATAAAGTTGATCCAATAATTGATCTCGTAAGGTGCCTTCGACATACACTACAAATTTTCTCTGAGTGCCTTCCAAGATTGAGCCAATCTTACACTACAAATCTTCTTTGAGTGCCTTCCAAGATTGAGCGAATGTTACGTACTTAGTACAATACATTCATTATTGTATTATTGAATACATATGTTGCATGATGACTGACTCTGCATAATTTTTCTGTCGAAAAAGGTTGTAGACATTTGATAATTGAACTATGAAGATTCAAATATGAGATGCACAAAGAAATTAAATCTGAAATTTTGAAATTCATCTCCCCAACATTGTTGAATTTTTCTGTCACAGGACTACAGTCCAATGCATGCCAGGCAACTGCATAGTACAAGATTCAATATTTGTCACAATAAACTCTAGCTACCCATCATCATAAGATTCGAAGGCCTTGTTTGAGTTGACTTTCAGCTCTTGTTCTGGGGATATGTATCTCCTAAGGAGAGTATTTACATTTCATTTGACAAATAATGGTGAAGCTGGGGGCCCACCAATATCTAAAATTTCAGACCAAAACCTCAGCTAGTTTGAATTGGCTTTACTAAATTTTTATCCTAGGGAAGTCAAGATAGTTCCTAAGAACATTGTTAACTATTTTACTCTTAGAGCATTAGCCTATTGGCTTATAATGGAATGCGCATGGGCTTGAGTTTTTTTATTTATACAAATAGTTTTATTCGACTTGAAGTGTAAAAAAAAAAAAAATTGTACTACAAAAAAAATTTGATATCAGGGAAGAAGACTCTAAATAACTGCTCTATATTCCAATGAGTAAAATGGTAAAATGAAAAAAATCGAGCCTCACATCATTTATCTATGAAGTATAAAACGAGCCTTTAGTTAAAACGTAGAAAAGATATAAGGGAAATTAAGGCAAATGAGTTTTTGAGGAGCTATAGTCATTAAAAGCTTAGCTAGTGCAATACCTGTAGTGGGAGACACTATAATAACTTGGCTTTGGGGAGGTTTCTCTATAGATAATGCCACCTTAAATCATTTTTTTAGCCCTCATTACTTACTTTGTTTTATAATAGTTGACGCTGCTATTCTTCATCTTGCTGCATTGCATCAATATGGTTCTAGTATCCATTGGGTAGCTTTTGCCATTTTTTTTTCTATTTTCATTTTTTATGCACCCAATGTTTTGGGGCATCATGACTACATACCCACAATTCCCATGTCAACTCCAGCTCATATAGTGCCATAATGATATTTTTTACCAGTTTATGCAATTCTTCGAAGTATATCTAATAAATCAGAGGGTGTAACTGCCATAGGACTAGTTTTTGTGGTTGCTTTCATGTTTGGACCAGTCCAAACTAACTATTCCCATTCAAATGGCCACAAGGATGTTCATAGCAACAGCCTCTCAATCTCCCATCCATTTGACTGAATGGAGAGGTTGAATCGAGAGGTTGGGTCACCCCTCTACAAGGTTCTCTTTGCATGCCATATACTACAAATTTCCAGGTATTGAACATATTAGACACACTTAATCCTTTAATTACATGCAAATTACAGTACTGTGGCAATATACAGATATGTACAATCCTAATCCCAGCATGAATAAACTTAATAATGTATTTTCCGCATTTCCCGTATCTCTTTCCTGCAAGTGGGGCTATCATGGCTGTGTTGATAGAACCGCAGCAGCTATTGCATCATACCATGGTTCATGAATCCTGCTTGTCACAGCTGCAAGTCGATCAACTGCATCCACTAAAGTAACCAACTTCTCCATGAGACAGCTTCCACCAATCCTACGCAAAGCCAACTCTGCAATTGCAACAGCCTCAGCTCCCTTGCCTAGGATGAGAAGAGAGCGCAAGCTTGCTCCAACAGCAGCAGAGACTCGAGCAAATACAGCATCCTCGGGTGACAAACTTTTCCCTAAAACTCGTGTCATCAGTTCTGTCTTTGCAGCAAGATTTGCACTAGCTTCAGCCTCTTCCATCCCACCATTTGCAATCTGGGCCAACAATAATCCAATTTCAGCAATTGTTGCTGTCGGTTTGCTCAACAGCTTGTCTAGTCTTCCCCTGCCACTCTCTATTTCCTTCTCCAATACACTTCCGACAATACCCTGGCCCACAAGCCCTTGTCTTGCTACCAGTAACCTGCAGAACACCATGCAAAGTGGTCAGGACTTGGACAAGAGTGAACATTCCTAATCACCAACCCTTGCCTAAATCTTTTACTCTTTTACTGTACAACTGTCCATGATCTTGTCATTGGAGAGCTAGGTTGTATAGTTTGTTCTCAACCCCTTCTACACATGTGCTGCAACAGCTGCAGCATGGGTCCTATGAGTCAAGAGAAAACCCTGCACAGAAAGTATGCAGGACATACTTGTACAAAGCATAGCATGTGAAACAGAGATTCTGACATTGTATGAGCCTAAGCTATATAGCAATATGACAGTGGCTCCTACCCAGTGGCAATGACAAGAATGCGTTGGAGGGCATTTTGGCAGTCCTGCAGCCGAGAAGCTGAGAGAACAAGAGTTTCAGGTACATTCTTCTCAGTGGCTGCCTCATTGCTACTCAGAATGTGTAGGAGACCCAAACGAACCATTGTATGACTACTTTTCCATGCAAACTCCCTCTGCAAAATCTCCTGGCCTGCTTCCAAACCCACCAACATCAAGAGTGTGAACACAAGGCAAACAGAAAATAAATGAGGTTTATTCATTGTATCAGCTGATAGCTCAGAGAGATGATAGGTTTGAAAAAGATAAGCAGAAAAAGAACCCCTTGGGTCAGTGCTCAGGAGAACATGACAGCATGACCAACCTTGAGGGGTTGATGATGGCAGCTGGAAATTATTCCCAGAGGGCCCTGTTGTGATGAACATTTGACCTCCTGTGCGCATAGATGAGACTGGAGGTAAACCTGTCACCTGGGGACCTAATCGTGAAGCAGTTTGATAAACTGTATGCTGCGCTGCTAAGGATGATTCAAGTTCACTTTGTTCTCTTTCCAGACTGTGTGCTACCTCTTCAAACCAGTGAAATGTGCGTGGCAGCTGCTGTGTTATTTCAGCTGCGGAGATGGCTTCTTTCAATTGGAAATGTGCTCCAAAAGCCTTCCGCATATAGTCTATACCTGCTGGACCATTAATTAACGGGGCCAACGCTTGCAGACGAGTTGATGTGATGTCTTGCTTCAGAACCTGCAGTCCATCAAAACACACCAGATCTTATTTGTACCAGTTCCAACAGAGCTTATTGTGAACTCCTCAATTTTCCCTGGACATAGCTGAGAAACACACTTTCTTCCTTACACCTGAAGGAACTATTTTCTCAGGACTCATCTCACTTCAAAACCCAGACTCCATCACAACAGACAACATCTTCTTTGTAGCAGTTCCAACAAATACATTAAGAGAGTCAAATTTCCCTGGAACTGACTGAGAAACATACTTCCTTCCATGCACTGTTTGCAACTACTTTCCAAGGACTTGTTACTTCTCAGGACTACCTATCCCAGGACCCCTCCCATGAACCCACTAGAGCCTATGCATAAGGAGCAAACAACAATACAAGGGACACAGCTTGTGAGTGAAGTCACCTGTATTTGTTCAAAGATGAATCGCACTCCCTTGACCAGTGAGACTGCAAATGCACTCTCTGACTCACTGTTTGGTGAAACTGCCATGGATAGTTCATCTATAAGAGACTGGTGTGCAGCTTTTGTGTCACTATCACGTATAGGTGCACCCAGCTTTAGAATCAGGCTTGCTGCATAGTCCAGAAGTTGTCGAAGATACTCAATATTGCTGCTTCCAGATTCCAGTATCTGCATACCCATATTTTTTTAATTTCTACCTCCAGTAAAAAAGATTGTTTGTGCAAAAAAACACCGTGAAGAAAGAACCAAGATACAAAGTAGATGGTGAACTTGTACCTGAGAAAATAGCTCCAAATCCATGCTTTCATGAAGTTCCATCTTCCATTCCTCCGGAACAAGGACCTCAAGCTCATCCCGCACCTCACCCACCAGGCTTACTATACGTTTGTAACCAGTTGGCACTTTCGTAAGGTCCTCTGCAATGCTATCCCAGAAAGCGTTTTCCATAGTTGCTCGTACTTGTGCCTGTCAAGACATCAGAAAAAGATAACCACTGCCTTCACAACTCTTCTGGAGTCTGTTTGTTTCAGGTCAAACCTTCAAGTTTCAGTTAGATTTCCAGATTTTGTAAGCCAAGAGAAAAGCACTTCACATAATATGAAATCCTCATCTCTTCAGGCCAGAAATAGCAACACTAAGTATATTGACTTCCTTCCACCATCAAATCTTACTTGCATATTAGATATGTTAGCTGGAAGTGGGCTCGAAAGATAGTCCGGATGCAGGGGCTTGTGCTGTGTCATGGCACTCAAGAACTGCTGACTTGAATCATGCAGCATTTCATTTACAATTCTCTCATTGGAAAAACCTGTGTCTTGAACATGGGTTGCATCCCCAAAGAGCACTTGGGCATCCTTCGTGTTGTCCCCACTGGAGCTTACAGTGTCACCTGTTTCTGGAACAGAAGGAAAGAGAGAACGGACGGCTTTGGGTTGAGAAGTCTGGCCAGCCTCATTATGTGATTCTTTGGAATTTCCTCCAGGAGATGCAGAGACAGGCAAGTTGGGCATCGTGGAGTAGGATTTAGACAAAACCGGGGATGCAAATGGTGAAGGCAGAGGAAGCCCATTTCTTATTGCATCCTCAAACTTCACACGAGTATCCACCAAGGCACTTTCCAATCGCACCAGGCCTGCACTGCCAGTGAGATGCACAATACGATCCCGCAACAAATTTTGATCCTCAAACACCTGCCATATTCCAAAGGATCATGTCAGCCACTTTCTTTAACACAACTTGCTGCTACTCCAACTGTTTGCAGGTTCTACAAGTAATGAATTCTCCAACTAGGTGTCCAAAGTAAATGCCACAATAAGGGAAACCAACCTGTTTGCGAATGGCCTTGGCATCATGGCTTAGCTCAGATGGATTTCCATCAGGTAGAACTTTGCATTTCTGCAACATTGAGAGTTCAAGTTGGCATGCCATCCGCGTCAAATCTGCCTCAAGCACTTGGGCATCCTTCACCTTCCAGGCGACAAACTGATACAGGTATGAACACCATGCAGAATCAAAAGCAGCCAGCTGAGCAGCAAACGGCTTAAATTGAGATGGTTGAACAGGTGTACTAGCAGGGCCATCAGGGCTCCAGTCAGATGACTTCTCAGCAGCACTATTGGGAGAGGAGGGGCATAAGGGTGTTGTCGAAGGACCATTGAGGATAGTTGTGGTTAAAGCTTCAAATTCAGGCAGCAACCTTGCTGCTGCTGCTGCAAGTGCAGTCTCACGTTTGCCTCGACTGCTGAATACAGCATCTGGCTGTCCTTGAATCATGTAGGCACAAAGGAATACACGAGCAGGATACCTGTCCTTGTCCTTCTCTTCAGATGTTGGTACATCCTTCCCCGTTGAGACTGCAGCAGTTCCTGCTGGAGACCGGCCAGCATCTTTGGCAACCCCTTTGTATCCCCCTTGTGGTGTGAGCTTTTTCCCTGATGCGCTTGCCACTGAAGCTCCAGTTCTACGGCTAGGTGGTGACAAGTGCTTGAGAAGATGGTCAATTTGTGCAGCTTTAGTGGCATGACCTGCTAAGGAGAGCACAAGCCGGCTTTCTATGCGCCCCAGCAGAGCCTTGACAGTGCGCAAAGTCAAAGGTGATGTTATGCGAGCTGCCAGCTGCTCGAATGCTATTGATGTCACCGATTCGACATTGATTGCACATGCCACATAATCTTGTGCTAATGAATATGTTGTGCGCCTTGACCTCCTAAACTGTCTCCAGCATCTGTGCGCATCCCATTCAAACAATTAGTTCAAACACCAACACATAGTTACACCTCCTCCCTATCTCAAACAACATCTCTCTCTGCAGCAATCTAAATACTTTATTCCATGCACAAATATGAATATCAACCTACATCTACAAGGCAAATCTATGATGGACAGATATTGTCCGGTTCTTGCTCCAACACAATTGATGTAGGCACACAACTAACCTAGTAAGCTTGCGGCACAGACGATCCCCATGCTTATGGAGCTTGTGGCCCTCGTTGTGGCATACGCCCCTACACCCGCCCCTTTGTCTCAGAAATTCTGCTCGTTGTCTTCGCGCCTGAAGGAACAAATGATTATATTCAGCTCAAAAGGATTTTACTCAAAAAGAGGATCTGATGTGACCATCTGCAAAAAAAAAAGTAAAACCTGTTCAAGTTGACCAGCAAGGAGGAAGATTAGTGGAAAAAAATTTACTCGTTGCAGACGGTCCTCTAGCTTTTCCTTTTTCTTTCGCAATTCCAACTCCCTCTCTCGAACAACTGCTTTAGCAACCAGGCGAGCTTGAAGGACACTGGCTTGTGCTCTGTTCTTCTCTGCTCTCAGCAGGCCAGCCCGTTTCTCTTCGGCAGCTGCAATCCTCTTGCAAATAGCCACACGCAAAGCTTCAATTCGCTCCCGATCCTTTCCTTCTTGATGAGTGCGATGCATCACTGACTGCGCTATTCTTTCATGTGCTGCTGCATGCCGTTGCTTTTCTGCCTCCAGCAGTGCCAGTCGCTTGTTCTCTGCTTGGAGCACTCTCAATTCCACCTTGCAGCCTAGCTCCTCACGCTCACGCTCTGACCGAAGCTGTGCTTCTGTCTTGGCTGCCACTCGAAGTTCATGTAACTTTGCCAGGCGCATCTGTTCCTGCGCCAAAAGCTCTGCCCTGAACCACCCTTCCACCATCACTTTGTCTGTCTATGAAAGAGACAAACAACAAGAAGGAGATGGACCTGAAAGATTCCACAATGCTATACAAGTGCATGTCAAGAGGAAACAAACACCAGTAAACAAGGTACCTTTTCTGCTCAGCAGCAGAAAGTTTAGCTTCCAGGCGTTGAGCCAGATCCTCATACTGTGGAGAACGTGGGCTTGTTCGTGGGCTTGTTCTTGGCCGGGAACGTGCCTTGTTGGCCAGCCACTCATGAAATTGCTGTAGGCAAATGCAAAAGAACAAACATTGGAAAATCATGAGCTAGTGAAGCCAGAGAAAACCTAGAAGCTCTTACTGATCAGTTCTTTGCAAGATTGGACAAGGATGGATCGTTCAGGAGAGAAGGAATAGTACTTGTCGTCTCAAATCAGCCTCTTTGAGCCTGGATTCAATACCCTCAAGACTTGCAGGGTATTTTGATTTGCTTTCCATGGTCTCTACAAGGCGTCGCCGCACCCGTTTTGGAACAGGGGAACCAGAGGTGACACATTCTGATATCTCAATGTCGAAGGCAATGGCTGTACCTGGGTTGAGCATCATTCTTCCATCCATGCCACT